>Ga0114925_10000104_pt1 | contig 29819 bp, 26 predicted proteins | sample SumtaG_2_FD_87287 | JGI IMG/M metagenome (GOLD analysis project Ga0114925, IMG submission 87287) | Deep subsurface microbial communities from Indian Ocean to uncover new lineages of life (NeLLi) - Sumatra_00607 metaG | ecosystem: Environmental > Aquatic > Marine > Oceanic > Sediment | place... | reverse complement strand
GGACTGAGATTGATGGAATGTCTTCGTCTTCGGATCAAAGACATTGATTTTTCAGCCAAACACATTATAGTGCGAGATGGTAAGGGGTCTAAAGATCGGGTAACGATATTGCCAGAAACGATTATTCCAGAACTCAGTTAACATCTTGTACGTGTCAAGGCATTACATGATGATTTTTTACAGCGTGGCTATGGAGAAGTAGAACTGCCTTATGCCCTTGTTAGAAAATATCCGAACATGGGGCATGAATGGGCATGGCAGTATGTATTTCCGGCTAAGAATATTTCTACTGATTTTTTAAAATTGGAATAAGCGCGACAACTACTACACCAAAAGTAGTGATACTCATGCTACCTTCCCATTTTATTGGAATTAGGTTTCCAACCACTTTTATTAGCCAATTTAGAATCATGGTATTTTTATCTCTTTATCCCTAATGCGGACAAGCCGCATTCTTGATTTTTAGAATTTCCTTGCCAAAAAAGCAAGGAAATTGTTATTAAGGTACTAATGTGGACAAGCCACTTTCAAGATCATAAAAAAAAGAATCCCTCTGTAGTAAAAATGCTTACTATTTTTATACATTCAGCATGTTTCATATATTATACTATTTGAAACCAGAAGATTCAATAAACTATATCATTTAAGGATCCGGCATGTTTGAACAGGTATTCATTATAGCTGAAGCTGGTTCTAACCATAACGGTAATCTTAAAACTGCAATAGAGCTGGTCCACCAGGCAGGCCGGGCCGGGGCTGATGCAATAAAGTTTCAGGAGTTTTCTCTATATTCTCTATTCTCTGTAAAATATTATAAGAAAGCACTGAGGCTGAAAGATGATACCTGGCAAAAGGAGATTGTGGCAAATACATTTAAATCAGAATGGCATGAAATTATTTCTAAGGAGGCTAAAAGAACAGGTATTGTTTATTTTACCACCCCTTTTTCACCCGAATTTGTTGATATTATCGATGAATACGTACCGTTCTATAAAATAGCCTCATGCGATATCACTTTTCGCCCCCTCCTGGAAAAGGTTGCCGAAAAAGGGAAAGGTGTTTTTATATCAACAGGTGCAAGCTATATTGATGAAATTGACCGTGCGGTTCAGATACTAAAAGGATACAATCTTCCATTTATATGTATCATGCATTGTATAATGCTCTATCCTGCTCCTTACTCCTCTCTAAACCTTAACTTCCTTGAAACACTTTCCCGGAGGTATAACCTTCCAGTTGGATTTTCCGATCATTCATCAGGTATAGATGCTGTACTATTATCAATAGGCAAAGGTGCAAGAACAATTGAAAAACATTTTACATTGAATAAGAATCAGGAAGGAACAGATCATAAGAACTCGTTGTCTCCGGAAGAATTGAGTTTGCTTGTAAAAAAAATACGCCTGTGTGAAGAAATGCTCGGAACCAGGCAGAGGGTTATTTCAGAAAAGGAAAATAGAGAAAGGACATATGCACGAAGAGGGATCTATGCCAAAAAGAACTTAAAAAAAGGAGACCGGCTGACACTCGAGAGCCTGTCCTTCTTGAGGCCTAATATATCAATTGGGGCCGAAAGAGTTACTGATTTACTGGGTAAAATAGTGATCAAAGATGTATTAAAAGGTATGCCGATTGATTTTTCAATGGTAAAATAAGTAGAAGATGCTGTATCTTGAAATGGTATAAAGGGCTAAGAGAAGAAGGGAAATAACATGAAAAAGATTTTTATATTTTTCTCAGTGTTTATTGCGCTGTGTCTCAGCATTTCTTACGCTCAGGAAAGTGTTGAGCAATCGCTATTAAATCTTAAACAACTAACAGCCCAGGATTATGTAAAGCTCCTCTATGAAGGTTCAGAAGAGAATAAAGTATTAGCTGCTACAGAACTCGCAGAATTAGGCTCAAATGATAAAGAAGTAATCGATGCTCTCGTGTTTGGCCTGCAGCAGGGAACCATCTTTGTACAAAGGGAGAGAGGAAAAGTAATAAATGATTACTGGGACGTAAGAGCTGCAAGTGCGAAAGCTCTGGGTGAAATCGGGGATCCAGGCGCGCTTCCGGATTTGTACAATGCCCTGAGGTATGATCATGATACCTTTGTAAGAAGCTCTGTTGCAATCGCGGTTGGCAAAATCGGGCAAAAAGAATCTATTAGTGAACTCGCCCGTGCAATCGAAACTTCACGTATCGGACCTGATGATTTATTAATTAGAGCCTGTGTGGAAGCCATCGGGGAGATAGGAGACAAGGAAGGATTTGTACCTCTTGTTGAAGTAATAAGGGGCAAATACAGGCGAAGCATTAAACTTGCTGCCCGGGAATCATTAAAAAAGATCAAATGGTAGCTTTGTAGGGGCAATTCATGAATTGCCCCTACTCTTTGCTTCCTTAATAGCTAAAAGGTTTACCGCGTTCTTTAAAAAACCGGTTGAGCTCTAATACTTCCTTTTTTAGACCTCTCGTATCAACCGGATCAGTTTTAAGAATATTTTCAATCTTCGAGGTTCTATCCCGAATCATCCGGTAACTCAATCTTACCTCTCCAACATTCCTTCTAATATAATCGATTACAGCATTCATTTTATTGGCCAGGTATTTAAACTCATCTTTTCTTCGCAAAACAATAATGAAGTCCATCTCTCCCCTGAGAAGGAAATCCAGACTCTGTTCAAACCTGTATATCGGACCTGCGATCTTATGTGAATAAAAGAGAGAATAGGGAATGATAATACACAGAACAAGCAGATTAGCAACAAGAATGGGAATGAGCATAATTTGAAATAAACTTGTGACATCTGTCGTCCCTTCCGGAGTAACCATTATAATTAAATTGCTTAAATCAGCCCCTCTATAGTGGTATTTCAAGAAAAAAACCCCCAATAAAGCCCCAGCAGAAAGAAGAGTTGCTCCAACAATTACAAGAACGAATCTTAAAATAAATCGTGTTTGGAAATTTCCTTCAATAATATATCTTTTCCTCCTGTTTCTTTTCATCCTTCACTCCTATATTCATATATTTTTTCGATTCCCTGCAATGCAAAAACCACACTTTAACAAAGGGCCTTCATTTCTTCTTCCCCGGGAATAATGAAAACTTTAGAAATAAAGGAAACCCTGCGTTTTATTTCCTGCACAAAATATTCAAAGCGGGCAAGACCTCCTGTAAGGACAACCCCATCAATTTTACCACATGTATAGCACGCCAGGGCACAAATGCTTTTTGACACCTGATAAATACAGGCATCAATAACCCTTTTCACCTTATCCTTAGTAAGAGCAGTTTTTATATGGTACTGGACAGTTTCGTCTGACATGATTTTTTTTATAAAAAAAGCATCCTTTGTTCCGAGGTGTGCAAATATCCCTCCTTCCCCAACTATTTTTTTATACATTGCTTTATATGAATACCGATTACTATAACAAAGCTTAACAAGATCACCAGAAGGAATACTGCCAGATCTCTCAACCGAAAACGGGCCATCCCCATCAAGACCATTATTTACATCAACGACCTTACCACGGACATGCAATCCAACAGTAATACCACCTCCAAGGTGAGCAACAATCAGATTTACATGGCCATACTCCATACCGAGCTCTATGGAAACCTTTTTTGCTACTGATTTCTGATTAAGAGCATGGAAATAGCTCTTTCTTTGAATTTCCGGAATACCTGTATACCGGGCAATATCATCCATCTCATCAAGTGTCACGGGACATGCAATAAACGCATCCACATTATAGAGACCTGCAATCTCATATGCAATAGGAGCCCCCATATTGGAAGCATGTGTTCCATACCTGCAGGATACAAGATCATCAATCATCTCATCATTTACACGATAAACCCCACCCTTTGATGGCTTTAACAGGCCGCCTCTTCCTGCAACGGCAATAACAGTGCCTAATTTTTCACTATTCTTTTTCATAAAATTAATCGCTTTTTTATGTCTTTCCCTCAGGTCTTCCAAAAAATCAGCAGCAGGGTTTTCATTGTTTATTTCTTCCATATCAATTTTATTGCACTCAATTGTGGACCTATCGGATATATTATTTACAAACGAATAAATAGCCAATTTTGTTGATGTTGAACCTGGATTTACTACGATAATATTGTTCATGCAGCCCGACTTTGAACCCTAGACCTTGAACCCTTATTTATCACAAATTGTCTTAATCGCCTAAAATGGGGGGTTGACCCCCGTTTATCACAAATTGTCTTAATCGCCTAAAATGGGGGGTTTTAGCATTGTATCCCGCCCATAATCATAAAATTGTCAGCTTATAATCTTTGTGTCCTCATGTTGAGGCATCCTTTTTCCAATTTTTTCATATATCTTATCAATAATCCACAGAGTTATAGACAGGGTTTTAATGTCATCTTCTCCTCGAACTATTGGTTCAGTTTTTCCAAGAATACAAAGGGCAAAATGCTGCAATTCCTCTTTAAGTGCATTTTCTTTTTGTACTAACACACGTTCTACAAAAGACTCCTGTTTATAGGTTATCTCCTTTGATGATACAAAAAAACTCGCTGATGAACCCCTGTATATATTGATTTCCTGGGTCTCAAAGTTTAAATAGATGAATGCTTCAACCTGGGATATAGCCATGGCTCTGATTCTGGTCTCACTGAGCCTGCTGGCAGTAATATTTGCAATTGCCCCATTCTCAAACTGTAAAACAGCTGATGCTACGTCCTCATACCCGCTCCTTACGATGTTTCCTGCCGCATCAATATGCTTGACCTCACTCTTTATTAAACTCAACACGATATCAATGTCATGAATCATTAGATCCAGTACAACGCCTGTATCCCAGTCCTTATCAATCCATGGACTGAGTCTTCTTGCTTCAACGAGATATGGATTTTCAACAATCTTCCGGAGTTCTACTACAGCACCTTTAAATCTCTCTACATGTCCGGCTTGAAACACCAATTTCTTTTCTTTTGCTGTTTTTACAAGATCTGTTGCCTCTTGAACAGTCCTTGAGATAGGCTTTTCAACAAGTGTATGAACTCCTGAAAGAAGCGCCTTTTTTGCAACGTCATAGTGGAGATTGGTTGGAACAGCTATACACACCCCTTCAGCATCATCAAGCAACCCCCCCATCGAACCATAAGAGTTTGTATGGTATTTCTCTGCAACATAATCTGCATGTCCCTTATTTGCATCATAGACACCTATAAAATCAACATCATGGTTCAGGATTGATAATACATTGGCATGGTATGTCCCCATTCTTCCAACACCAATGATACCCATTTTTACCTTTTTTCTTCCTTTTTTTTGTGCTTTTATACCCGTAATTTTCATTTAATGCTCTCACCTTATATTATTCAGATATTAATTATAAAAGTATACATGATTTAAGACATTTTTTATTCAAAATTTTTTACATGTAAAAGTGACGGAAAATCTGTATTTTTGCTCTTCATTGATAGTTCCTGCAAGGCTTTGCTTTCATAGGATGAAAGATCTTTAGGTATCGTAACAATCACTTTTACAAGCTGGTCACCTCTTCCCCTTCTTTTCATATAGGGGATGCCCTCTTTCCTCAATCGGAATATTTTACCGCTTTGTGTACCTGGCGGAATAGTTATTCTTACTGTTTTCCCATCAATTGTTGGTACTTTGATGTCTGCGCCAAGAATTGCCTGATAAACACCTATTGGAATCTGACACATTACATCATTTCCCTGTCTCAGGAAATATGGATGTGGTTTTTCATGAATAACAACAATTAAATCCCCCGTGGGGCCTCCGCCTGAACCGGTGTTCCCTTCACCCTGAAGTCGTAAAAAGGTTCCTTCACTAAAACCGGGCTCAATATCCAACACAATTCGTCTTTTCTTACTAATAGTCCCGCTTCCCCTGCACTTAGGGCAATATCCCTTTATAACGTTTCCTCTTCCTTTACATCGAGAGCAGGTTGTTGCAATAGTAAAAAACCCCTGCGTTCTGCTGACCTGTCCTGTCCCGCCGCATTGAGGACAGGTTTCCCTACCACTCCCTGCTTTTGCACCTGTTCCTCGACATTCCGAACACAGCTCGTCCCTTGTAAGCTGAATTTCTACTTTTTTTCCAAAGACAATCTCTTCAAGAGAAATATTAAGATCATATCGAATATCAGAACCTCTGTGGACTCTTTCCCTTCTTGCAGTCGCTGTACGCGATCTGCCAAAAATATCTCCGAAGCCAAAAAATGATTCAAAGACATCAGAGTTAAAAATATCACTAAACCCTGAAAAGAGGTCTTCAAAATCTGCCGTACTTCTGAACCCACGGAACCCTCCGGCCTGAGCATGTACACCTTCATGGCCGAACTGATTATAAATGTTTCTTCGCTGGTCATCCCCTAGAACCTCATATGCTTCTGTGGCCTCTTTAAACTTTTCTTCAGCTGTTTTATCGCCAGGATTTTTATCAGGATGATACTTTATTGCAAGTTTTCTATAAGCCTTTTTTATATCCTCATTTGTAGCATTTCGATCTACACCAAGAACCTCATAATAATCTCTCTTTGTCGCCATATATGGCCTCTCTTGCCCGTTACCTAAAAATACCCTATAAGTTTCCTTACAGGGTATTTTATTATTCCACTTATAATCCCGAAAATAGATGGGATCGGATCCCTTCTATTTTAAAATAGATGGGATCAGCTGTTGTTTTTATTCTCATCATCAACAACTTCATACTCTGCATCCACTACGTCTTCTTCCTCTTCTTTTTTACCAGTCTCTTCCTGCTGGTTGGAAGCATCCTGTCCTGAAGTGTCAGCTCCCTGTCTTGCTGATGCCTGGGATGCTGCTTCTCTGTACATCGATTCAGATATCTTATATGAGGCCTGGGTCAGTGACTCTACGGCCTGTTTAATCTGCTGAACATCCCCGCTATTAATTGCATTCCGGGTATTCTCTATTTCCCTCTCAATATTTGTTTTATCTTCAGCGGATATTTTTTCCCCGTATTCTTTCAGCATTTTTTCAGTCTGATAAACAAGACTGTCTGCCTGATTGACTGCTTCCGCTTTTTCCTTTGCTCTCTTGTCTTCTTCTGCGTGCATTTCTGCATCTTTCACCATTTTCTGTATCTCTTCTTCGGTTAATCCGCTGGATGATTCTATCCTGATCTTTTGTTCCTTACTTGTAGCAAGGTCCTTGGCTGATACATGAACAATACCATTTGCATCAATATCAAAGGTAACTTCGATCTGCGGCACACCCCTCGGCGCAGGAGGAATACCGATAAGATCAAACCTTCCAAGTGTCCTGTTATTCGATGCCATTTCTCTCTCGCCCTGCAGCACATGGATACTTACAGCTGCTTGATTATCAGCGGCAGTGGAGAATATCTGGCTTTTTCGTGTTGGTATTGTTGTATTTTTTTCAATTAGCCTTGTCATGACGCTGCCAAGTGTCTCGATGCCCAATGACAGAGGAGTTACATCAAGAAGAAGTACATCTTTTACTTCACCGGCAAGAATCCCACCCTGTATAGCTGCTCCAAGAGCAACTGCCTCATCAGGATTTACCCCTTTATTCGGTTCTTTCTTAAAGATCCTCTTTACCATATTTATAACAGCAGGAATACGTGTAGAACCACCGACCAGAATCACTTCATCAATTTCCTTAGCACTCAGGCCCGAATCTTTAATTGCGATCTCACAGGGCTTTACTGTAGATTCAATAAGATCTTCGATTAACTGTTCAAACTTTGCCCTTGTTAATGTTAAATTGAGGTGCTTTGGTCCTCCTGAATCAGCAGTGATAAAAGGCAGGTTAATCTCAGTAGTTGCAGCGCTTGAAAGTTCGATCTTTGCTTTTTCACTCGCTTCTTTTAACCTCTGCCGTGCCATCTTATCATTTGATAGATCTATACCCTGCTCCTTCTTAAACTCCTGTATAAGCCATTCCATGACCCGTTGATCAAAATCGTCCCCGCCAAGATGTGTATTCCCGTTTGTGGATTTTACTTCAAACACCCCATCCCCCAATTCAAGGATAGAGATATCGAAGGTACCTCCACCAAGATCATAGACAGCAATTTTTTCATCCTTCTTTCTCTCAAGACCGTATGCAAGAGATGCGGCGGTTGGCTCATTTATTATCCTCTTCACATTAAGCCCTGCTATTTTGCCAGCATCTTTTGTTGCCTGCCTCTGAGAATCATTAAAATATGCAGGAACTGTTATTACTGCATCTGCCACCTTCTCACCAAGATAATCTTCCGCTGTTTGTCTCATCTTTTGCAGAATCCGTACCGATATTTCCGGTGGAGAAAATTCCCCGACACTCACCTTTATTCTGGCGTTTCCATTTTTCCCCTGGATCACCTTATACGGTACCATTGAAATCTCTTTTGTGACCTCTGAATATCTTCTCCCCATAAACCGCTTTATTGAGTAGACTGTATTATCAGAGTTCGTAATAATCTGGTTTTTTGCAGGCTGCCCTGTTAATATTTCATCCTTCTTCGTGAAAGCTACAACGGAAGGTGTTGTTCTCTGTCCCTCAGAATTTGTTATTATCTTTGACTCATTACCTTCCACAACCGCTACGCAGGAATTGGTTGTTCCCAAATCAATTCCTATTATCTTTCCCATATGTAAACTCCTTTCTCAGAGGTTTAACCCTTTTCAGGTGCCTCCTCCTCTTCTTTGTCATTTGCATTATTATTCAACTGACTTACAGAAGATACAGCTTTTGCAACCTTTACCTTAGAAGGTCGTATTATTCTATCATGCATTATGTATCCTTTTTGAAAATCTTCAACAACTGTATCTTCCTGATATTCTTCTGATTCCTCCATCATAATCGCATCATGGCAGTTAGGATCAAATTCTTTTCCCACTGCTTCTATCTTTTTTACGCCATACTTTTTCTCAAGCATATCCCTGAATTGTTTCTCAATCATAATAATACCTTCAAGTAATCCTTCAAAATCCCGCGACGACTTTGTAGAATCTACAGCTCTATCAAAATTATCCATAATTGTAATAATATCAAGAATGATTTCTGCATTAGTATATTTCTTGTTTTCCTCACTTTCTTTAATAATCCGTTTACGGTAATTCTCAAACTCGGCCTGTTTTCGCTTTAATAGGTCTTCGTATTCGCAAATAAGATTGTTCTTCTCTTGTATGATCTGATTCTTTTCTTCGAGGTCCTTTCTTGCTGTGAGGAGAGCATTGATCTCTTTTTTATCGAGTCTTTCTAAAAGATTTTTCTTTAGGGTTTTTCCCGGTTTTTCTTCAAAAACTTTTTCTTCAGCAATAACACTGGGGTTTCTTGATTCACCTTTCTTTTTTGGAGAGCGTGCTTTCCCCCTTTTTCCTCCATCAAGTTTATCAATGGGGAGTTCCTTATCTTTTATTTCGTTATCTTTTTTATAGTCAGCACCCCTTTTTTTTATTAAAACCTCGTCTTCATCGGCACCTTTCCTTTCAACATCATCCATTAATTGCGAACCCCAGATCTATACTTATTAATTTATATAAACATTTTTTTTATAAAACAAAAATAATGATAAAAAATTTTAATGTCAACTAAAACGTAGTCATATTATTAGAGGCAATTCATGAATGGTCCCTACTGATTTGCCCTTTTAAAATATATTTAGTGTTTTATTTTTATATGAAAAAAAACTTTAGAATCATTTGGCAAGTAACCATACTTCTGTTATTATACTATCATGGCAGAGAAAAACGTCGAAATAAAAAAAATATTTGTAAATAAAAAAGCTCTTCACGACTTTTTTGTTATACAAACAATAGAAGCAGGAATCGCTCTTAAAGGAACAGAAGTAAAATCAATAAAGGATGGAAAAATAAGTTTTAAAGATGGCTTTTGTTTCATTAAAAATGGTGAAATGTTTTTAAAAAAAGTACATATAAACCAATATCCGTTTGGAAACAGAATCAATCATGATCCACTAAGAGAAAGGAAACTCCTTCTCCATAAAGAAGAAATTATTAAATTAGATTCAAAAGTCAGGGAAAAGGGATTTACGCTCTTACCCTTAAAAATCTATTTAAAAAATGGTAAAATCAAGGTAGAGATTGGACTGACTAAAGGGAAAAAATTTTATAATAAGAAGGAAGATATCCGTAAAAAGGATGAACTCCGGGAATTAAAAAGAAACTTTAAACTCTCAAAACTTTCAGGCAAATTGAAGTAATTCAATTCAGTGCGATTTTCTCACTTCTCCCTCATTTGTTCAAGCTCAATTAATGTATTTTTTAAACGCATCAGCTCATCTTCTTCTATGATCTTTTCGTCGGTGTCCAGAATTTGATTTATTTGTTCTATAAGATTGTTAATCTTTTCAAGTGATCCCCTTAATTCATCTATTTTTGCCAGTTCCTTTTTAATTAAGTCGACATCCACTTCCCGATGTGGTTTCACCTCCGGTTCTATTTTTTCTTCCTTTTCCAATGGCAGTTCTTTATCACCAGGTTTTTCCTTTACCTCTAAAATTTCACCCTCATCTTCCCCATATTCACCCTCGCCGCATAGTCCAAGGATAGTGCTGTATTTTCGCGATGCCCCGGCAGCAAGTTCTGTGGGGTTGTAATAAATCGCTACTGCACTGTCATTCTTTGAATGAGGAGGAAAATCAAAGGTCTTCTTTTTTCGAATCCTGTAATAATAATAACTTTCCCTTAATGCTTTATAATTTGCAAATACGATTTTATCAGGGGAAGTTACAACGTTTCCTTTGATCACACCCCGAAGGCAGATTGAAATATCCTCCGACAATCCGACAGATAACCAGTAATCCGGAAGTTCATTTTTTCCAAACTCGGTTTCATAACATATTTTACCGGTGCCAGGAATATCAAAATGGTATTTTCCCTTTTCCCCGAGGGAAGTATCAAATAAAAATCGAAGCCCGGTATCAAGTGGGAAATCCGTCTTATTTTCAATTGTATAGGTAATCAATACTCCATCTTCAATGCCAGAACTTTTTCTTTGAATAAACTGTACATTCTGCAAAACGCTTATGAGATTATTTTCCCAAAAAGCCGAAATAGACTTACCAACAGTCACAGGTCTTTTAGTAAATCTCCCCCTGTGGCGCCCATATATAAATGCATCATTACTTACATAAATTACAGTATAACTTGCAGGTGGCCTATCAAAGAAAAGCAGATTAATTCTCTCGTCTCCTAAAATATCGGAGCGGCCTTCTACTGTCGAGAGGTGTATTCTCCCTGTCTCGTCATCTACATCTACTAGAAGATATTTATTTTCTATTGTTGCGGCAGGAATTACAGAAGGTAAAAGAAGTAAAATTATTACCAAAAAGAATTTCTTATACATTTTCAACTCATTCCAACTCACTGATCATTTTCTTGAGTTTTTCATATCCCACGTTCAGCTCTTCTTCTTTCTGATTTAACGCTTTTTCCTTGATCTTAAGAATGTTCTCCCATGAAATGAGCGCATTTATCTTTTCCTGAATCTGTTTTTCCTTCTCTTCCAGTGTTCCAGTACCGACCTCTCTTAAATTGTTTATTTCGGTCTTTAAACTGTCTATTTGACTATTTAATTCTTCTATCCCAGCCAATAAACTTTTTTCCTTTTCTTTTAATATTCTAATCTCTTTGGCAAGTGCTTCCGATTCATACGTTATACGCTCAACCTGCACAGGTTCTTTTTCCACAGGCTTTTCTTTCGTTTTCACCTCTTCTTCCAGCATAATTAATCTGAGCTTAAAGCGTGCTGCATCAGCCTTATTACCGTAAGGATATCTTTTTAATACATCCCTTAGCACAAGTTTTGCTTCTTCCCGTTTTCCTAAACTTAATAATGCTTCAGCTTTCCAGTACAAACTATTATCTGCATAATCAAGGGGGGGATATTTCCTTACATATAACTCAAAGAGCTTAATGGAATCAGCAAACTGATTCTGCATAAATAACGATCGTGCTAGAAGGTACAGGGATGTACTGTGATACCTACTGGTTTTGTACTTATCTACAACGATTTTTAAATTACTTTCTGCATCACTATATTTATCCAGAGAATAATAAACATTACCAATAAAATAGTAACAGGCATCTGCATATTTTTTTGTTTTCATTTCATAAAGCAACCTTCTGAATTCCCTTACAGCATCATTGTACCTATTCTTTTTAAAGAGTTCCTGTGCAAGTAAAAACTGGGCATCTTCAATGGAAGTATTTGTTGGAAAAAGAATTATCGGCATGAGAATCAATACAATTAACATACAAAAAAAGATAAGAATTCTCTTTTGCATCGAATCCCTCACAGAGTTATTTTCACAATAATAGTCGACAATAAATCTAAAACAGATTAACATTTTTACAAAATTCTAGACTGCCTGATAGACTTTATCTATCATATTTCTGTTAATCTTGAAACCATCATGTTGTTTATGCAGAAGCAATTCATGAATTGCCCCTACATATGATTTATCAATCATAGAAATAAATTGATTATTTTCGTAACAAATGGAAAGTACTTTTTACTATTTGCTGCAGGTATCAAGAAGCAAATGCCAGGTAGATGCCAAGAATCATTTGACATACTATACAAAAATTTGTTATTATTATGATGTGTACTTAATATATCTACACATATCCTGCCTCCAATTGACAAATATAAACTCAAATCCATTTAGATGGTACAGAAAATAATGGAAAATGGTGGACAATTAACATTTGAAGATGATCCCCTTTTCATAAAACAGAATAAAGCGCATAAATTTTTGGAGGAAGGAAAGTTTGATAAGGCTATTGTCCTCTTTGAAAGTATTATAATAGAAAACCCGAATTTCCCTGGAGCGAATGATGGTATTAAGGCTTCTAAATTCTGGGTAAGTAAAAAGAATAAGTTAAAGAAATATTTTACTTCTTATGATAAAGGAAAACTCCTTCTAAAAGAATGGAAGGATTTCGAAAAATATATGAACAAAAACCATATAAAGCATGGCAGATCAACATCATCAATACAAAAATTCATTTTCTGCGATGTCATTGAATCATTCGCTGAGGCTTATAATGAAGGGATTGTTCCTGACACTGCAATTCTCATACAAATTGGTGACCTTTTTAAACGACTTGGTAATTATGAAAAGGCAATTGATGTTTATGAATATGCGAGAGGATTTAACATAGAAGATTCTTCCCTTCTTGCTAAATTAGGGGATTGCTATTTTAGTATCGATGAAACCTCAAAAGCTAAGGTTTTATTCAGGGAAGCATTCTTCCTGGACCCGGGTCAAATAGAGCTTGACAAAATTGAATCTCCTTTTATTCACATGCTCTATAAAAAAACTCTGGCAAGTGTTAACGATCCGGAAATCGCTGTGTACTGGATGCCTGTAATAGCAGAGGTAAAAGGTGCTTTTAATGTTAAAAGGGAACCAAAAAAAGGTGAACTTGAGGAACTCAGAAATAAAATCAAAAACCTTGAAGATGAATACAATACAAATAGAAAAAAAAGGATGTATATTGAACCCAAACTCCTCAATCACTATTTCTGGTTAATTGATACATTAAAGATTGTAGCGGGAAGTAAAAAAGAAATAGAAAAATCTCTTCAAAAAATAAATAATATAAATCCAGAAATATTTACACAATATTTAGAATAAAAATATTTTTAACTATCCTGACTCCTGTCGCATGTATATCCGGGTATTTACAAATATTTTATCATTGATTTTGAAAAGATGTTTTCTTACTATAGTATAAGATGGTTAAAAATGGAGAATAATATGAAAGCTGACATTACAAAAAGTCTATCAGAATCACTTAACGAAGAAAAGTGGACACGTGCAACACTCAATAATTATACAATAAAAAACTTTAGTGATCTTGATTCCATCATTAGAAGTGCAAAAAAGAGTACGCATCTTCCTGAAATCCGTACGCTCTGTTCTGAACATTTATTACATACTCCCACCAGTATAATAGCATTATACGTTATAGGTAAATTGAATTTTGAAGAAGAAACACTTGATGAAGGTCACATACAGAAGTTAATAAATCTTTTCATTGATAACAAAAGATTTAATATCGTTGAATTCCTATCAAAAGAGACTTTAAAATATGGAGAAAACAAGTATGCACTTGAAGCACTCACCAAGTGTATGATGAATGACAATAAAGAGAAAGAGCTTTATTCAGTCTGGGAAAGATTGGTAAAGATAGATTATGATGAGGCTGATATAACTAAAAAACTGGCAGCTATAAAAGAGAAAGAGGGTAAAATCGAAGAATCGGTAGATTATTATAAAAAGGCTCTTTTACGTTATCTTAAAAAAGGGATGTATAATTCTGTTGAGGAAATCTGGCTGAAACTTATTGATCTCACTCCGGAAGACCTGAACTTTTTTATTAATACTGAAAAACGGATTGCAGAGGTAGCCGGGATAGAAAAAGCTGCATTTCTCCTCTCTTTTGTTGTCCCATATTATAAAGAAAAGGGGGAGTTTGATATTGCAATTGAACTTTTAAAGAAAATACTTTCATATAACCAAAAGGATAAGGAAGCTCGTGATGAATTCGCAATGTGCTGTGGAGAAAAATATAAAACCCATTCCCTTCTTAATGAGTATCTTGAAAAATCCGGACTAAGCGATCATACAGTTGAAATACAGACTGCTATTGATATATTTGAAAAACATATCATTTTTGATGTGGGGAACTATGTCTTCCACAGAACATGGGGTATTGGAATCTGTATAGAAATCAAAGAAGAATATCTCATAATAAAATTCAAACATAAGCAAAGACACCGAATGACACTTCAAATGGCACTCTCCTGTCTTCAAATTCTGCCTCCAGATCATGTATGGCTTCTGAAAAACAAAGACAGTGCCAAATTAAGGGAATTAATAATTTCCAATGTTGAAGAGGGCCTTAAAATGGTCATTAAGAGCAAGAATAATGCTGCAACAGTAAAGGACTTTAAAGAAGAGCTCTTGAATGGCATTTTATCGCAAAAGGAATGGACAAAATGGTGGGGGAAAGCAAAAACAATCCTGAAAAAAAATCCTTATTTCGGCACTCTTCCCGAAAAGAATGAAGTCTATTTTATACGAAAAAAACCGATCTCTTTTGACGAGGATATATATAATAAATTCAAAACAGAGAAAAACTTTGATAAAAGATTCGAACTCTTCCATGATTTTATTAGCCATGGTGATATAGATTCTGAATATTTCGAGGATATGCTGAAATATTTTACAGTTTTTATTTCTTCTATAAACAACCTGAATGAAAATTCCTTAAAAAGTTTTTTCCTGCTTAAAAATCTTAAAAAAACTTACAGCTATTTACCTATTGCGTTTTCTTTTGATTTTAAGGAGATTCTGGAAAATCTCAAAGATATACATACTTATTTACCTCTGATACCCGAAAATGAACTGAAAAAAAGTTTCCTGATCAACATTAGACGAACTGCAGAAGATTGGCCTCAAATTTATGTAAAGTGCTTCTACGAATATCCCATGAAATTTATCATTGAGGAATTAATTGCTGAAGGGAAAAAATCGATCGTCGATGTGCTGATACGCAACATTTTTGACCATTACCGGGAGTATACTGAATTGTTTATCTGGATAGGAAAAAACCTCATTGCAAAACAAGGGGATTTAAAGATCAATATAGACTTTGATCATGCAATTATGAGCCTCACTCATTTGCTGGAAATTGCAAGCAGGGAATTAATAAATGAACGAAATGTTGTATATAACAGAAAACTCTTCAATACAATTGTGGACATACTATTTAAGGATAATCTGCTCATCAAATATATAAAAACAGCGGATGAAACAAAAATAAGAAGATTGATGCCAACAATATTAACAATTAATGAATTGAAGGATGAATATATTATTAAGATGAGATTTGCCATTAAGACCTCTCAGCCTCAAATTATATTTGAGGATGAGGTTGAACGTATTAATAACAGCAGACAGCTTGTTGTTACTCAGCGGTCCTATGAACTAAAACAAATCGAACTGAAATATCTCCTGGATGTTGAGATTCCGACAAACAGTAAAGAGATAGGAATTGCCATGGAAAAAGGTGACCTGAGCGAGAACGCTGAATATAAGTATGCAATTGAAAAACAGGAGTTTTTAAAACACCAGATAAAAATTCTTTCTGAAAACCTCAATAAAACCCAGATTATCAAACCGGAAGATATTAAAACCAATGCAGTATCAGTTGGGACCATGATTACACTTAATAGTATAGATGATGATAAAACAGAAAAGTACACAATTCTTGGTCCATGGGAATCTGACCCTTCCAAAAAAGTAATATCTTATAGTTCACCAATCGGAGAAATCCTTCTGAATAAGGCAGTGGGGGATTCAATTGACCTGGGAACAAAGAATAATAAAAAACGGTATAAGATATTAAAAATCGAAAAAGCTATATTTTAAAATGTATTCCCTAATGTGGATAAACCACATTCAGGATTATAAAAATTTTCTTGCCTAAAAAACAAGAAAATTGGTATTAAGGTACTAATGCGGACAAGCCACATTCAAGATTACAAAGATTTTATTGCCTATTGGGCAAGAAAATCAGTATTAAGGTACTAATGTTGTTCCTTGTTTAACTATGCTGCTCTACAATCTCACCATAAGTACAGTCTTTTTCAACCCTTGTTATTCTAACGGGGAGAATCCTTTTTTTCAGATCCCCAAAGGAAGGGACCGCTTCATCTCTAGTGTTGTTCAACTTCACCCGTATATAGTTATCAGTGATACCTTCCCATGAATTCTCTGAATCCTGCCTGTTCAATTTATGGTTTTCGAATATGGTGTCACGTACGTTACCCAGAAACTTTTTACGGTACAAATAATTTAATTCCGCTCCTTTTGATATCGCCCTTCTACTTCGCAATGCCTTTTCATTATAACTGACGTCATCCTTGAGAACCGCCGCCTTTGTTCCATCTCTTTCAGAATACTTGAACACATGTATCGAAGCAAAACCAATAGACCTTATGAAATCCATGGTATTTTGAAAATCTTCTTTATTTTCTGTAGGGAACCCAACAATGATATCAGTGGAAAAATGGCTTTCCGGTCTCACTGATTCTATTCTCCCCACAATCTCCCTGTATGTATTTACATCATAAGGTCTATTCATCAATTTTAAAATTCTATCCGACCCACTCTGGACTGGAATATGAAAATGAGGGACTATACGTTTATTCCGGATAATTTCGAAGAGACCATCCCGGAAATAAAAAGGCTCTATTGAGGAAAGCCTGATTCTAAACTGATCATCATGTTCCAGGAGAAGAGAGAGCAGATCTGCCAGATGAATGCAGTTATAGTTATAATCGCCCAGGTTTATTCCGGTTAATACAATTTCTTTATATCCATTTTCCACAATCTTTTTAATATATAAAAAGATATCATTTACTTCCCTGCTTCTAGATCTGCCTCTTGCTAATGGGACCTTACAGTATGTACAGCTCATGCTGCATCCATCCTGTACTTTTACAAACACCCTTGAACGCTCAGGGTACGCAGAGCCTATGAAGAGAAACGAGGAGTCCGGTGCATTTACGTTGAATGATTTATTGTCAAGGTATGATTTAATAACCTCTGGTATTACTGCTTTTTCACGGTTGCTTAAAACAAAATCTACTCCTCTTATCTCTTTCAGTATATCAGGATTGGTTTCTGCATAACATCCTGTTACGATTACCAACCCTGAAGTTTTTTTTACGGCCACAGCCTTATAAATTGAATTTCGTGATTTCCGGTCACTCTTGCCTGTTACGGTGCATGTGTTGATGATTGTTATATCCGGTCTCTCCCCCTTTTTGAGGTTGGCTATTTTGAACCCTGTCAGCCTGAAACTGTTTTCAAGTGCTTCCCCTTCAAACTGGTTAAGTTTACAACCATGATTTATAACAATGATCGATAATTCTTTTGTATTCATTCAAAGCCCTTCACATATTATGAAAATCAAATACTCTCATACCTTACAAAATTTGAGTATATTCCTGTAGGGGCAATTCATGAATTGCCCCTACTAATTTAACATTTTCATCTTTTGCTGTGTTATTTATCCGGAACAATTTCTGAATAAAGTATTACAAAAAGAGGTATTAGGAAATGCCTGAATACGATGCAATCAGTTTACCCTTATTCAAATAGGCCTTCCTGTTCAGCCTGCTTGCTGATTACCTGAATAAGAGATTCTTTTAATCCGGGATCATTTGGTTTCAGAGTCAATGCTTTTTTATAATCCTGCTCAGCGGATTTATAGTTTGCCATTTTTTCATAAACTTGAGCCCTGTATTTATAGTAAACATAATGATCCTTCTTCAGCATAATACTTGCAGAAAATGCGGTTTCAGCAAGAATTAATTTTCTCTGATTCAGATATATACGCCCAAGGTAATAATAATTATATGCGTTATCCGGGTTAAGAGAAATTGATTTCTGAAGATACGTTATTGCATCAGCGTATCGTTTCAGTTCGAGATGTGATCTTCCTATCGTTGTTAAAAACCGTGTATCCGTCGGGCTGAGTTTTAATCCCTCATCGCAAATCTCAATTGCCATCCTGTAACGTCCGGTATTTAAATAACACCAGCCAAGCACCGCATAGACATCAAGATTATTTGGAGTGAGCCCTTTTTCCCTTATCAGTATCTTCTCAGCATCGTAATACTTCCCCTGCTTATATAAATCGTATCCTTCCTGGAAACTTGAATGGGTAAGAGATGGAAAGAAAATGCACAAACTAAGGAGTAATAAAAAGGAAAATTTCCTGTTCATAATATAATACATTTACTTCTTGATATATTTACTCTAAAAAAGCTCTTTATATAATAAATGCAACTATTTCTTTTGCCCTTCATCCAATCCTGCTCCCGATTCCTTTGCAGCTTCAGGCCCGCCCTTGGGGCTATAGCCTTGAGGACCCATTGAACACTTTCCATTAAATATACAGCCGCTTTCAATTATCAGGTCAGGTGTTTTAACATCACCATTTAATTCCGCACCTTTTAATAATTCAATTTTTTTAATTGCTTCTACATTTCCAATAATTTTCCCGAAATTCGTTACCACACCTGCCTTGATAGCAGCTTTTACGATTGAATCTGTACCAAGAATGAGATGACCGTCAGCATCGATACGGCCGTCGAATTTCCCTTTAATCATAAGTGATTTTTTAAACTTCATAGTACCTGAAAAATCAATATCATCTGCCAATACTGTATCAACATCTTTTTCTTCAATCACTTTTGACTCATCATTTTTTAACATCGCTTTACTCCTTTTCCTTATCATTTAATCATACCAGAAAATAGAAAATTTTATTAATTAAGATTATAATCTTCGGGAATTTATTACCATTCTAAACCTTTTTGACCTTCTCCGGTTTCCATCTGTGCCATTCTACAACAAGAGCAGATGCAATAAACATTGAAGAATACGTACCTGCAATTACACCAACTATCAGAGCAAAAGCAAAATCCTTCATTGTATTTCCACCAAAGATATACAATGACAAAAGTACAAGTAATGTTGTCATAGAAGTAATCACGGTTCTGGATAACGATTGATTAATACTGGTATTAACTGTCACTTCATAGTTTTCGTACGCCTTCGATGTTTTTAAATTTTCTCTTATTCTGTCAAATATAACTATCGTATCATTCAGGGAATAACCAATTATTGTAAGAACTGCAGCCAGTATAAAAGTATCCATTTCTTTTCCGAGAAAAGAAATAAGACTTAAGACTATTAGAACATCATGAACAAGGGCACAAATCGCTGCAACACCGAATCGAAAACGGAACCTGAATGTCGTATAAAGGAGGATAAGTGCTAGAGCAACAATCCCGATGAGGTAGGAAGTTCTTAAAAGATACTTACTGATCCGGGGCCCAACTATATCTATCCTCTCAAAAATTACATTCCCAAATCGGTATGTGAGGGCGCTCTTTATATCTTCAATCACCTTATCATTATCTTTTTCATGTGTCAGAGTTCTAAGGATGTAAGTATTTTTTACAGGATCTTCAATTTTCCGAACATTATTACCATATCCTGTGCTTATCAGTACACCCCTTACTTCTCCAATTTCAATACCTTTATCTAATAAGTCTACCTGTACTATATTTCCACCGGCAAAATCAATACCCATTTTCAACCCCTTGTGGATGGCAATATTGATAATCCCTGAAAATATTATGACCGCAGACAGAATATAGGTAAATTTGCGATACTGAATTATTTTAAGATTAAGAGAGCTGAGCATCTTTTCCTCTTCTGCACATATAATTTAGATAGAACAATTCATTGATCATACGAATCATTTCTCAGATTGACAATTTTTTTACTCTGAAAATATCCACCCCCATACTAAAAAGAAGTTTTGTAACAAAAATCGAGGCAAACATATTTACTACAATTCCAATACTCAAGGTAATGGCAAATCCCTTTATTGGACCTGAACCAAACTGAGACAGTACAAAAGTAGCGATTAATGTAGTCATATTTGCATCAAGTATTGTACGGAAGGCTTTTTCATATCCCGATTGAATAGAAGCTGTTACTGTCTTCCCGGTTCTTATCTCTTCCTTTATCCTCTCAAAAATAATTACATTTGCATCAACAGCCATACCTACTGTCAGAATCATACCTGCAATACCAGGCAGAGTGAGGGTAAAGTTGAGCCATGCAAGGGCTCCAAGGAGAAGAAATATATTCAATGCAAGTGCAATATCCGCAATAAACCCTGAAAGCTTATAGTAAATCAGCATGAACAAAACAACGCCGATGGCTCCAATAATTGCTGCCTTGATTCCTGCCTCTATCGAATCCTCCCCAAGTGAAGGGCCGATTGTCCTCTGCTCTGCAATCTGGAGTGGAACCGGAAATGCCCCTGCCCTCAACACCAGGGCCTGATCCTGGGCTTCTTTCATTGTGAAATCTCCAGTTATTCTAACCTGGCCGCCGGGAATCCTTTCACGTATTAATGGCATGGATAGTATTTTCCCATCAAGGACTATTGCCAAACTCTTTCCAACATTTTCCTCAGTGAGCCTCAGAAACTTCTTCGCACCTCCAGTATTCAATGAGAATACAACCTCAGGTTTACCGAATTGGTCAGTTTGAACCTGTGCTCTCTTTATGCTGCTTCCGTCAAGAAGAACCTCATTTATAAGAACAACAGCCCTCTGCCGTTCACGAACATCAAACTCATTTTTGACCCATAGATATGAAAGCATGGAAGTCTCAGAAATAATAGAGCTGTCTATGAGATTCCCGTTGTCATCGAACATATCCCTCCTCAGATTCGACGATGTATCTTCATCTACAATTAAAAACTCAAGAAGCCCTCTCCCCATTACAACATTTTTGGCCCTGTCAGGGTCTTTTGATCCCGGTAGCTCTACAACAATTCTATCCTCACCCTGAGTAGTTATTGTAGGCTCAGAAACTCCAAACTTATCAACCCTGTTCCTGAGAATCTCGATGACCCGTCTCATCGCATCCTTTATCTCATCCTGCGTTAATTCTATTCCGCCGCTCCTCTTCTTCATCTCTTCATAATCCGGCTCAAGAACCATATATATTCCACCCTGGAGATCCAATCCAAGATTAATTATTCTTGTCCTCAGCTTTTTCATTTCTTTTATCTTGAGTCTCTTTTCATCCGGATAATCAACAAGTTTTTCAGAAGTGAGATTTGCAAGCTCCCTGTCCTCTTTCGTATAACGGAAATACCATATGTAGGTGGAAGAAAAACCCCATACTGCTATTCCAATAACAATGAGAACTATTACTATCCTGAAGGTTTTATTCATGGCTTTCCCTATTTTCAAATAAGTTTTATTTCGAGGATAGTTCTGTTAAATGCAACTGATCTCGTCGATACCAGCAATCTTTTAAAGTCCCCTGATCCCTACTTTAAACGATCAGATTAATTATAAATCTTCTTAATCTATTAAATCAGAAATCCGGTTAAGACAAGAAATAATTAGTTTTGATAATTATTCATCAGTAACTAATTATATATGCTGTTTTTGAGATTCTATTTGTTATCTTTATCTTCCTTATTTACCAGCTTCTTCCTGTGTACTTGTTTGTGTTCTGGTGGATTTAGAAGATACAATTTTACTGATCGCAGCCCTGTTCAATTCTACTTTTACATTATCAGCGATCTTTATAATAACTGTAGAATCCTTTACACCAACTACTGTGCCGTGTATACCACCCATTGTTATTATTTTATCACCCTTTACAACTCTACTTAACAAATCCTGCTGCTGCCTTTTTTGTCTCTGCTGCGGTCTTATCATAAGGAAGTACATAACTGCAAAAATCGCAATAATCATAAAGATAAGACCATATGGACTCCCTCCGGCACCCGTTCCTGAAGCCCCTCCGGTTGTCCCTGTCATACCGTATGCAAATAACTGAGTAATCATAACACCAAATCCTTTCTTTATTTTTTTTATCTTAAATAAATACGGTATTTTGTACCAGTATTCTCTGGTATTTTAATACCAGCATTTATAAAATGTGCTATTACGCTTTTTCTAATTACCCTTAAACATTTCTCCACATTATGGAAACTGAGTAAACTCCGAAAAAGTATCATAACAACCTTTTTCAGTCAAGGTTTTTTTGTTTATATTGACTTAAGCGTTGTCATTTGGTAAAGTTCAAACAATAGATGGAGGATAGAATGAAACAGAGCACAAGACTGCAAACACTGGCAATCATTATACTCATTGTTCTTGCTGTTATTGATGCAATTGCTTATTTCGTTCCCATTGCAGCAATAGCAGGTATTGTTATACTCCTTTTTAAACCAAAGTGGTTTCTTAACTTCATTAATAAAATTTATGAATAATTCTTGTCGAAGGAGCAAAAAAACCTACAGAGTTTATGAGAAGCTCTGAATCGGAAAACAGATAAGGAGATGAAGCTTCATGCATAAAGTTCAGACTTTAAACAAAATATCACCAGCAGGACTTGAACATTTTCCCCGTGATACCTATGAAGTAGCCTCAGAAATTCCTCATCCCGATACGATTCTCGTAAGAAGTTACAACATGCTTGACATGGAACTCCCCCAATCACTTAAAGCAATTGCACGGTTAGGTGTGGGTGTAAATAACATCCCTGTTGAAAAATGTTCAGAGAGGGGAATTGTTGTTTTTAACACGCCAGGTGCAAATGCGAACAGCGTTAAGGAGATTGTACTTGCAGGACTTTTCCTTTCTTCAAGAAAGATTATCCAGGGAATTAACCGGGCAAAAACACTGATAGGAAAGGGGGATGAAATCCCAAAACTCACAGAAAAAGAGAAATCACAGTTTGCAGGCCCTGAGATCAGAGGGAAAAAGCTTGGTGTCATTGGGCTCGGTGCAGTAGGAGTCATGGTTGCTAATGATGCCACTGCTTTAGGCATGGAGGTAACCGGTTATGATCCTTTTATTTCTGTTGAATCAGCGTGGGGTCTCTCAAAGGATATTAAGAGGGCCAACGGTTTTGAAAGCCTTTTAGCAACCTCAGATTATATTACTCTGCACATACCGCTTACCGATGAGACAAAAGGCATGATAAATCGTGACAAATTTGCCAGAATGAAAAAAGGTATTCGTCTCCTCAATTTTGCACGCAGTGGTCTTGTGAATAACGAAGATTTAAAAGCAGCCATTGAAAAGGGAATTGTTTCTGTTTATGTAACTGATTTCCCGGAGGAAGAGCTCCTGAAGATGGAAAACGTTATTTCAATACCTCATCTTGGCGCATCCACCCCTGAAGCAGAAGATAACTGTGCCATTACGGCTGTTGAACAGGTTCGGGACTTCCTTGAAAAGGGCAATATAAAAAATTCAGTTAATTATCCACAGTGTCAAATGGACCTTATAGGGAAAAAACGTATTGTAATTGCCAATAAAAATATTCCCAGAATGGTAGGCCAGATTACTACGGTTTTTGCTGGAGAAGGAATTAATATAGCAGATATGCTTAACAAATCGAAAGGAAGTACTGCATACAACATAATAGATATCGATAGCGAAATCAGTGATGAAAGCATACAGAAAATACGTGCAATTGAAGGGGTAACAATGGTGCGGGTTATTTAATATGTCTTTTTCCTATTAACCACCCTGCAATGGTCATTCCGTCTACAATTTTTCCTTTTGCAATCATACCATCGATTTCACGGGGGGTTAAAAAAATAACCTCAATCTGCTCCGTCTCATCGGGGTTTGAACCAACATGGTGCAGTATTCTGGCAATAAAAACAGAGCAAAACTCGTCTGATAATCCATTGTAAGGGAGAAATTTTCCAACCTTCTTTAACTTTTTACACTCGTACCCTGTTTCTTCAATAAGTTCAGACAGCGCTGCATCCGAATCCTTCTGCCCGTCTTTAATACCACCGCATGGAATCTCTATGGATGCTTTATCCATCAGGTATCGATACTGTTTTACGAGGAGTATTTTCCCATCATCCATTACAGGGATTGTCATTGCGCTGCCATTTGTATGCATATAAAAGTAGTTACCCTTCTTTCCATTGGGCAGCTCAAATTGATTATGGTAAATACTCATCCATGGGGTTGAAAAAACTTCTTCTGAATCATAAGTTTTCCACGAGAGAAATCGTTTTCCCATTGTATATATATCCACCTTTTGCTTTTTTCAAATATGGGTTAGAAAAATCTCTGTGGCTGAATAGATACAAATAAAATATAGTTCCGTCAAGTACTTCTCTTTTTTTCTTTTTAAATTAATGATTTGTTATTTCTATGACTTATTTACCAGCTTTATAATCCTGATAATAAAGGGCATATTTTGCTGCAACTTTAATCGCTTCTTTCATGCTCACTTCACTGGCTTTACCTGTCCCGGCTATATCAAATGCAGTTCCATGGTCAACAGAAGTACGTAAAAAAGGGAGCCCTATCGTTAAGGAGACCGTTTTTCCAAAATCATAGGTTTTAGCTGCAATATGTCCCTGATCATGATAGAGGGATAGCACACCGCCATATCTGCCCTGAAGTGCAAGATGAAATACTGAATCAGCACTTATTGGACCTTCAACCGCATATCCCTTTTGCCGTGCTTCCTGTATAGCAGGAATAATGTGCTTTATTTCTTCATCACCGAATAATCCATTTTCTCCGCAGTGAGGATTGATACCGGCAACAGCGATTATGCATTTCTGAACACCCAGCTGCTTTACCGCGTCTGTACACCGTACTATATACCTAAGTATCCGTTCTTTTGTAATGCAGCTTATTGCATCCTGCAGTGACAGATGACGTGTAAGAAAAAATACTCTCAAATTTTCCACTTCAAACATGGTAAGCGGATCATGTGTTCTGGTTAAGCCTGCGAGAATTTCTGTATGACCTATATAATTAATATGAGCAGCTTTAAGAGATGCTTTATTAATTGGCGCTGTTGCAATGGCATCCACTTCCCGGTCTAATGAAATCTTCACACCTTTCTCAATATATTCGAACGCAGCTCTACCGCAGGATGCCTGCACTTTTCCCATCACAGTGATATCAATATTAATATTGTCAATGTTGATAATATCAATTATTCCGTTTTTAAATTCACCCTCCAGAGGAGAGTGTATTACATTCACAGTAGAATCGAGTTTACAGAATTGTAACGCACGCTTAACTACAGCTATATTTCCTATTAATAAAGGTCTTGCAGCTGCATATATTTCATGACCCTGGCAAGATTTTACTACTATTTCGGGGCCTATTCCTGCTGGATCGCCGATTGTTATACCGATTAAGGGTCTTTTTATCAGTAATCTCCTTTGGCCGGGAAGTTAACCTTACTTTTAACCATGCAACTGAGGTTTTCCAAAGCGGCTCAAAATTGCATTTAACGATTACAACACGAAGTACTGCGTATGATTTATCATAATTGTACCTCTTCTTGACAAAAACATTTTACAATATCAATACACGCCTGTATATCCTCCAGTGCACACATTTCACTTGCAGAATGTATGTACCGTACTGGAACCGATAATCCCCCTGTTATAACACCATTTCTGCTTAATTGAATTGCATGTGCGTCGGTACCGCGTGCACGCATTATATCTCTCTGAAAAGGAATCTCGTATTTATCAGCAAGATTGCACAGGTACTGTATGAACCTTTTCGGGATAATAACGGTTTTATCCATGATCTTAATCGCAGCACCTTTTCCCAGAACACAGGAACCCAAAAGTTCACCCTCAGGCAAATCAGAAGATTCGGTAACATCAACTGCCAATCCTATATCAGGTTCGATTTTATATGATGATGTCTGTGCTCCTCTCAACCCCACTTCTTCCTGGGCAGAGAAAACGAAAAGAATATCATTCGGATTATTCTTTAAGCTCTCCATAACCTCAAGCAGTATAAAACACCCGATTCTGTCGTCCATCCATCCGCCTGTTATTATGTTATCATTGACCTTATAGGGAGAATAAACAGCACATATGTCACCAATCTTTACGCTTCTTAATACATCCTCTTTATTTTTTGCACCAATGTCTATAAACATTTTATCCTTATTCAATTTTTTTTCGTATTCTCTCCGCTCAATACCGATAACACCTATACTGCCGTTCTCAAACACAACCCTCTTACCGAGCAGGTACGCATCCGGCTGATTCCCAACTTCCGCAAATCGCAGGAATCCCTTTTCATCGATATAGGTAATAATAAAGCCGATAGTATCCATATGTGCAGACAACATGATTTTCTTATTTTTTTTGCTGGTCCCCTTTTTCACACATATCAAAGACCCCGTTACATCATAGAGAATATTATCAACCAATTTTCCTCCAAACTCCTCAATCTTTTCACTGACTTTTTCTTCCCTTCCTGAAACACCGAATTCAGAAAAAATAAAATCCTTATTTTGAATATTCATACACACCTCTCAATTCTTTTTCCGCTGCTATTATAATACTGAAAATATTACATCTCTTTACATGCTGATTAAATTGATGGATCATCCAAAAAAAGACCTGCGGTCTAAAAAGTTAAGACCTAATGCGGACAAGCCGCATTCTTTATTAAAAGAATTTTCTTGCCAAAAAAACAAGAAAATTGTTATTAAGGTACTAAAATAAAAGAGCACGTTTTACCTTCCATCAAGGGAATGGAATAGGTTATCATTTCTGGGATGAACCACATTATTTGTCAGGATGAAAATTGATCGCTTCTTTTACCACGGCTTTTGCAAGTGCAATATAATGATCAAAGTCTTCATTACTGAGTATATTCCACGGAGCATGGATGTATCGTACTGGAACCGAAACAGTTATAGAAGGAATCCCTTCTCCGGTTAAGTGGATAAATCCGGCATCCGTACCCCCTGAAACTGTTTTTTTCAGCTGAAATGGGATCCTGTATTTTTCTGCTGCCAACAGGACAAAATTGAATAACTTCCTGTGTGTTATTGAAGTCCTGTCCATTACAGTAATGGCTGGTCCCTTTCCCATTTCAGTGCTCGGCGAATAGCTGTTTTTCAATTCTCTATCGGAACAGGTAGTCCCTTCCAGGTTAAGGTTGAAGAGGAGGTTTTTATGCCCGTATGCTGCCGTTGCACCACCTCGAAGCCCGACCTCTTCCTGGACAGTATATGTCGCAATGATGGTGAGGTTAGTCTTTTCCTTTTTATACTCTTTTAATATTTCAGTAACAGCAGTACAGCCTGCTCTGTCATCAAATGCCTTTCCAAAGCAATGGCCACTCTGGATATAATACCTTGATCTGAAATAAATATAATCTCCTGCAGCGATATTTTTTACCTCATCTTTTGCACCTGCACCTATATCAATAAACAGTTCCTTTTCTTCGGGTATCTTCTTTTTCTCCAGCGATGACATGAGTTGGTAAGATTTACAGGCGATAACACCAGGTATTTTCTTTTTCCCGATAATAACGGAGTTTCCAGGGAGAATTTTTGTTATAAGGCTACCTATGGGATAAAATTTTATAAGACCGTTCTTTTCAACAGACTTAACGATAAAGGCCACCTCATCCATATGGGCAGTTAGCAAAATAGATTTTGAACGATTCTTCCCGTTCCTTGTTGCGATTAAATTCCCAAGAGGGCTGGTAGAAACTTCATCTACACATTTCTCAATATCATCACGAATGCATTTTCTTATTTCATCTTCATCTCCAGCTGCAGAACATATATTGCTGTATTTTTCAAGCAACAAGGTAATTCTCCTCATATTTTTTAAACAGCAGATTTCGAGTCAATGATTGGTGATTTTTCGTTCATCAGGTGCATCACGAGTTTAGAAGCCCTGTAGACATCTTTCAAATTAATAATCTCAACCGGTGAATGCATATACCTCAATGGAACGGATATTTCAGCTGTATAAACTCCCTGTTTTGTGATCTGGAAATAAAAGGCATCTGTACCTCCTGGCCTGGATTGCACTTCTTCCTGAATGGGGATGTCTTCCCGTTTGGCTATTTGACATATTCTTTTTACCAGTGGGGGGAAATAATTTGGCCCTTTCCCGATTACAGGTCCTTTCCCGGTACAGATCTCTGTAGAATCACTGGCAGGATCACCGAATGTTACATCGCATACTACTGCAATATCGGGGTTTATTGTATATCCCCCTACCTTCGCGCCACGCAGGCCCACCTCTTCCTGAACCGCAAAAAGAATATAAATATCATGATAATTTTTTATGGTATCCAGAAGATCGATAGCGGAAACCAGCGTCAGTACCCCTGCTTTATTATCAAGACCAGAGCTTGAAAAATGGTCATAAAGCAAAGTATCAGAATAATAATCCAGTACCGCAACATCCCCGACCGTAACGACCTTGAGCGCTTTCTCCATTGATGGAAAACCGATATCAATAAAAAGCTTATGGGTGGGCGTGACTTTTGAAACCTCTTCTTTCGGCATAAGGTGAGGCGGTTTTGTCCCTATTATGCCGTATATTTCCTGTTTACCAAAAACCCTTACCCGCTTTCCAAACAGTGTTAATGGATTTACCCCCCCGATACTGGTAAACCGCAGTATGCCGTTTTCCTCAATTTTAGTGACCATGAGCCCTATCTGATCCATATGAGCCTCTAATAGAATCCTAAGCCTGTGTTTCCCGCACCCTTTTTTAAAGGCAATTACATTCCCCAGATTATCTATTTGTGTCGTATCAACTTTATCTTTTATGATTGAAATGATACGTTTTCCTAACCTTTCTTCAAGTCCGCTGACAGAAGGTATCTGGGAAAGCTTTTCAAGATAGTTTTTTAACTTTTCCACGTATTCCCTCTTATTATGTTTAGCTCTCAATGATATAAACATAATGATAATTATTAGTTACTACAATGTTAAAAAAATATATTACTTATTAGTTGTACTTGTAAGTTTTTCCATATACCGCCTTAATGCGGACAAGCCACATTCACGATTATAAAGATTCCCCATTATGAACACCAGTCCATATTGGGACCTCTGGTAAATTACCTGGTAATTTATAGCAAGATCTTGCGGTCAAAACCCGATTTTTATTGACTTTTGTAATACAAAGTAATACTTATATTTATATAAAATCAAATGGAGCAAAACAATGCCCGGGAAAAAAAAACAGGAAATTATCACCTTTAAAGTGGATGATGATCTTTCAAACGCTATGCAGGGTATTGAAAACCGGTCAGAGTTCATCCGGTCTGCGATTCTTTCCGCACTTGATAGTACCTGCCCTCTCTGCAAAGGAACGGGTATTCTTACTACGGACCAGTACAGGCACTGGGATTTCTTTTCTCAAAACCATTCTAT
>Ga0114925_10000103_pt1 | contig 29901 bp, 23 predicted proteins | sample SumtaG_2_FD_87287 | JGI IMG/M metagenome (GOLD analysis project Ga0114925, IMG submission 87287) | Deep subsurface microbial communities from Indian Ocean to uncover new lineages of life (NeLLi) - Sumatra_00607 metaG | ecosystem: Environmental > Aquatic > Marine > Oceanic > Sediment | place... | reverse complement strand
CACTATCTACACACAGATTCTCAGTGGGAAAGTCGTGATGGTCAGTTATGGTCAATCAAGCGTTTGATGGAAGAAGAGATTGAGCAGCCAATCCGGGGAGTTGCTTGTGGAGGGACGCATCGACTATTTGGTCTGTCGTATGGGTGTCAGCGACGCCTGAAGGCAACAGGGCAATTAGATGGTGTGTATCGTAGAGCAGACAAGTATGTTCGCGACTATCAGGTGCTTGCTCTTTCTCGACTCTTGAATCGAGATGGTTCTTTCAGTACGGAGTGGTTTAAGTATCCGGCTGATCGTGATGATGACATTGATCGAAAGGTACAAACAACGGGTCATATTCTCGAATGGCTCGTTGCGTCACTCGATCAAGAGATGCTCTATCACTCACGAGTAATTGCAGCGACTGAATTCCTGACTTCGGCACTTGCACGGGAGGTCAACCGAGACTGGAGGGTGGGGCCACTTGGTCACGCACTGCACGCGCTTTCCATTTATCAGGAACGAGTGTGGGGTGTTGTCATGCCAGGAAACGTAGCTGCTTTTCATGGCCCCATGAAAGCTACGCCAATCTCATCTCTTGCCGATCGTCCAGAAAAAGTGACGCTCCCCAAGATTGTGCGTTGACCTCTGCCCCCGACAGAGCAGTCCACTCCTTGAATATGTGATCGGTGAGTCGTAGGCTTCGGATACGCGGAATCTGTTTCTCTCATATCCGTACCCGATGCCTGGACTCACGGTGGAGTGGCCTCAATGACCCCGTCCAAGATTTCAGTACAGCTTGAGCATTTATTAGATACAGCTGTGCATCTGTATAGCGTCTCCAATGGTGATGCGCTCTTGTTGCTCATTGATCAAGCTCTTGACTGGGAAATGGTTCGAGAACGCATTGGCGATGTAACAGCTCTTGTGGCAGCCGATGATGCTAGGCTCCTGAAGGGGATTCAGGTTTTTGGCTTCACCGAAGTATTACTTGATATCACTGACTTGCCGGTACACGAGCGACTTGCTCAGGCGTTACTCGAATGTGTGGCCGATGAGAAGATTACATCAGATGCGGATGTGGTTGCCTTGTACAGTGGATTTGAGGCGGGCACGATTGATTCTGTAAGTCTTTTGCGTTTAGAAGAACATTTAGGTCAGCTCACTGCCCGTGATCTTCGAAATCTTGAGACGAAAGTGCCTTTGGAAACCCTCAAGATCGTTGTTGATCTAGCTGTTGAAATTGGCCGTGAGGGTCGTGAGGGTAAGCCAGTCGGAACACTTTTTATTGTTGGCGATACCAGAAAGGTCATTCAATCAAGTCATGCAACGGGCTTTGACCCAGTTCGCGGATATGGTCGCGGGGAGCGAAAGCTCACCGATGTTCGTGTTCGAGAGGGCATCAAGGAGATTGCTCAACTTGACGGAGCTTTTGTTGTTACTGCGGACAGTACCGTGGAGGCAGCAGCGCGATACATTGATGCATCAGCAGAGAATGTATCAGTTGCCAAGGGGCTTGGGGCAAGACATTGGGCTGCGGCAGCCATAACTCGCAGAACGAACAGCGTCGCGGTCACCGTTAGTGAAACAAATGGTACAGTGAGAATTTTTCATAATGGTGAGGTTGTGCTTCGTATTGAACCCTTTCGTCGAGCGATGAAATGGAAAGATTTTGAGTACGAGCCGCCAAGTGGCGAGTGAGACAACCGTAAGACCGGAGGGGGTTTCCTTTTGTCTGTAGATGTGTCTGGAATGTAGAAAGTATTTGAAGTGTGAGGTCCTGTTCTCGAGCGGATTGTCTGTTTGTTTCATAAGAGCCAAACGTCAGGCTTGAGTGAACAATATGATGGTCTTTATGAAAAGCAAAAAAACAATCGTGGTGCCAAATTTGCAGAACAAGACCGTGTTGGCAATTGACACTCTTTCTCGGGTGTACCAGCTTTTTCATGCACTTCCTGAAATGTCATCACCAAAGGGTGTACCCGTTTCAGTTGTATACGGACTGACTCGTGATGTGCTTGACATCATGAACAAGAAAAAACCTGACTATTTGCTCTTTGCGATGGATGCTGCAGGGCCAACGTTTCGTCATGAACAATTTGAAGATTACAAAGCAAATCGAGCTGAGATGCCTGCTGATCTCGTGATACAGATTCCACTCATTCGTCAACTTTTAGAAGTCATGGGTATTCCATGTGTTGAGTTAGCAGGATACGAAGCTGATGATGTACTTGCGACGGTTGCCACGCAGGCAGTTGCATTGGGTGGAGAATGCATTATTGCAACGGCTGATAAAGATGCACGGCAACTGATTGGAGAACATGTCCGACTTCTCAACTTGCGAAACAATGTCATCATTGGAAAGCAGGAGCTTATCGATGACTGGGGATTACGACCTGATCAAGTTGTTGATTATCTGTCACTCGTTGGAGATGCGGTAGACAATGTGCCTGGGGTGCCCGGCATTGGGCCAAAAACAGCTTCGGACCTTCTGCAAAAGTATGAAACATTAGAAAACCTTTTTTCGCATATTGACGAGGTCTCTGGAAAAAAGCGAAAGGAAAACCTGGCGACTCACGAAGAGACGGCAAAGGCAGGGCAGGAATTAATACGGCTGGAAACCGCTGTCCCAATAGAGATTCCCTGGGAGGATGCGAAGCTTCATCAGCCAGACACCGAACGTCTCATTTCATTTTTGCAAGACATGGGATTCAAAAGCCTTGTTCAAAAAGTTGCAGGGGGCAAAAACACTCGTGGACTAAAAAAGAAAAAACAATCCACCGTAAGTGACCAGAAGAAGCAGGCCTTGTTTGACTTAGATGAAGCCCGAGAATCGCACTCTGCAGCAACGATTGCACGTGAGACAGTGATTTGTGTCGATTCAGCTATGGAAGAGATTCAAGCAGACAAAGAAGTGCGTGCGTTCGTTGACAGCTTCAGTCGTGAATCTGCTCTTGCAATATGCTTCGTCGTTGCTGAATCACAAAGGTCTTCGACTCCACCCTCGGGTGTTGTGCTGATGTCTGAAGAGAGACGTGTTTATGTGTCCGGAGAAGTTTTGGGGAATAGCTCATTGCTCAAAAAGATTTTTTCGGATCAGCAATGCTCAAAGATTGTTTACGACTTGAAACGGCAGGCCGTTGCTGCAGGATTATTGGGCGTTGAGCTGAAGGGTGTGGTTTTTGATGCATTGATCGCTTCATATCTTCTGGAGGCTGGTGAGCGGACCATGGGGCCAGCAGATATTGCCCGTCGGAATGGCATTACAATAAATGCATCTCCGGAAGGACTGCCGTTTGATCCAAAATCCCTTGAATGTACTACAGAACGTCATGCTGCTGGTACGGTGTGTCAGATTGTTCAGCAACTGTACGGGCCTCTTGTGCAAGGTCTTGGAGAGGCATCGGTCACGAAGCTTTTTGAGACAGTCGAGCTTCCGCTGGCATCACTGTTAGGTGCTATGGAGGCACGAGGTATTCTGGTTGATACGAAGTCCCTCGCAAAACTTTCACGTGTCTATACAAAAAAACTTGAAAGTTTGAAAAAGGAGATCTATGAATTGGCGGGTCGCGAAATACTCGTGACATCTCCTGTTCAGGTGCGAGAGGTTCTTTTTGAAGATCTTGGTTTGCCCGTGGTCAAGCGGACCAAAACAGGCCCAAGTACGGATGCTGAAGTTCTTGAGGAGTTGGCGTCTCTTCACCCGTTGCCGGAAAAACTACTTGAGCATCGAAAATTCTCAAAGCTAAAAAGTACCTATGTAGATGCTCTTCCAGCGCTCGTTGATTCCACCACAGGCCATATTCATACATCATTCAAACAGACGGTTACTGCAACCGGAAGACTGAGTTCGAGTGAACCAAACCTTCAGAATATACCGACGAGGTCTTCCGAAGGGCAGCAGATTCGCACTGCCTTTCTTCCTCGGAGGCCTCGCCATGTCTTTGTGTCTGCGGATTATTCACAGATTGAACTTCGGATTTTGGCGCATCTTTCTGGAGACGCAGCGATGCGAGAAGCGTTTGCATCTGGAGAAGACATTCATACCCGAACAGCGTCAGCGGTCTATGGTGTGACTGACAAGGAGGTGACGGCTGACATGCGACGGGCATCAAAGGCTGTCAATTTTGGGATTCTATATGGACAAAGTGCTTTTGGTTTAGGCAAGGCATTGGGTATTCCTCCATCTGAAGCAGCTGATTTTATTTTGGCATACTTCCAGACATTCGCTGGGGCAGAAGCATTCATGGACGACGTACTTGACCGTTGTCAGCGTGATCGCTTTGTGACGACGATTTTAGGGAGGCGACGATATATCAGTGGTGTCCGTGATCGTGATAGTCGACGCGCTTCAACAACAGGCTGTTTTGCCTTGTCCTTACCTGAACGAACCGCCGTAAATACAGTTGTTCAAGGTTCGGCTGCAGATCTTATTAAGTTAGCAATGCTACGAGTTGATCAGCGTCTCAGGAACGAGTTGCCCGAAGCTGAAATAGTCCTTCAGATTCACGATGAGTTGCTTCTTGAGGGACCGGCGGATCAGGTCGGTGGCCTATCACAACTTGTTACAGAAGAAATGCAGCAGGCTATGCAGCTTGAGGTGCCGTTGGAAGTAACGATTCAGTCCGGTGCGAACTGGGCAGAATGTGAAAAGGGATAGCATGTTCATTGTTGGGCTTGTTGGTCAAATTGCATCAGGAAAATCGACCGTCGCGCGCATGTTTCGTGACTGCGGTGCTCAGGTCATCGATGCAGATCTTTTTGCAGCTGAGGTATTGGACTTGCCAGATGTGCAGAGAGCCATTCTTGACGTGTTTGGTCCAGATGTTCAGACACACAGCGGCATTTGCCGACAGGCTCTCGCAGAAGCAGTGTTTGGGCCCAAGAATGATCATAAGGAAAATCTGGATCGCCTGGAGCGTATTATTCACCCTCAGGTTCGTGAGCGTATTGAAGCGAAAATAGAAACGCTCAACAGGGAAGAACGCACGGAGGGAAAGCAGCACATTGTCATTTTGGATATTCCGCTGCTTATTCAGGCAGGCTGGGGCTCACGATGCAACATGCTTATTCGAATCAAGTGTACTGATGCGATTCGTTCTGAAAGGCTTTCTTTAAGGAATATCTCGCTGCGACAGCAGGAGGACCGAGATGCAGCCTGGATGCGAAATTATTCAGAGGCCGATGTCCCGTCTGAAAAAACGATTACCGTGGATACATCGGGCAGCTTGGCGTATACTAAGAGTCAGATTCAACGTGTGTGGGTGGAATATCTTGACCGCTCGAATGGCACGTGAATTCCCTCCATTTGTTTTCCTCATCAGACTTTCACCATTGTGGTGCTCTGCTTTAAAGCGTCACTAACCTTCGATTTCCTATGTCCACTTCTGATCCCTCAACTCCGGATGATCTTGATGGAGAGCCTACGTCTCTCGCTGAGGAGATCGCAGCTGAGGTAAAGGCTCATGACGACATAAGTGATCGATATGAGTCTTTGAAAAAGGGTGATACGCATATTGCGGAATTGCAGAAGATGAGCATGTCTGAGCTCATTGAGGTTGCTCGGAAGGAAAACATCGAAGAAATCCCAGGTGCCCAACGCCATGATCTCGTCTTTCGAATTCTCAAGGAACGAGTAAAACTCAATGGCTTGATGTTTGGTGAGGGCACGCTGGAAATATTGCCCGATGGTTTTGGCTTTCTTCGAAGTCCTGATTATCACTATTTGTCATGCCCGGATGATATTTACGTATCACCGAGTCAAATTCGTCGTTTCGGTCTTCGGAATGGGATGAGCGTGGCCGGCCAGATTCGGCCACCCAAGGAGACCGAGCGTTATTTTGCATTGCTTCGAATTGAAGCGATCAATGGTGAGGATCCTGCGAAACTGTCTTCACGAGTTTTTTTTGATGAGCTGACACCTCTTCATCCAGATAAGCGGATCGTCATGGAAACGGAGTCGGAGGAAGTGTCGGCTCGCGTGATCGACCTTGTTGTGCCAATTGGGTTTGGTCAACGTGGACTGATTGTAAGCCCGCCTCGGGCAGGGAAAACAATTTTGCTTCAGCGGATGGCCAGGGCCGTCCTTGCCAACTACCCTGACGCCTACGTTTTCATGCTTTTGATTGATGAGCGGCCTGAAGAAGTAACAGACATGGAGCGGCAGGTTAAGGGGCCATCCTGTGAAGTCATTAGTTCAACATTTGATGAAAACGCCAGTCGGCATGTACAGGTGGCAGATATGGTCTTGGAGAAGGCCAAGAGGCTCGTTGAGTATGGACGGGATGTAGTTATCTTTCTGGATTCCATCACACGACTTGCAAGAGCATGGAACTCTGAGGTGCCCAACTCAGGAAAAATCCTGTCGGGGGGTGTTGATTCGAATGCTCTCCAGCGGCCGAAGAGATTTTTTGGAAGTGCACGAAAAATGGAAGAGGGAGGGTCGCTTACCATTATTGCGACTGCCCTCGTCGATACAGGCAGTAAAATGGATGATGTTATCTTTGAGGAATTCAAGGGAACGGGTAACAATGAGATCATGCTCGATCGTCGGCTGGTCGATAAAAGGATCTTTCCCGCGATTGACATCAATCGATCAGGAACTCGGCGTGAGGAGATGTTGCTTGGTGCAGATGAGTATAAAAGAGTGACTGTCTTGAGGCGGGCTCTCAGTGATAAAAATCCAGTGGATGCGATGGAATTACTTATTAATCGATTGTCAAAAACTTCAACGAATCAAGAGTTTCTCGCGAACCTGAAGACAACATGACGACAGTGGCGATATCACATGTACCAAATGAGTTTGCGTCAGGCATTTCAAAGTTGCCAGCGGATGTACGTATAGCGATTGTCGTATCTCGATATAATGATTCCATCACTCGCCGTCTTTTTGATGGGGCTGTGCATGCACTTACGAAAGCTGGGATTGCTCACAGTGCATTGGATGTAGCGTGGGTGCCAGGTGCCTTTGAGTTGACGCTTGCTGCTGACCAGCTCGCAGCTTCTGCTCGTTACCATGCGATTCTGTGTCTGGGTGCTGTGATCAAGGGTGAGACTTCCCATGATCACCATATTGCGACGGCAGTAGCTACTGGAATAGAACAAATTGGACGAACCCGTGGGCTGCCGGTTCTTTTTGGTCTACTGACGTGTGAGACGCTCGCGCAAGCTTTAGCACGGGCATCTGGGTCTATCGAGGACGGGTTTGCCGGTAATAAGGGTGTTGAATGTGCTACGGCAGCAATGGAGATGATTTCCCTGCTGAATAGTTTTCGGGAAGCGGTACCGTCATCATGAGCCTACGCTCCCGATCCCGTGAGATTGCGATGCAGGCGCTGTACCAGTTAGAAGCGCAGCCATTGCTTGATCCCACCGACATTGAAAACTTCCTAAAAAGAAGATTGCATCAGCCAGTTTTTGTTGATTTTGCAAAAGAACTTGTGGTGGGAGTGCAGAACAATCTCTCGGAGATTGATCGAGAACTGGCAGATTTAGCTAAGAATTGGCGGGTGGAGCGAATGGCAGCGACGGATCGAGCAATTCTCAGAATGGCAGTATATGAAATCGGCTTTATGGATACGCCTCGAGCAGTTGTTGCCGATGAGGCGATTGAACTGTCAAAGCGGTACGGTGCGGCGTCGTCAAGTAGATTTGTAGCTGGTATCGTCGGACATCTCGTGAAGCACCCAATGAAGAAAGATCAAGATGCCGTTGGGCGGTCAAAAGAAAAGGAGTAAGAATGGCCAGTTTTTTTCAGCGGCTGAAAGCCGGACTTTCCAAAACATCGCAGGTTCTTCAGACGGATGTTCGAGACTTATTCAAACGTGAAGGTCGATTGGTCGACGAAGACTTTCTCGAAGAATTGAGGGCTGCTTTAGTCCGTACGGACATGGGCCCTGCTGCAGCAGAGGCCATTGTTCAAGATGTACAAGAGCGTCTACGTGCCCGTGTCGTTGATCCGCAGATTGTTGTGGACTCCATTCGAAGAGAATTGCTTAATCGTCTTGAAGCAACAGCTGCTCCAGTTTCTTGTGCCTCAACAGGCCCCACTGTGATTTTGGTGACAGGCGTGAATGGATCCGGGAAAACAACCTCAATTGCAAAACTCGCACAACATTTTGTTGGGGATGGAAAGCGAGTGGTACTTGGGGCAGGGGATACGTTTCGGGCAGCCGCTGTTGAGCAACTCGCGATGTGGGCTGATCGGATTCACGCAGATATCGTCCGTGGTGAACCAGGCAGTGATCCGGCAAGCGTCGCTCATCGCGCTGTTGCTCGGGCAATCGAGGGTGGTTTTGATGTCTGTATTGTTGACACTGCAGGACGTCTTCAGACGCAATCGAATCTCATGCAGGAACTTGGGAAAATTCGTCGAGTAATTACAAAACAAATTGAGGATGCCCCGCATGAAACCCTTCTTGTGATCGATGCGACGGCTGGCCAAAATGCCCTTTCACAGGCAAAAGGCTTTAAGGAGGCAGCTGGTTGCACAGGCATTGTTCTCGCAAAACTTGACGGATCAGCTCGTGGTGGTGTCATCGTTCCTGTTACCGAGCAATTTGGTTTGCCGGTCAAACTGGTTGGTATTGGCGAGGGGGCTGCAGACATGCAGGTATTCGATCCTCCGCAGTTCGTGGAAGCTCTGGTAGCCGACCTTTTTGATGCGTCTGGGCACTAGCCTTTCTCTAATCCGTACAGATTGACATCGTTTTGTTGCGATTGCTCAGACTTTTCCGGCAATCGCATGGCCCTTTGTAAATTCAGGCCGGCATGTCGAAAGAACCATGTGTGTGGGTCAACAAATGCAATTATTACGGCGGAAAGTAAAAAAGCATTTGAGCCCGGGGATCGGTTGACTAATGGGGTGACTACGGTGGTCGTAGTTCAAAGGTCAGCCAATGGTTTTAGATTGGAGATCAATTGCCATGCGATTCGCTCAATTTAGGCTGCCTTTGTCGATAGCAGCCGGGCTCCTCACAACTGCATCATTTGCAGTCGAGCCAGGTATTCCGTCACAGTTTGATTCTGATATTTACAGCTCATTTGCACAGGCTGACGGGGTTCCCCCAGTGCCTGAAATGCCTCGATCAGGTGTTCCAAATGAAGATGTGTATCAATACCGAGCAGCCGCTCCGCAAGAAGCTGCTGTTGAAGAAGGTGCCACACGGTATCTTGAAACCGAGTTCCTCACCAGTCGTGGAATCGAGACGTATGGTTGGGTTGATGTCGGTATCGGTGCCAACAATTGGGGTGCGGACTGGAACGGTCCGATCACCTTCAATGATCGTTCTTGGCAGGGCATGATGAATCAGTTGTACCTCGTCAATGAGCGAGTGCTGCAGGAAGACTTCAGCATCGGTGGTCGTATCGACTTGCTCTATGGTACTGATTTTCTCTTCACAACTGCCGCAGGTCTTGATGCCTATCGTGGTGGATATGTTGACCCTCTTGGACTCAGTGGTCCTCGTTGGTATTCAAACAAGTACTATGGTCTTGCCATGCCACAGCTTTACGCTGAGGTTGGAAGCCAGGAACGGAATATCAAGTTTGGTCACTTCTACACGCTGATTGGATATGAAGTTGTTCCAGCCATTGGTAACTTCTTCTATACCCATGCCTACACCATGCAGTATGGCGAGCCGTTTACCCATACCGGTGTTCTTGGTACGTGGAATCCAAATGATCAGTTGTCCATCATCGGTGGTGTCACCAACGGTTGGGACAACTGGGATAATGGTTTGACCAGTGATGGAAGCACCATTATCAATGGAAAAGAAAACAACAATGCTGCTTTCCTTGGAGCTGTTACGTTCTCAAGCTCTGACGGCAGTCAGGCTCTTATTATTGCAAATTCAAGCGGTAATGAGGTTGGAAGTGACAACGGTGCCGGTGGTATCAACGTTGGCAACCGTTCGGTAACCAGTGTTGTCTATACCAATGAGTTTGGACCAAAACTCACGTATGTGTATCAGAGTGACTTTGGCTACCAAGCATATGCCAATCCGACATATGAGACTCGGGGGCAGCAGACTGGCTCAGCCTACTGGTATGGTGTCAATCAGTACCTGTTCTGGAATTTCACAGACAACCTGATTGGTGGCCTTCGGTTTGAGTGGTTCCGCGATAATAACGGTACGCGAGTTGCTTCGAACCTGCGTAACGATGTTTTCAACGATACTCCAACAGGAGGTGGCTATGCGGGTAACTTCTGGGAGATGACATGGGGCTTGAATTACCTCTTGGGTAGCAACATCGTCATTCGTCCAGAACTGCGATACGACTGGTTCGCTCCTGATGTAGGTTCCGGAGCTGGAGCTGCAGGAACGCTTCCTTACGGGAGAAACCTCGATCAGTTCGGCCAGTTCTACGGTGGCTGTGACGTCATCTGGCAGTTCTAAAGTTTCACGTTGCGAAACCACTGCCTGCAGTGCTCGCAACAAAGATGGTTTTCTAGCAAGGCCCACCAGACCCTGGTGGGCCTTGCCCTTTTTGGTGTGCCCACCTCTCCCGGGAACGCCTTGCGTTTCGGAGCATCTTTTCCTCGAAGTTCCAAAAAAATCTTTTTTCAAAAACCGTCGGGATATCCCCAACAGTTCTTCGAAATCAAGGCAGTCCAGGAAAGCCAGACAAATGGCGCAATCTGAAAAGATTTACAGTTTTTGCATCTGACGTTAGCCTTTTCATGAGTTTTCACGGATTCAAGATCGTGAAGGCCATCGACTTTTCCCGATTGAGAAGATGGGGAAGAGGCATGCAAGGAGGCAACAATCGATGCTACTCAACGAATCAATGATGCGTGTTTTCAATGTGAGGTTTGGCCGATGTGTAGCCTGTTCTCTTGGACTCGTTGTTTTACTGATGCTTGGCTCAGCACATGCCAACGATGCATGGCTCACAAGTTACGGTGATGCTCTCGAGATGGCCGAAGATACAGGACGGCCGGTGCTGACCATTTTTACAGGGAGTGACTGGTGTCCTCATTGTCGAACCCTTGAAGATAATGTTCTTGAAACCAATGCATTTTTGGATTGGGCGGAAGACAATGTTGTTCTTCTCATGATTGATCTTCCGCAGCACGGTATCTCACATGCAGTCCGTAGTGAGCGATCTCAGGTGTGCATCAAATACGGGGTTCGAACGTTTCCAAGTGCCCTTCTCATCGATTCAGATGGTGAACAGATTGTGGTCAAGAAGGGATATCGAGGGCAGTCTGCCTCGACGTGGGTTTCCGAAATGGCTGTACATGTTCCTCGTCATTTCGTGAAACAGACGACTACCGCGGCTGATGCCTCCAATGCCAGTTTGCTGAAGTAGGCCGTTGGGGGGTCACTGTGGCATGCTTACGGCAACCAGCCCAGGTGTGTCTGACACCGCTTTGATGACTTGAACGGCTTTCGGGCGGAGTGTTGTCGCGACAGCACACCCACCGATTGGCAGAAGGCAAAAGAGCGGTGCTGCAAGCCACGGCAATAAGACGGCTGTCGTTGAAAACCGTCTTTCGTGCTGTTTTTGTGTGACGTGAGTCATGAATGTCTCCGGAATGTTTCCTGTCCGGAGAAGTACAGGCAAACTCATTGTGGAACAAGGGCAAAGCTGTCCCAAATGGCCGAGGCGGGGCTCGAACCCGCACGGAGCTTCCGCTCCACGGGATTTTAAGTCCCGTGCGTCTGCCAATTTCGCCACTCGGCCTCAGAGAGGATGGTATACGTTCACCCCCCAACTGCAAAAGGTTCGCTACAATTTGCCTACCTTTACTGATTCACATCTCGTTAGACCCCCCTTTTTATGATGGCGGATATGTCAGGCATCGATGGATTTCTCGGTTTCCGTGGCTCAATTGGAATGGATATTGTTGTGGTTGGTCTGCTTCTCTTGCTTCCAATTCTTGCATTGAGCATTTATCTCGTGAGGGTGAAAAAGCAGTTTTTCACTCACAAAATGCTTCAGTTATTCATTGCCGGAGCACTGCTGATCTGCATTGTTATTTTTGAGATCGATATTCGTTTTGTGAGTGATTGGAAAGAACGGGCTCGTCCGAGTCCATGGTGGCCGACAGGTGTCCTGACTGCTTTGGGAATCCATCTGGTGTTTGCCATCTCAACACTTATTTTCTTGGTGTGGACGCTCTGGGAATCACTGTATCGATTTCCGTCGCCTCCAATTCCGTCACAGCACAGTCGACGCCATCGGTTTTTTGGAAGACTCGTGGCGATGGATCTTTTGTGTACGACCATTACCGGATTGACGTTTTATTGGCTTGCATTCGTTGCCAGTTCGTGACTGTGATGAAAAACAGATCGTGCCATCACGCATCATTTGGTGCAACTGTCCAGAAGCACGCGGCCAACCCACTGAAGTACAGCAAGCACAGAGGCATTGCGAGAAAGAGCATGCTGTATGGATCCGCAGGGGTGAGAATAGCTGAGACAATAAAGATGGCAACAATGGCGGTTCGCCATTGAGATGCATAAGACTTGGCATCAAAGACACCTATTTTTGCAAAAAAGAGCATGAGAAGCGGTAGTTGAAAGCCAATGCCAAATCCAATGGGGAGAATAAGGACAAATGAAAGCCACTCACTTATTCGCGGATCAGGATCCAGGCCAAGCCACTGATTGAACGCAAGGAGATAATCCAGGACAAAGTCAAATACAAAAAAGAAAGCAAGCGATACACCAGCCAAGAAGAGCGCGATACTCACGGGTAGAAATGTCCATACCAGTTGCTTTTCATGAGAGTAGAGTCCTGCAGCAACAAATGTCCAAAGTTGATAGAAGACCCATGGGCTGGAAAGAACCAGTCCCACAAGAAGTGCCGCTTTGATATAAATCGCGAAGGCTTCCTGTGCTGAGAGTGTGGTAATACTGACTCGTGAGTCTTTTTCAAGCGGTTGCCAGAGGAAGATAGGCACCAGTGATTCAGTATCAAATTTCAGGGGAGGAGAACTATCGGTTGTTTCAGTAGATGTTCCAGAATCGTGTTGTGCACCAGCAAGAACCCGAGCCAGTTGCTGCGGATGAACCTCGCGCATTTCAAAAGAGAAACCTTTGTGTTCAACAGCGTCAACCACTTCGTCTCTGCTGTAGGGAAGTGTTGCTTGTGATCCTTCTCGAGGTATCCATGTATCAAAAGATTCCACAGATTGTTCGGTGTAATAGTTCCCAAGCGCTTTTTGGAGTGGTTGCTCAATCAAATGGACAACAGATCGTCCAAGGAAGAACCCAATAACAACTCCAATGGCAAGGCCCATGGCAGCTCGAACCAGGCAGGTTCGAAGTTCCTCCAGATGTTCACCGAAGGTCATCGTCGAACCCTCAAAGAGGTCTTCGTCGTCTGGTTTGCGGCCTATGTTCATGACATCCTGCTGACGCTGTACGTGTCCTGTGTTCAGAAACTCAATGAACCACCATGACAATTCCAATGTGTGGCTGGCTTCCAGATTAATCAGACTCTGTTTTGACTTCTATGGGCGGCTCTCAAAATAAGGCGATATCCAGACTCTTTCCGTTGGAACTATCCGTACAATCGATTTTTGAGGCTGACCATGATGGAGTCAATTGTTTCTGGCCACTCCTCCCGCATCGTGTTGGGGCGTTTTGGTGCGAGGAAACGCCGTTCTCAAAAGAGATTGCGTGGTGCGTTGCGCCTGGGTGAATGTTTGCTTTCCCCAATGGAGCAGTTGTGACCGTGGCATTGGGGTAGATTTTATTTTTTATTGCACTTTTCATGAAGATGGTCATGACACGATCAGTCCACAAAGTAACTTATCGAGTTTGTGTGAATGTGTATCCCGTATTGCAATGTCTGCTGCGAATGGGGACATGCATTTTTTTGTAACGATTGGCTGCGACGTTAATGCAGCATCAGCGTGCAAGAAGGACTGTCTGCCAAAGCGGTATGGATCGATTTCGCATAAGTATCGATGTATGTAGCGATGACGCGTTACACGATGATTTGATTGATTGTCGAGCCGTCAAGATAAACATCATCATTCATTCTAGGCTAGTGAATCGCTCTTGGGTTTCATGCGTTTCTATGAGGATCTATACTGCTTTGATGTCAGTGTCGGAGCGTCCGGCAGTGCCGCAAGACTAAATCTTTTCTGAGCAATGTGCATGCTTCTGGCGGCTTTTGAATTACGTGGAAACGTTTCCCTTGGATGTCTGCTTCTTTCGGTTGCGCTCAATAGCTTTTCGTGTGCATGTTCCCAAGACAGTGTGGCGGACAGCAACTGTTTTGTTGCTGAGGAACAAAACGGCATGGAGCGAATGTCGTGGCTTCAGCAACCCGAAGGTTGGCATGTGCGGTGGTCACGACCAGTTCCACTGGAGTGTTCTGCTCCCCCTGTTGTTGCTGCTGGTCTTACAGCCTGGCTTTCCGAGGGAAAGATTCATGGAGTACAGCGCAAGAATGGTCGTCCAGCATGGCGGCATGTGCCATTGAGTGACACGCTTGTGTTTCCACGGTCCATGCTTCCTCCCGACTATGGGGATGTCCCAGATTACGCGAGCCCTCTTTCCATTTCTGTTGTTGGCCATTTGCTGTATGCAAATATTCATGCAGGTGGACTTGGCCCACACCTCACGTGTCTTGATTGTTCAGATGTGGCTGAAGGAAGACTTATGTGGTCCATTCAACCTCCAGAACGGATCAGTGAGTTCGATGGTCCGCCCATTGCAGACCATGAGTTGTGTGTGGTTGTTGGGCGAAGTGAAGGGGACCGTCGTTGGTTAGAACTGGTGACTTGTGATGCCAAAGATGGCACTGTCCTTTGGCGTCGCAGGCTTGCAACGAGTGTGGCGAATGACGGAATAGATTATGCACGTGGTCAACGGCAGGCATCACTTATCGATAATCTTATTGTGGTAGCAGATCATGCAGGAAGTGTGTGGGCGTTTTATCGTGACGGGAGGCTGAAGTGGCACTATGAGTATGATGAAACATCTCAGGTGAATCATGCCTCTGATCGAGTAAAAGGTATTTCCTATGCAAATCCAATCGTTGGGACACCAACAGGCTTGCTCATTACCGCTCGCGATAAAGGCGGTATCGTCAAGCTTTCAACAGAGTCTGAGGAGGTGAGGGCTGTCTGGGAGGTAGCGAATCAGGAACAGCTGCGGATTGTTGGATGCTTTGGGCAAACGGTTATTGTTCAACAGTATCAGGCACATTGTTGGGCAGATCTCGTTGCGTATTCAATCGTTGATGGTGATCTGTCTGCTACGCGGAAGTCCATGCATGCTGTTGGGCCAGCCGTGATGGGGGGAGGGGTTCTTCTTCATCCCTCCTTGAGAGACACTGAAACAGTGCCGCGGGTTTCAATTGACCTGATCAGCAATTTCTTTGCAACAACTCAAGAAGCCATTTGAAGTGCCGGTCGATAGCGTTTCTGCAATTCAGTCTTCAGATCCATTTGGTTACCAGCTGTTCATTTCTCTCACATCTGACGCTATGTTTGTAGCCAGTCCAACCCGACTTTTTTCTATTGGGCCCTTACCATGACTGATGACCGCAGCTCTGGCGATCAACGTTTGGAAGACACCCGCTCAGCATTATCTGAGTTGGAAAAATTTCGTAATGCTATCCACGCTGCATTGTCACCCGTCATTATTGGCCAGCACGGTGTGATCGATGACATGCTTGCTGCCATACTCTGCGGTGGTCACTGCCTTCTCGAGGGTGTTCCAGGCTTGGCAAAAACTCTTTTGGTTCGTTCCTTAGCGTCCTCATTGCAATTGGACTTTGGTCGGATTCAATTCACACCGGATCTCATGCCGGCAGATATCACAGGGACAGATGTGCTTGACACAGAGGGAACGGAACGTGGCCCAACTCATGAGCGACGGCACCTTCGTTTCCTGAGGGGGCCCATCTTCAATAATGTTGTTTTAGCCGATGAAATAAATCGTGCGTCTCCAAAAACGCAGTCCGCCTTACTCGAAGCAATGCAGGAAGCGCAGGTAACTATTGGTGGAATTCATCACCCTCTTCCTCGGCCATTTTTTGTCCTCGCAACACGAAATCCCATCGAGCAGGAAGGAACCTACCCTCTGCCCGAGGGTCAGCTTGATCGATTTATGTCCATGCTTCGGGTGACGTATCCAAACCGTGAAGATGAATTGGAGATCGTAAGGCGAACAACGGAAAATAGAATGCAGGCGGTCAGTCCAGTGATAAGTAAAGAGGTACTCGAACGTGTGACATCTGTTGTCTTTTCGATGCCAGTAGCCGAGCATGTACTTGCTGCTGCCATTGATCTGGTACGGTCGACACGGCCGGAATCTGCCGGGTCTGCTTCGTGGGTGCGCGAATGGGTACGTTTTGGTTGCGGGCCACGTGCCAGTCAGTTTCTCGTGCTTTCTGCGAAAGCCCATGCAGCACTCGGGGGTAGGCCTTGTGTTGAAGTCCGTGATGTACTGCGGGCGGCGCCTGCTGTTTTGCGGCACCGACTGGTGCTATCTTTTGCTGCCGAGGCTGACAATATTGACTCTGATACGATTATCAGCCGATTGGTTGACAAGCAGAGTGGGTGAAAGGGGTCAGTATGTCCACCCTGCCACTTCTTGCGGTTTCCCTCTTTTGGCCAGCATTGTTGCCTTGGCTTCTCGCAGTTGCCATACCTGTTGTTCTTTTCTGGTCGATCGTGTCACGTGCGGTCCCCATTGGTTGGGGAGCCATCGATCTGGTGCGGCGAGCTGCACGTACGTCATGGGCCAGTCAGAAGAGTGCGTCACTTATGCTTACGCTGGTTCGTGTTCTTCTGGTGATGAGTGTCGTTCTGGCTGCTACTCGACCATATTTTACGGGTGATACGTCTTCCTTGATTAACGTTCTCCGTTCTCCTGCCTTCGAGAAACGTATTGAAGTTGTCTGTCGTTCTGGAGAATCAGATGGATCCCAACTGGGGATCGGTAAGGCCCTTCAGTCCCTCGCGCAGGCGCGTCCTCAGTCAATACCCTCGCCAGATGTGGTGGCAATCGACGAAGCAGGCCACGATGCAAGTCGAAAACAATTAATCATTCTGAGCGACGGCCTTATTCCTCAGGCAGAAGATATACAAAGGCTGAACGAGAAGGTTCGCCGCGGTGCGTCTCTGTTGGTTTGCATTGGCAATAAATCACTGTTATCTGCGTCTCAACCCCGCTTAGCCGAGTGGCTTGAAAATGTCTCTGGCATTCGGCTGACAGGAAGTGTTTCACTTGCTCATGAGCCAATCGAGTGGGGGCATGTCGTGGCAGATGATCAACTTGATTTCACGTCACCTCTCAGTGGGCCCCGCGTGTGGAGGCTTATGCAGCTTGAGCCAGTGGAAACGAGCAGTCAAACATCGGTGCTACTTGTCACGTCTCAGACACATCGTCCTCTGATTCTGGAGTCCAAGGTTGGCCGCGGACGGGTGGTGGTGTCAGCCATTCCGCTTGAGTTGTCTGGAGAAACGTCTTTGCATGACAATTGGAGTGACCTTGTTGCCTGGCCCTCTTTCTTGCCCCTGCTGGATGGGTTGGTCGAACGGTGGCTGGAGCCGGTAGCAGCTGAAGCTGGATCATCAGAGACACGAGATCGTGTGGAGACTGTTATCCCGCTGTCACATGTTTTTCTGATCATGAGCGTCATTTTTTTCATGTTAGAGTTCGCGTTATCACGTCATCAACGTTTCTTTGGAAATGAAACACTGAGTATGGGAGTGATTCTGCTACGTGTTGCAATGTTTGTTTTGCTCGGAGTCATGTTTTTTGTTTGGAATGATGTGCCAGCGAACAACATTGAAAGAGCAACTGAGTCGCCGATTGCGGTGATTATTGATGTATCACCGAGTATGGCAACGAAGGTCAGCGGAGTTGATGTACCTTCGGGCAGTATCGCTGAAGGGTCGTCTCGACTTATGGTGGGTATTAATGCACTCACGGCTAAAAATGAAGAAGTATCTGTGCTTGATCAGCTTTCTCGTTATCGGCGAGTATTGATTTACTTGGCCTCAGAGAAGACTCGATTACTTGGAACATACCCAGAGGAGGTTACCGCAGCGGAACTTCAAAAACTTGCAGTGGTGAAACCTGGGCCGAATGCTAGCCGGCTAGGAGATGCCGTATCAGAGATCATCCGTCAAGAAAACAATGACAAGCCTGCATCAGTTGTTGTTGTGAGTGATGGTGCCATCACCGGTGGGCTTTCGTGGTTATCGGCCGCTCGTTTGGCTTTTGAACAAAATGTTCCTCTTGTTGCTATGCCGATTGGTGACGATTCAACGTCAGGAGAACGGCTGCCAACAGGCTTTCGTTTTTCATCGATTTATGCGCCTGGTGTCTATCAGTTGAACGATTCGATACAGATATCCTGTGAAGGAATCGCATCTTCAAAAAAAATAAAGTCTCTGGCATGGCAGATTGGTGAAACAAAGGGTGAGCTTGAGGTGCATGCTTCACCAACTGCCAGAGGTTATAGCTATGCTGGTGCAGGTGAGTTCTCTTTTCAGTCAAATGATGTATTCAAAGGGGATTCTCCGGGCTCGGTTGATGATTCTCTGGTATTGTCTCATGCCGTTGAGGTCACTGTAGGAACTGAAAAGAATGGGCGACACGTAGGTGTGGTTCCTCTCATTATTTCAAACAGTCCGATTCGTGTTTTGCTTGTCGACCACACTCCCCGCTTTGAGTTTCGGTATCTTCAACAACTCCTCAATACTGACAAGCGATTCGTGACCGCATCGTGCTTGCTTGCTGGTCGAGATACTGTCGATTTGCGAACAAAGCATGCATTGCCCAGAACGGTGAGTGAGTGGAATACATACGATGTTGTGGTGCTTGGAGATATAGGAGTCGCTGCTGCAGAGAAAGATGCAATCGCCTGGGAATCACTCCGTGAGGCTGTGTCTCAGTTTGGGGTTGGTGTTGTCTGGTTGCCGGGACAAAGATGGTTTGATGAAGATATGGGGCTCGAAAGTTGGTTGCCGGCAGCACCAGTGCTTGCAGTTGATGCCCCTCGGTCGTCAAGCATTCCAAAACACTTTCGCGTGCTTGCCACTGGGACTCGGCCAGGCTGGTTCTCATGGTTGGATAATGAAAGTACAAAAGATTCATTCAATGGTTTGAACGTCTTTTCAAGCCTGCCAAAAGTATCCATTCGTCCATCAGTTCGTGTTGTTGCAGTCGCAGAAACGCCTGCAGAAGACATTCCGCAGCCAGCAATTGTTGTCGGAAAACTTGGGAAAGGCGATATTCTTGGTCACTTTTTTGATACGTGGCGGTGGCAAGCCACACCTCGTGACAAAGCATTAAGGCATTATTCCGAATACTGGCTGCGAGCAATACCTTATTTGGCAGAACGACATTTGGAATCACGTTTTGTCGTTGCGACAGTGTCAATTCGCCCGCCAGATCCGATGAGTGGTGAAGATGTTTTCATAGATGTCATTCCAACACGGGACACCACAGTGTTCAGAGATTGGCACCTTAGGATTGAATCAGATGGCCGCCCAATGCATCAGTTTAGCTTGGAGAAGCACCGTCCAGATTCAGTGACAACCGTTCAGGTTCAGGGCTTATTGGCTGGCTCTTACAAAGTGAATCTTATTCCACCAGAAGAGATAGAGGATAAAAGAGCACGAAGAGTCGAAGTCCCTTTGACCGTCAATGCGTGGCCAATGGAACAGTCTCCAGATGCTTCGGGTACAGGTCCGATGCGGACCGCTATGCATGCAGAGAAAGGGCGTATCATACCGACAGACAACATTGGTTCGATGCCAGAGCATATTATTCATGCTGTAGCGGATGTGGACGCACGTTATAGTGATACTTCTCATTGGTTGGCATCGCAGTTCGCTGCACATTGTTTCGTGGCTGTTTTTTTTATCATGTGCATCATCGTCTGGTGGCCGCCCCGCACGCATCGTGAGATGATTATCTAGTTGTTATGCAAAAATCACCCTCTCTGTTTGATGTAGAGATTGCCGCGTTTCGTCGACAGTTAGATTTCTACGTTTTAAAGGCAGAGGTGATTCATTTCCTAGGCAACCTTGGTTGCCTTTTTGTTTTTTCGATGGGCATCATCATTGTATTGGCAGGCGTTGAAATCACGTTTGTTCCAGAAGGTCTTCCCGGTACTCCCTGGCTTTTCATCGGAAGTATCGTTGCTGTGATTCTTTTGCTGCGTATGCGGCCTGTTGGAGAAGTCCCAAATAGGCTGACGATTGCTCGCTGTGGTGAGGGGCAATCCAGTGAGCTTGGAGAGTGTATTTCTCGAGCAGTTGATTTTCTGGATAGCGGTGGTCTCAAGCATTCACAAAACGACCAGGCAAGCCAATTGCGTGTCCTTGCAGTCTTGGATGCGGCGAAGGCGGCTAAAACGACAAAGTATTTCCCTGTCCCGCATGGTCGCGTCTATACGTTCTGGATGATTGCCGGCTGTTTGTCAGTTGTGCTCGTGATGGCATCACTTGGGATCTCAGATCGTTGGGCAGAGTCAGTGAACAGACAACTCGGCCTGACTCCTCAGGATCATGCTGATGCAACCGACTCTATTCAGTCGCATTCGCATGTTACGGATCAGCGTTCTGACGCGGACGTCATTCGGGAGGCTTTGGTAACTCAATGTCGAGAGCAGTTTCAGATAGCTGCATACGTTCAAGATCGTCTGTCTAGAGTAATGAGCTTGCGTTTTGCTGCTGCTCCTGGTCAGCGGGTTGAGTCTCTCAAAAAGGCAACACGGAACGACCTGCGAAGCCTGGTTGAGATCTATAACGATACTGTCGTTCGCATCCAACGTGCTCAATCAAAACTCGTGCAACTTCATCCGTCTATTGATGAAAGAATAATGAACAAATGTGCTGTTCTCAGTCCAGATTTTCTGAGTCAAGTGGTGGAAGCAATCGAACTCAACCAACTTGCGAGGGCTGCTGAAGGCACCTCTTTCGTGGCCAGCATCCTTCGTGAGATAGTGCTCGATCTTGGTGGAAGTGACTCTTCAGTTGAAGGGGATAGGGTGGAGTATTCTCAATGGAACTTCTCTGACATTCGGCAAGCGCAGGTGAAACTTGATGAAATAGAGAAACAAGATTTGCTGCGTCTAGAAAATGCCAATGAAGGTCAGGGTGTGACGTTTACAGCATCACATGAGAGAGATAGTCATATGCCACGTGTGCCATATGAATCTCAAAGTAGAACAGCCCAAGGGAGTACAATGAATACGTCGGTTTCGACAGATCCAGGATTTATGGCAGGTGGAGCAAGCAGTTCATTGGTCACTCAGGCTCGCGATACTTCTGATCGCCGCGTGTCCCGAAGTTGGAATTTGTTGCCAGAAGACGTCCAAATTCATGTGCAAAGGAGTGGCTTTGCTGAAGTGCCGCCTGAGTATAAGAAAGCAGTCGAACTCTATTACGGCATCGGAATCGGGGCAACGATATCCGATAATGGAGAAAGTGATTTGCCATGACTCACAGGTTTGTATGTGTCTTTCATATTCCCCTTATTGTGATTTCCTTCGCAGTGGCATATTCATGTTGTTCCTCTAACGTTTCACATGGTGAAGAAACGGCATCTCTGACACCTGCGGAGGTGGCTGCCCAGCGAGGCCAACAATGGCTTGTTGCTCGTCAGGCCGCGAACGGATCATGGGGGTCTGGTAACTTCCATGAGAGTGTTGCCGTGACAGCACAGGTTGTAATGGCATTGGTTGCCGGAGGAAACACTCCTGCTTCAGGTGAACACAATGAGGCCGTTGCAAAAGGTATTGGTTTTTGCCTCACTCATGCTGGTCCTGATGGCCTTATTGCTGCGCGTGAACAGTCTGCACATGGTCCAATGTACGGTCATGCCTACGCAACACTTGCTTTAGCGGAAGTTTATGGTGAGACCGGTCGTGATGAGGAGGTAGCAAAAGTTTTGGTGCGGGCTCGTAATCTGATTGAACGCACCCAAAATAAGGACGGTGGGTGGCGATATAAGCCTCAACGACAAGACGCCGATGCGTCAGTAACAGCAGCAATGGTTGTCTCCTTGAGGGGACTCTACAATAGTGGATTTGCTGTTTCGGAGGAGTGTGTTGATCGGGCTGTGGCACTTCTTGAAAGGCTCCAGAATAAAGATGGTGGTTTTCGTTATCTTGTTTCTGAAGGATCAAGTGGTGCGCCACGAACGGCAGCTTCAATTTTTGCCCTTCTTGCAGCAAATAGAAAAAGCCAGGTAACTGAAAAGGGGTTTGAATGGCTTCAGCAAAACCCCATTACTATTGAAAGCACTGACGGATACGCAATGTATGGTTTGCTCCATGCTGCTGCTGCACATTGGTTGCGGAGCACCGATTCTTGGTCAAAGTGGTATGCGTCAATTGAAGACGACTTGCTCCGTAATCAGCGTGCGGATGGGGCCTGGGCAGATCCGTCATGCCCAGAATATGGCACGGCTGCTGCAATCACTGTACTACAAATGTCAAAGGGGCTTTCTCCACTCTTTCATCGACACATTTCTGACGAGGTAGTCGAATGAGGCGTCGTTGTGTCATAGCCATGCTTGTCTGTCTCACATGTATCGTTGCCTCAAGAGTTGGCCTATCTCAGGAAGTTTTGCCTCAGCTTCCTCCGTACCCTCTCGGTCCAATTGTGATGTTGAGTGGTGGGGGTATTCTGTCTGGAGAGCTTGAGTCAATTTCATCTGAGCGTATTGTTGTCTTGTCGTCGTTAATCGGAAGGCTTGAGCTTTCCAGATCTCTTGTTTCTGGCTATCGATCAAGTATGGCACTCGGGCCCCTTGCTCCAGACCATCCGGCTTCCATGAAGGAAACAAAGAGTGTTGTGAGGCTTGTGAACGGCGATATGTTTCGAGCTGCGTCTGTGGCGGTATCAGGAGGTCAACTGACGGCCCAAAGTATTCTCACGGATCTCAAAAGTGTTGTTCTTCCTCTAAAGGATATACGAGCAATTGATTTTCCAAAAACATCAAATGAAAGCGATAATACATGTGAATGGATGGCATTAGTGGATGGATCACGTTTTTGTGCACCTCAGATTGCTCAGGCATGCACGTCACATGAGATTGCAGCAGTTCTTCGTGACGCAGGGGGATTTCGACTGCTACAGTCACTCACGCCTTCTGTCTTTGTTCAGGATAAAAAATGTTTGCCGCAAGTTGTTCTATCGATTGGCAGTACATTCAATGGTGGTTGGGCATCGGTTCGGGGTCTCACATCATTTACGTGCCTGGGGGTGCAGGCACCAGCCAGCCTCCGATATCAATTTGATAAGCCCGTTCGGCGGTTTCTTTGTCGGGCAGCCATTGATGATTGTTCGGGGCAGGGGGGAAGGGTGACTCTCCGCATTAGCGCATTTGATGTCGATGGTGAAAAAACCCTTGTTTTTCAGTCACCTATCCTCTGGGGCGGTGATACGCCCTATGTGGTTGATGCTGAGTTCAGTCAAGCTGTTGAGATGGAAATAACAATGGAATCGGAGTCAGAAAACATGTTGCTTGATCGAGTTGTTCTACTAGATCCACTTGTTCTTTTTGAAACATCCCATAAATGATGGAATAATTGTTTTCTGATTTCGTCCACGTGCTGACGAGATCAGAAGTCCTTTGTCGTATAGATGGTTGTTGTCATGTCTATGGAGATATAGCTGCTATGCTTTTTCATGTTTCAATTCTCGTATGTTTTTTCACAATTACAATTTCATGTTTCAGCAGCAACACACGAGCAGCACCTCCAAATGTGGTAATCATTTTTGCAGATGATCAGGGATATGGTGATCTGAGTTGTTTTGGATCTCAAACGATAAAGACTCCAAATATTGATCGCTTGGCGAGGGAAGGACGAAAGTTCACCAGTTTTATGGTTGCAGCGCCTGTCTGCACGCCATCGAGAGCAGCCTTGCTAACGGGCTGTTACCCAAAGCGTGTCGGCATGCATAAACATGTGTTATTTCCAACTTCAACAAAGGGACTCAATCCTACTGAACACACAATTGCCGATCACCTTAAAAGTCTCGGGTATGCCACAGCGTGTTTTGGTAAATGGCATCTTGGTCACTATCCAGAAGTGCTACCGCGTGCGAACGGATTTGATACCTACCTTGGGATTCCCTATTCCAATGATATGAATCATCCTGACAACAAAGGGAAACCCAAAAGTGGTCCCGATGGTATGGATCTCCTGTGGTCTGATCCTGAGTCGACGTTGACGAAATGGCAAACACCTTTGGTAAAAAATGAAACGATCGCAGAGCTTCCTGTTGACCAACGACAGGTGACCCGGCGGTACACCCAAGAGGCGATAGACTTTATTAAGTCTCACAAGGAGCAGCCTTTTTTTGTGTATCTGCCCCATTCTATGCCGCACATACCTTTGTATGTGCCGGATGATGTTCGAGACCCAGATCCTCTCAACGCGTACACAAATACGATAGAGCACATCGATGCTGAGGTGGGCCGTTTGCTGGATGTCATCGATGAACAACAACTTACCGAGAATACGTTTGTCATTTACACAACGGATAATGGGCCATGGCTGACATTTAAACACCATGGAGGTTCTGCAGGACCGTTACGAGAAGGGAAGGGAACAACATTTGAAGGTGGTCAGCGGGTCCCGTGCCTTATTCGTGGTCCTGGTGTTCCAGCAGGAACAGTATGTGGTGGACTCACGGGAACAATAGACATTCTCCCAACGCTTGCCTCTCTGACCGGTAAGCCATTGCCACAGGACAAAGTTGTGGATGGTATGAATGTTGCGGCTCTCTGGCAGGGGCAAACAGAGAAGTCTCCTCGAGAAGAGTTTCTCTACTATACATCGCAGGGAGAGATTGAAGGTATTCGGAAGGGGAAATGGAAGTTGCTTGTTAAGCGGCCTCGACGAGCACGAAGGAATCCGGGAAATATGACAAATCCAGAGATTTTATTATTTGATCTGGAGCATGATATTGGTGAGCAGTCAAATCTTGCACACGATCATCCGGACATTGTTGAAAAACTACGCCTGCGAATGATGACGTGTGATGAAGAGATCACTCAGAACGCACGTCAGCCGTGGTTTAAGGATGAACCGAAATCCTGAGAAAGGATAACGGGTCTGTAGGCAGGATAAAAAGAGAAAAGTACGCTCTTGTTATCCTTGTTCGGATGTAAGTTCTTCTGGCTGCAGAATGGCTTCGTGCTAGGCGCCGTATTTTCCAAATCGCTCTGCATGGGCCATTGCTAATAGCATCAGATGCTTCGCTGGGAAAATCCCAAACCCGCCTCCTAGGCAATCACGCTCCGAGAATTGTTGACGGCCATCAGGACGGCATGTTTCTGCAACTAAAAGTGTTGGTACAGGATGCCATGAGTGGCTTTTCAATTTGCTTGGTGTTGAGTGATCACCGGTCACAATCAGAACATCTGGATGGAGTTTCTCAATCTTTGGAATCATGGCATCAAGTTGTTCTATTTGCTTGACTTTTTCATCAAAATTTCCATCTTCACCAGTCGAATCAGTGTATTTGAAGTGGAGGAAGAAAAAGTCGTACTCTTCCCAACTTGCTTCAAGTTGATTGATCTGCTCGGAAAGTGTTTGTGGTTGACCTACAAGGGTCATGCCTACCAAGCGTGCAAGGCCCTTGTACATGGGATAGACAGCGATCGCAGCTGCTTTGAGCCCATAGAGTTCCTCATACGATGGGAGATTTGGTTTGTCTGCAAACCCGCGTAGTGTCAGGCCATTTGCCTTTGGTTCGTCCTTGAGAATGTCTCTCGCTTGCTTCACAAATTCTTTAGCAATGTCAGCCGTTTTCTGAGCATTGGGATTCAGAGGTTGAGGATCAAGCGGTGAAACACCGGTTGCTTGTGGGTCGGTATCAGCGATGCGGCCATCAAGCCCAGATCCCCGAAAGACCACGACGAATCGATGTTCTTTTACAGGCTTCACAAAGGTTTCAACGCCAGTGATATTCACACGTTGGAGCTTTTCTACTACCGCAAAACTTTCTTCTGATGGTATCCGCCCGGCTCGCCTATCTGAGATGAGTCCTTTTGAATCAAGGGTGCAGAAGTTGCCTCGTGCTGCAACATCATTCGAGCCGAGTTCAAAGCCGATGCCAGTAGCTTCAAGTGCGCCTCTTCCGATCTTGAATTCAAGTGGATCGTAACCGAAGAGCCCGAGGTGCCCAGGGCCTGATCCTGGAGTAATTCCTGGGAGCACTGGCACGCTTGATCCGCTTGTACCAATTGATGCAAGGCGATCCAGATTTGGAGTCTGAGCCGTCTCAAGTTCCGTTTTACCACCAGTTTTGAGCGGTAAGCCACCGAGGCCATCGGCAACAAGGAGGATTATTTTAGAGGAGTTTTTTTCAACAAGTTCGCGCACAAGGTCATGTTCAGTCACGGTGGGTTCCTTCTTGGTGGCGGTTTGATACCATTGCCCGCCAGAATACCGAAGTCACGGATCTGAAGACAGTCTCCCCCATACAAAATTGAGGAAATTTTGATGAATGTAGTTCGGCCAAAGCCTCCAGAAGATCCTATTCAATACAATTATCAGGCAGTTCTGGAAACAGGAGGCATCGATCGGCAGCAACTTCAAGAAATTGCCCAGAAACTCGATGCTGCCCGATCGGAGTCACTTGCTGATATTGATCGCTTTCGTTCCGGTTCAATTCGGGATGGTGAAGTGCTTGATTCGGCTTTTATTGATTTGCCTGACAGGCTTCTCTCAGATTATCTAACAGAACGGCCAAGCAGTGAACTCTTCTCGATATTAAAGACATCAAAGCGGCTTCGTGAAATGGTGGATCGGGTACTTGTTCTGGGCATTGGCGGTTCATACATGGGAACCCGGGCGCTGTTCGAATCATGCTGCCATCCTTTTCATAATGAATTGTCCCGTGGTGAACGTGGAGGACGGCCACGACTCTCTTTTGAGGGATACAATATTGACAATGATTCAGCCCAAGGCCTCCTCGATTTGGTAGCACCATTGAGTACATCTGTTTCAGATGACCTTTTGCATCAATGGGCGGTACTTGTCGTCAGCAAGAGTGGCGGCACTCTTGAAACAGCAGCCGCAACTCGTCTTTTCCTGGACGCATTATTCAAAAGCGTTGGTGAAGAGACTGCTGCAATGGCTGAACGTGTAGTACCCATTACGGGAAGCACAGGCCGGCTTGCGAGCCTTGCCAAAGCCATTGGGTGTCCAGAGGTGTTTAATATTCCAGACGGTGTTGGGGGACGGTTCTCTGTTTTTACTGCCGTCGGGTTGTTGCCAGCATCGATTGTAGGCATTGATGTCGTGCGACTCTTGGAGGGGGCTGTTGCCATGAATCACAGATTTCGTGAAGCCCCGGTTTCTGAAAACCCGGTCTTGCAATATGTGGGTATTTGCCACTTGGCAGAGAAACTCATGGGTGCGTCCACTCGCGTTCTGTCGTCGTGGAGCAATCGGTTGGAAGCTGTCGGACTGTGGTATGACCAACTTCTCTCAGAAAGTCTGGGTAAACATGAATTGGGTGCTACTCCTTTGACAACTGTAACAACACGTGACCTTCATTCGCGTGGGCAGCAACATCAAGAAGGGCGTCGAGATAAACTGATAACCAATCTGATTGTCGGAGAGCCTCGTCGAGATGCACTTACTTTGCCTTCACTAGGTGCCTTTGGCAACAATGAAGATCAACTCGATGATCTCAAAGGTACCTCATGGCCAGATATGTTAGCTGCGGCAACAGCAGGCACAAATGAAGCTTATGCTCAGGACAAGCGACCGACGGCGGATATTATTTTGCCTCGCATTGATGAGCATACAGTCGGACAGTTGTTACAGATGTTGATGCTTGCAACCGTCGTTGAGGGGCGGCTTGTAGGAACAAACCCCTATGGTCAACCTGGTGTTGAAGCTTACAAGAAGTGCATGATGCGGAATTTGCGATCCTAGCTGTGTGCATGAAACGTGGGCCAGAGGCTTCCTAAGCAGGAATCGAAGGTTAACTTTTCTTGAGAGAGGAGAATGAAAATGGCAGTGAAGCTTACTTGGGCAGGTCATGCAACGTGGTTCGTTGAGTCAAGTGATGGTGTTCTCTTGGTCGACCCATTTCTTGATGAGTGCCCAACATCGTCCATGAAGGCGGCGGATGTTACCTGTGATGCCATTCTTGTGACGCACGCCCATGCAGATCATATTGCTGATGTGGTGTCTATTGCGACTCGTCTTCAGGTGACAGTTTTTTGCAACTTTGAAATAGCAAACTGGCTCAGCGGTCATGGGGTTGAAAAGACGCAGCCTATGAATTTTGGTGGACAGGTTGCCGTGCCTGGTGGTTCAGCAAAGATGGAACTTGCGCACCATTCCTCAAGTTTTGCTGATGGTACCTATGGAGGGAATCCAGCAGGGTGGCTTCTGAATGTAGCAGGTAAACGAATCTATATTGCTGGGGACACGTCCGTATTTCTGGATATGGAAAGAATTGGTCGTCCTGATAACCGTGGACATGGTATCGATGTTGCAATTCTTCCCATCGGCGATGTTTTTACGATGGGACCGGATGACTCGATCGAGGCGATTCGTATGATCAAGGCGAAAACGGTTTTACCAAGCCACTACAACACGTGGCCTCCGATTGAGCAAGATGCTGCAGCGTGGGCTGAGATGGTAAAGGCTGCAGGTGTTTCCGAGCCTCAGGTTCTCAGCCCTGGCGCGTCTGTCACGATTGAGTAGGTGGTACTTCCACTTGGCGAGGAGGAGGTATCCGAGCTTCGATGGTATTTCCATTCACTCGTGTTTCAAAGACATCAACCGTCAGTTTTGGATTATCGCACCATGCACCGTCACAGAGCCGAAAACGCCATGCGTGCCATGGGCATGTCACTACGCCATCGACCATGGGGCCAGAGCCGAGCGAGGCTCCCATGTGTGGGCAGAGATCATCAATTGATGAGTAGTTCAAACCGTCAAAGAACACTGCAACAAGCCTGCCGCCAGCCTCGAATGTTCTTCCTTCGCCGATTGGGATACTGCCAGTGGAAGCAACCGGGATAAAAGGAATTTCTTCTGGAGAATCAATATCATGCATAGCTTTCGTTTACCATACTCATGATGAACCTCCAACCCTCGCGACAATCACCGCTTGGCAGCAAAAAAATTCAGCCCATACAGCTGCTTGTCCTCGATGTGGATGGCACTGTGACAAATAGTCAACATAAAGTTACGGAAGCAACGATTTCGGCAATTCACCGAGTGAGAGCAGCTGGCATTCGCGTGCTTCTTGCTACTGGGCGTCGGTATCGTGATGTTTTACCAATTGCCTCTCAACTTCAGATTGTGGAGCCATTAGTTACCGCGTCTGGTGCATTGGTAAAGCAGCAGTCTGATCATCGCACTCATTTTCGAGCAGTCTTCCAGCCAGGAGTTCTTGAAAATGTTCTCGCCATAATTATCTCGTATGGTCATGAGCCGGTACTCTATACAGACAGTTATGAACAAGGGTTTGATTTTCACTGCCGAAAACTTCTTCAGGACTTAACAACTTCAAAAAAGGGACATGGTTTTCAAGAGTACCTAAAGTGCAATCAAATGTTGGCGAAAGTCACACCAAATCTCCACAAAGAACCTCCCATGGAAGTCTTCGCGGGGTTCGTGATGGGTTCACAGGAGGATATGCACGTGCTTGAGTCGGTGATTCGAAAAACATGGTCAAGTGAAGTATCACTTCACACAATTAAGAGTCCCCGATACTCTGATTTTCTGTGTGAAATCGCACCTGCCAAAGTGACAAAATGGTCTGCCATCCTCAGGCTGGCAAATGATTGGGGTATTGGTCCCGAGGCAATTTGTGCTGTTGGAGATGATCGCAACGATACGCCAATGATTCGTGGGGCTGGATTGGGAATTGCCATGGGGAATGCGGTCCCGGAAGTACTGGCTGTAGCTGACCATGTGGTTGGCCGACATGATGATAACGGTCTCGTT
>Ga0114925_10000099_pt1 | contig 30354 bp, 23 predicted proteins | sample SumtaG_2_FD_87287 | JGI IMG/M metagenome (GOLD analysis project Ga0114925, IMG submission 87287) | Deep subsurface microbial communities from Indian Ocean to uncover new lineages of life (NeLLi) - Sumatra_00607 metaG | ecosystem: Environmental > Aquatic > Marine > Oceanic > Sediment | place... | reverse complement strand
TAAAATTTTTACCCTCTTTTTAGAACGGGGTGGTACACGATAATATTTCATATCAGGGTATCCAATTGTAAAAGCACAGATAATAAAACCTCGTATTTTTGCGATTTTCTTGATTTTTGGATTCATTTCCATCGCCATTTGTGTCCAGCCGTTCCAACAAGTTCCTAAACCTAATGCTTGGGCGGCTAATCTTCCATAGGTGATAATAATTCCTATATTAAAACCTTCCATTAACATTTTCATTGGTGAACTTAAAACTATTACATGAGGAGCATCATAATAGACAGGGTAATCCATAATTTTCTGGAAGTTAGTTAAATTCTCACCAAATGATGCCCATACGTTTTCATCTTTCTTAAACTCTTCGATCACGGCATCAGAAAGAGTCTTTAGAGTTTCGGGATTAGATATAATTGTAAATCTTTCCGTTCTCATATTCGCCCCCGTTGGAGCATATTCCATGGCTCTAATTACTTTATTAAGTAAATCTTGTGGCACTTTTTCTTTTTTGTAGCGGCGAATAGAACGATTTGCGGCCATAAAGTTAAAAAGATTCTCGTAGGAAATGATTAATTTAAGATTGTCTATATTACTAAAGGAATATGTTTCCCCTATTCCCTCATATAAAATAGCATCTTGGGGACATTGAGCAATGCATTGTCCACATTGCATACATTTCTTCCCATGATTATCATAGAAAACCTTGCCTTTCTCATCTTTATGATAATATCTTTCTGGACTAGGGCATCCATAGACACAAATCCCACAATTTGAACATTTATCGTAATCTATACCCATTATTGGCATTTCAATCAAATATATTAATGTATCGTTATTTGTAATTGATTTTACAAAAATATAAAGTTATCTCTCTTGAACTTAGTTAAATTACACCAAGAAATTAATAAAAAAAAGGAAAAAAAGATTTTAAAAATTGTTAATTTATATATTAATTTTCTTTCTCTCCTCAAGGAGCGTATCCACTACAGAAGGGTCTGCGAGAGTAGTTATATTTCCAACCTCGGTCCCTGAAGCAATAGCTTTTAAGATTCTGCGCATAATCTTTCCACTACGAGTTTTTGGCAAAGCATCAGCAAATTGTATCACGTCTGGTTGAAAAATGGGGCCAATTTCTTTTCTAACATGCATTTTTAATTCTTTAACCAATTCATCAGATTTTTCAATCCCTTGCATTAATGTGACATATGCCCATATTGCTTGGCCTTTAATTTCATGAGGAAAAGGGGCAACCGCAGCTTCAGCCACTTTTGGATGACTCACAATGGCAGACTCAACCTCCATAGTACCGATTCTATGACCCGAAACCTTGATAACATCATCTAATCTTCCAAGGATCCAATAATAACCATCTTCATCTCTTCGTGCGCCATCATCAGTATAATAATATCCAGGATATCGTTCTAAATAGGTTGATTTAAAACGTTTAGTATCACCCCAAACATCGCGAAGCATTCCTGGCCAGGGCTGTGCCATGCTGAAGTAACCCCCTTCGTTTGCTTCTGTTATTTCATCTCCCATTAAATCAAAAATTATTGGTTTTATCCCTAACATTGGAAGGCAGCAGGAGCCTGGCTTGGTTGGAGTGGCTGTTGCGATGGGTGTCATGATAATCCCCCCCGTTTCTGTCTGCCAATAGGTATCCACTATGGGACATTTCTCTTTTCCTACAATCCTGTGATACCATGTCCATGCTTCGGGATTTATCGGTTCCCCTACTGTTCCAAGAACCTTTATTGAACTAAGGTCATGCTTGAGTACTGGGTCATCGCCATATCGCATTAATGCACGAATTGCTGTTGGAGCTGTGTAGAAATGGGTTACTTTATGATCCTCACAAATCTGCCAAAATCGTTCGTTATTCGGATAAGTAGGTACTCCTTCATACATTAATGTAGTAGCACAATTTGCTAAGGGGCCGTAGATGATATAACTATGTCCCGTAATCCAACCTATATCAGCGGTACAATACCAAACATCATCTTCTTGGTAATTAAATACGATTTTATGAGTAAACGAAGTATATAAAATGTATCCTGCTGTGGTGTGTTTCACTCCTTTAGGTTTGCCAGTTGTACCACTTGTATATAGGATAAATAGAGTATCTTCGGCATCCATTTCTTCGCATTCACACTCTTCATTCAGTCCATCAATGAAGTCATGATACCAGATATCTTTATCCGTGTGAGAAACTTCATTGCCAGTTCTTTTTACAACAATAACATGCTCAATTATAGGAACGGCATCAATTATTTGAACGACATCAGTTATTTTTGGATAGGTCTTTCCCGCTCTTGCAGTTTCATCACTTGTAAATAAAAGTCGTGAATCTGAATCTTTAATTCTATCTTTAACAGCTTCTTTTGAAAAACCACCAAATACAATGGAATGAATTATACCCAGTCGAGCACATGCAAGCATAATAATGGCTAATTCAGGGATCATCGGAAGCCAGATTGTAACTCGATCTCCTTTTTTCAAACCTAACTTTTTTATTCCATTTGCAACTTTGGATACTTCTTTTAAGAGTTCATTATAAGTAAAGGTTCTGACATTGTCAGGCTCATCAGCCTCCCAAATTAAAGCTACTTTTTCTCCTTTTCCTGCTTTTACATGACGATCAATACAATTATAACAAACATTTAATTTACCACCAACAAACCATTTCCCGGGGAATAAATCAGTTTTTTCCCAGACTTTGTCGTACGGTTTGAACCAGTCAATGGACTTTGCTTGCCCTCCCCAAAAACCCTCCATATCGTCGATACTTTCCTTCCATAGCTTTTTATATTCCTCAAATGACATACCAGTTTTGGCAAATTCTGGATTAAGGTCTACGGGATTGAAAATACGATTTTCTGTAAGAATACTTTTGATTTTTTCTTCTTTTGACATATATAATCAAAAAATAATAAGCGTTTCTTGTTTTTAAACATTTAATTTAAAAATTATAATTACATTAATTCTATTAAAAAACATTATTGATAAATGCCCGAGTGTTTGAAATGCAAAATATTGATTCAATAGATAAAGACTGGCGAGAAATATGGAAAAAAAAAGAAATTACTGCCGAAGAAGCTATTAAAAAGATTATTCCCGGAAATCGAGTCTTTATCGGTTCTGGATGTTCAGAACCACAAGCCTTAATCTCAGAGTTGATTAAACAATCAGATATATTAGTTGATACTGAATTAATTCATTTCTTAACAATTTTTCCTGAGAAGTATTTTAAAGATAAGGCAGAAGATCTATTTAGGCATAATGCGCTTTTTATCGGGCGGACATTAAGAGAAGAAATCAATAAAGGACAAGCAGATTATACTCCAATTTATGCGAGCGAAATTCCAGACTTGTTTCTTTCCGGTCGTAAATATATTGATGTCGCTTTAATTCAAGTAACACCCCCCGATCCTTATGGTTTTTGCTCATTTGGAATAAATGTAGATATTGCCAAACCTGTAGCTCAATCAGCATATTTAACTATAGCTGAAATCAATCCTCAAATGCCGAGGTCTTTAGGAGATAGTTTTATCCACATGAAGGAAATTGATAATTTCGTGTATAATGATACTCCACTGTTAGAATATCATTTCGATTCTTCCGATGAGATTGCTGAAAAGATTGGTAACAAATTAGCTAAATTAGTTCAAAATAAATCAACAATCCATATAGGTTTTGGCGATTTGCCTCATAATGTAATAAAATCCTTAAAGGATAAGAAGGATTTAGGTATGCATTCTCATTATATCACAGATGCTATAATTCCATTAATTGAGAGCGGAGTATTAACTTGTCGGAGGAAAAACATATATCGGGGGAAAATAATTACGAGTTTTGCTTTAGGAACAAATAAGTTATATAAATTTATAAATAATAACCCTTTTATTGAATTTCATCCTTCGGATTTTGTATGTAATCCCAGAACTATTGGAAAAAATAAAAATCTAGTTTCTATTAATTCTGCGAGGCAAATTGATTTGACAGGTCAAGTAAATGCATCAACTGAAGGGTATGGGTTTTATTCGGGGCTCGGAGAAACCATCGATTTTATGAGAGGAGCAGCGTTTTCTAAAGGTGGTATGCCAATAATTATTATGCCCTCAACATCTAGAGATGGTAAAAAATCTAGAATTGTATCTCACTTAGATGAAGGCGCAGGTGTAATGCTATCGCGAGGAGATGTACATTATGTTGTTACTGAATGGGGCATTGCTTACATACATGGTAAAAGCATACGTGAGCGTGTTCTCGAATTAATTTGCATTGCTCATCCTGATTTCAGACAACAATTATTAGAAGAAGCTAAAGCGCTAAACTATATATATTCAGATCAGATGATAGCTTGCGATGAAGAAGGTCGGGTTTGTATTTACCCCAGTCAATATGAAAAGTATTTTTTCACAAGAGATAATATAAAAATTATGATTCGCCCTGTTAAAACTACAGATGAATCTTTATTAAAGGATTTTTACTATTCTTTAGATGAACGAGATAGATACTTACGTTTTTTTAGTGTGAGAATAGATTTTACACATTCTAAAACGCAGCATGAAGTGAATATTGATTATCAAAATGTATTTTCTATAGGAGCTTTTATAGGAGATATAACTGATCCAGAAATGATTGGTACTGCTTCTTATCACTATAATCCTAATAATAATTTAGCAGAGTTTGATTTTATGGTTAAGCAAGAATGGCGTGGAAAAGGTATTGCCTCATTTTTATATCACCATCTCATAATAATTGCAAAGGAGAAAGGAATTAAAGGATTCTATGGGAGCATTCACATCCAAAATAAGCAAGCAGTTCAAATTATCAGAAAAGGTGGTTATACTCAAATAACACCTCCAGAGACAGGCGAAAAAGAATTATTCTACGAAGTATTTTTCGATAGAGAAGAATAATAAAATGACAGCAGATACTTTCATAAATAGAATTAATGCGTGGGATCAAAAATTAATTCTTAAATTCAACGGGATCGGAGGAAACCTATTTACTTATTTCTTAAAATTCATATCCTTTTTTGGTCGAGAAACAATTTGGTTTTTTATTCTCGCAACATATTTATTTATATGGTATGATCCTGTAATTTTTATATATATAGGGACGTCATTCATGTGCGGTTTAATATTAATCGTTCCAATAAAAGAAATAGTAAATAGAGAAAGACCATTCAAAACAATTCAAAATATTAAGGTACTGGAACCCGAACCCGTATCGAAAAGTTTTCCATCTTGGCACGCTTATAATGTTGTAGCTCAAGGTCTTACAATTGGATTCTTATTAAAATCGCCCATGATAATAGTTTTTATGTTATTATTTGCAGGATTAGTAGCATTTTCAAGGATGCAATTAGGAGTACATTATCCTAGTGATGTAATTACGGGGTATCTCCTTGGAATAATTGCTTTCCTTTTGACGATTTTTATACTCGCACCGTTATTCATATGGATACTCCCTTATGTAGAGCAACTCGCCATTTATGATATTCAATATCAACAAATAAATTCAATGATATTTGAAGAAATTTGGTACTTTACCTTATGTATTGCAGTTTTCGGAGGAATATTTTTATCTTCTACTTTTAAATTTATTCAAGAGCGATTAATCAAACGTCAACAAAAAGATCCAGATTAATCCCGATTAATTCTCTTTCTTGCAGTGAACATCTCTCTTAATTCACTTATAATTGCTGATCTAACGCTCTGAGTCCCTCTTGCAGGTTTAGCACCTGGAGGTGGTGGTGGGGGCGGTAATGGTATACCATGTGCATATTCTGGAGCGGGGAGCCCATCTGGTGTCTTAGGTTTAGGGGGCCTTCCTTTTCTCGGTTTCTCAAGAACTTCGATGCGCTTAGTAAGTTTCTCAACTACATTTGATAGCTGAATTACTGCGTTTAATGAATTTTCTACTATTTGTCCTAAATCCTCCACTTTTGTCTTTGATGGATCAAATAAGAAAGCAGTCTCCGCCATGGTACTTTTAAGGAACTTTGAGAATATTGGTTCATTTGAAATCGTAGAATAGAGTGAGCTTAAGAAAATTTCATAATTGAGATCTCTTTCTTTAAATACACCCTTAGTCAAATCCATGAGATATTCAACGTTCAATGCTACATCATCATCATCTCTGATATCGGGGTCATATTTGTGTAAAAAGATGAGGATAAAAGGGTTTTCTTGTAAAGCAATAATATTATCCAATACCTTTTCGAAATATTCGATACTTTCATTATATCTGGCGAAATCTTGAATATCTAAAACATAGATAATTAAATTGACGCCCAGAAAATATTTTTCGGGGCTACTGAGATAATCACTTCGATAGTTTTCCTGACCACCGAAATCCCAAAGAAGTAAATTTAAATCCGCAGATTTGATTTCTTGACGAGCAACACCTTTAGTCGGCTGTAAAGATGCGAGGTCTTGAATCCCTAAGCGTCCGCCAAACTTTTTTATAATAGCAGTCTTTCCCGCATTGTCTAAACCTATGACGATTATTTTCTGGCTAACATATTTTAACTTAACCGATTGTTTTTTAATTCGGCGGATAATTAGAGAGATATTTATACATTTTTTTAATCTATCTTCAAATTCAGGTTCAATTTTTAAAATCTTATTAATCTTTGCCTTAATTTGTTTATTTCGCGAAAATTTTTTAAAAGGATTGTTTTGGTCTATTTTAGTAAAATCGCTGATTTTTGTGAGCTTGAATATTTCTTCAATTACATCAATATCGATTCCTTCTAAGTGTTTAAGTGAAGAAATCGGTAACTTTAAAACATCTTTGACTTTAAGCTTACTGATATCAACGGAATCTGTATCTAAGAATCTGGAAATTAGTGCCATTTTAGCGGTAATCTTTTTCGACATAGTTGATATCTATTTTAGTCGTTATTTGAAAATAATAGGTTAAAATAATTTTTATTCTTATGGCTTTTAGATTAGAAGTAGAATATAAATTTCATTAAAAAAAAATTAATCTGGATTTAATTTCCTCCTTTGAGCGAATAATTCTTTTAACTCTGAAACTATTGCGGATCTCACACTCATTCCTCCTCTTGGGCGAGTATGTATTGCTTTCATTGCTTTAGATGGGGGCGGGGGCGGTGGTAGCGGTGCAGAAGAATAGACGGGCGCCGGCAAAGGTGCATGAGGCGGGGCACTTTTAGGAGGCCTACCCCTTTTAGGAGATTCTATGGCTTGAAGTCGGAGATCAAATTCCTTAAATTGTCTCATCATACTTTCCGATAATTGAACAACCATGTTTAAAGTATTTTCTACAACTTCGCCAAGATCTTCTATCTTACCTGATGAGGGCTCTAAGTATCCAGTAGTTTCATTCATGATATTTTTAATAAACCTTGAGAAATTTGGCTCGTTGGCAATCATTGAGTAAATTGAGCTTAAATAAATATCATAGTCAAGTTTTTTACCTTTAAATATGGTTTTAATTAAATCTTTAAGTAGCTCGATGTTTAAGAGGACTTCCTCATCTTCCCGAATGTCTGGGTCAAATTTATGAAGGAAAACCAAGATATATGGAGATTCTTCTAATCTCATCACGATTTCAATAATTTTATCAAAATACTCAATGGCTTCATTGTATCTAATAGTGTCTTGTATATCTATTACAAATATTATCAAATTTATACCCATGAAATATTTCTCTGGTGTTCTAAGGTACTTATCACGATAACCTTTTTGTCCTCCGAAATCCCATAAGTTTAACTCAAAATCAGCGGTTTTGATTTCCGACCTACTGATCCCCTTTGTTGGTCTTAACGCAGCTAGATCTTTTATTCCTAATTTTCCACCAAATTTGGTAAGAATAGCAGTTTTACCTGCATTATTAAGACCTGCTACGATTATCTTTTGTTCCTTCTTTTCTGTGGAAATTGACTTATGCTTAATTCGCCTAGTAATTAAACTAATTGTGATTGCTTTTTTTAGTCTTTCTTCAAATTCAGGGTCGTCTTTTTTAATCTTTTTGATTTTTTCCTTAGTTTGTTTAGTTTTTGACGCCTTTTTAAAGGGATTATCTTGATCTAATGACGCAAATCCGCCGACTTTTGTAATACTAAATAATTCCTCTATTAGTTTTACATCATTCTCTTCTAAAAATTTGAAAGCAGAAGAGGGTAATTTAATAACATCATCGATTTTTTTAACCGAAGCTGGGTCAAAAGACTTGTCGTCTAAAAATTTAGCTATTAATTTAATTTTTTTAGCTTCTTTCGTTGTTGTCATTTAAAATCATTTTAATTCTTATATTTTATAGCTCTAAACGCCTCTTTTTAGCAAAAAGATCCTTTAATTCATCCAGAACCCTTGATCTAACATTTCCGCCAGTTGCCTCTAAAGTTTGAGGTGGTGGTGCCAATTCCATCGGCACTCCAGATTGAGCCAATTGAAAAGCTCCGCTTTCAATCACTTTTAGGCGGTTATCAAAATCCATAAGTTGTAGAGAAATACTTTCTGAAAGACGGATTACAGCATTCATCGTCTCTTCAAGGATTTTCCCTAATCCTTCAACTTTCCTAACAGTCGGGTCTGTAAGCGAGCTTGATTGCATGACGTTTTTTAAATACTTGGCGAACTTTGGTTCGTTTGAAATTAAGGAATAAATGCTTGTAAGATATATTTCATAGTCGAGCTCTATGTTAACCTTTCTAAACATTTGTAAAAGCACATCTTTTAACATTTCTACTTTCAAAATTATCTCTGGATTATTTTTGATATCAGGGTCATATTTATGAAGGAAAATCAAGAGATAGGGTTTTTCTTCCAGAGTTTTTATGATTTTTAGAATTTCTTTAAAGTATTGGATTGACTCTTCATATCTCTCCCAGTCCTGAATATCCAAAACATATAGCAAAAGATCGATCTGGAGAAAATATTGCTCAGGGTTTTCAAGATATCTTTCTCTATATTCTGCTTGCCCACCCATATCCCATACATATAATTCTAATTCTGAACTTACAATCCTTTTTCTTTCAACGCCCTTAGTAGGTTTTAATTTAGCTAATTCACCTATTCCTAATTTTCCACCAAATTTTGAAAGAATCGCAGTCTTACCTGCGTTATCAAGCCCCACCACGACTACTTTTTGTTCCTTTTTCTCTAACTCAAAACTTTCATCTTTAATTTGTTGAATAAGAGAACTAATTGTAATCGTTTTTTTCAAATTTTCTACGAGATTTGGGAATTTTTCTTTAAGTACCTCTATTTGCTCCTTTAATTTTTCCCGCATCTCAGTGGCGATTATCGGATCTTCAGTTGACTCAAGATCAATTAATTTAGCGAAGGGGTCATCTTTATTTAATTGTGCGGCCCCTTCAATATCAAAAATATCTAAGACTTCTTCAAGAATTTTAGCTTCTTTTTCGTCTAGAAACTTATAAGAGTAAATAGGCAAGGCTAAAATATCATTAATAGTTTGTAACTTCTTGATTTTGCCTCTCTTAGAAAATGTCAGATTTTCAACAACTTTAGGATCTAAAAATTTCGAAAAAACCCTTATAACACTTGAGAGTTCTGACATTTTATTTCCCTTTAACTTTTAAATATACTAATTAAAAATAGTTTTTATTCTTAATTATTAGCCTTAATTAAACCTTTATATTCCCGATGTATTTGTTAATATTTTAAGTAACTGTATATTTATATATGTGTTTTATTTTAAATAGTAATATAAGCAATATATAAAAATCTTCTAATATACACCTTAGTTTATCCTAGCATGCCCCTTAAATCCGAAGATGATGTTTTCTTTGATGAAAAAGAAGCAGAAGAGTGTTGTGATTCTCCAAAAATATCTCAAGAGGATGGCTTTTATGTATGTTTAAATTGCGGGTTTGTCTACTCGAGAATCCTGGATGATTCTCCAAGGAGAGCCTTCACTGCAGAAGAGATTCAAAAAAGAAAGAGTAATGAGCGAGTTTATAGTCCTATAGGACCTCGCACGATAATTAGGGGGAATAGAGACGCAAGAGGGACTTTATTAAGTCCTAAATTTAAGTCTAAGTTCAATAGGCTTGCGAAAATCCACAGGTCTTTGACTACGAGTTACGAGAGAAATTTATGGATCGCCCTTCCAAATCTACAGCGCTTGCAAAAAAGGTTGGGAATTTCTGATACCGTAGCTGAAGATGCGCTTCGAATTTATACTCAAACTGTAAAAAAGAAATTAACTATGGGGCGAAGTATAGATACATTATTAGCTGCGTCTATATTTTGTGCTTTGAGAGTACATGGTATACCTCGAACGATTGAGGAAATTACGAAAATTGCTCAAATCACTAAAAAGAAGGTAATCAAGAGCTATCGCTTAATTTTAACGGAAGTTTTACCGATTCTGAAGTTGAAAGTACAGCATTTTACTGCCGATAGATACGTTGATAAATTCAACGACGAGTTAGGTTTATCAATGCGATGTAGAAATATCGCTGTTAAATTAATAGGACAAGCTAAAAAGAACGGCTTTAACACCGCAGGAAAAGATCCAAAAGGAATTGCAGCAGCGGCAATTTATATCGGCTCTAAAATATGTAGCGAAAACAGGACTCAAAAGGAAATTTCCAAATTGGCCAAAGTAACGGAAGTAACTCTTAGAATGAGAGTAAAAGACCTCCAGAAGTTTGCTAATATTATTTCATAGTCTTATTATCTAAGCTTAATTAAATCTTTCTCTTCCTCAAAAAGAGGCAGTACTTCTAAGATTTGGTTAATTTTAGAATTGAATTCTTTCATATCATTTATTTTAACATCGATAATGAATAGAAGCAGCGTCAAGTAGAAGGAATCCACGATTAATCTTTTGCTTAATCCTAAAGAGTCCAAGAACTTATTAATACTGGCCTTAGCTTTATCAGGCGTTCCTCCAGATTTAATTATTGATAACCCATGTAGAAGGAGGAGCAGCGCGCTGGTTTTGAAATCTTTCCTTCGAGAGATTGTTTTTGCTATAACCATATACTTTATAGCGGCTTCTTCGAAAGATTTGTTTTTTAACATCCCTATAATTTCATCATAATATCGGCGTTTCATAGCTTTCCGCTTAGTTAAGAAATCTTTTGATTCGCTTCTCACATCCCTCATTTGTTGCTGAAGGTTGCTCAAAGTTTGGCTTAAGGCAATTTTAAGCTTAGAGAGCTCTCCTCGGGCTTCTCTCGTAATGCTTACTTTTTTCTCTTCCTTTATTTCTACCTTTTCTGTAAACGATTTTAGTAAAGCAACTTCTTGGTCGAATAGATATAGTTTACCAGTAAGATGTTCTATACATAATTCGATTAAGGCTTTTACATTATTTTCAAAGGCAAACAATAAATGTCTCATTATTTTGATTTCTGTTAGCTTTTCCATGTCTTCCTTAAAATGATGCACACCTTTAATGTTCTTTTCAAAAGCTGCTTTCGCTGTTTCAATACCTTTTTCTTTAATTAGAATAATGGATCCTAACATCAATCCGATTGCGGCGTGCCTGAAAAACTTTTTATCCATAAGTTTCGGAACAGCATCTAAATAAACTAAAGACGCACTAAGAGCATCATTATTAGAAAGATTCATTAGTGCTTTATTCCAATATTGTCGCTTCATCATTTTCCTTCTAGCGATGTCTTGTTTTGGAAATTCAAGGCTTCTCGCAATTTTATTAATCTCACTTCTTTTATTTGCGATTTCTCCAGGAGTTATTGTGGGTTTCTCGACTTTAACTTCTTCTTCTTTCTTTATCTCCTTACCCAGAAATTCATAAAGAACATTTAATTCTTCATCAAATAAGGGTAGATTCTCTAAAAATGATAATGCTTCCTTTAGTTTTGGCTCGTCATTTAATTTCTTTATGGCTAAGATATATTCTAACAGAATTACCGAGAATGTTTCGGAGAATAATTTTCCTGAGCCAGATAATTCTTTTTTAATCTCATCTACTAACTTAACCATATCTCCCATTTTTTTCTGTTTCATCAATAAAAAGGATGAGATGGCTAGTGATACGCCTGCTAAATTATATTTTTTTATTTTATTGAATTGAAGAATGCTTGCTTTATAGGTCTTAATCGCATCATCATATTGATTTTTTTTAAGGAAATTCAGTGCTACATTATAGTAAGCCCGTCTGAATCCTCTTCTCTGCCTTAATTCAATAGCTTTATCGTGAAAAGCATCCCGTGCTTTTTTTTTGATAATTCCTAATTTTTCTTTTAAAATTTCTCCTTTTAGAGATTCTTCAGCTTGTTTAGACTTAATTGCGCTTTTACTTGCTTCAATCTTTATGATTTTCTTCGAAATCATTGTTTGAAATGCCTTATTTTCAATTCTATCGCTATACGCTTGGGCGTGGAGTAGGTCATGTAAGGAGATATAAATTTCAGCTATCTTCTTAAAGAGCTTATTAAATGTTACATGAACATTTTCTAGGTAAGAAGAAGAAATATCTTTTACCTTTTTTACCAATTCTGATGCTTTATTAATTCCATTTATATTATCTTCGGTTTGTACAATTCTTAAGGCTTCATTCTTAATGGCTTTAATAAATTGTTCACTAATACCCTTGGATTCTTCATAAAGCATTTGATTTCTATAAATTCTATTAGATCTTTCAAAAATCGGTTCGTTTTTCTCGTAGCTTTCTTCCTCCATCATTTCTTTTAATCTGTCAATGTAAATAGGGAAAACTTGTTTTAAATAACTTTTTTTTCTTTTTTTAGATAGACCATTATAGAACTCAAAAAAATTCTCGAATAATTTGGCTTTTAAAAGGATATCTAATGATTTAGTTAAAACTTGATTTGCAATTTCATCTTTCCCGAGACTTAATAGGAAAGTTACTTGAGATTTAATTTTAGATGCTCCCTCTAAATATTTTTTCCGCTTAACTAATTTGTTAGCGTCTTCAATTGTTTTCTTATTAATCTCAATTACAAGGGTTTGCTCGTCATTAGAAAATTCATTTAATATTTTAAGTCCATCTTGGATATTTCTCTCAAAGTTTTTCTTTCTTTCTTCCTTTATTTTATCTTCCGTATCAGAACTTAATTCCGTTAATTCTTTCTTTATATCTAAAGAATTTAGTTTATTAATTAATAAGGAAACCATACCAAAATTTAATTCCTTTATTAACATTCTAATTAATTTTTCTAAAATAGCATCCAGATCTATCTTTTCTACTTCGAAGGTTTCCCAAATATTTTCTATTTCATCGTATGTGTGTTTCGCAGGATAAATTTCTTTATTTTTAACTTGTTTCTCTAAAATCTTAATTAAAACTTCAATTAATTTATGAGTAAACTTTTCAAGGATTTCAAAAAGTCCTTCTTTTTGATAAGTGTTAATACCCATATAGAGTTGATCTTTAGCGGAAACCAATTTATTAGTAGAAACCAAGAAATCTGCAGCAGCAACAATTTTATCCGAAATTTCATCTAAAATATTAAGAACTTCATTATGCGGTAATCTTTCAAGAAGAATAAATGAATTTTTACATTTACATGCGGATATCCATGAATTTATCGCCAACCTAAATGCTTCATGGATTATATTCTTATCCTTGAGCTCAATCGCCGACCACTGTGCAGCGCTCTCGTATTGCCTGGCAGCGGCTTCGAAATCCCGTTTATTGAATAGAGTATTGCCTTCCCTAATCATCGTCTCTACATACAATTTCTTGAAATTTTTAGATTTTCTTTCATCAACCCTTTTTATTATTTTACTAGCTTCTAAATATTGGTTAGATCTGCTGTAAAGAAGTGCTGCTTGCTCACAATAAATAAAATATTCTTCTTTATTATAAATTTCAGCTATTACAGCGGCCTTCCTTATTGCCCGAGCAGCTTCGAAATAATTATCCTGTTTAAAAGAATCGTTTGCCAATTCAATAAAAATCGGAAATCTCATCCAAGCGTTCTCAATATTTAAAGGGGTATCACCTAAAATCATAGCCAGACATAGACATTGAATAATTTGATGAAAATCTTTTGGAGGAAGATTTACAAACGCTTCTAACTGAGGAAAATGTGACCAAATATAATTTAATATATCATTTAAAGAAACTGGAAGAATACCACTTTGATCATAAAATAAAAGTACAGTGGGGATGTCTCTTTTAACTGTATCAATAATCTGTAAAGTCATTTCAAAAAATTCAAATTCCTCTCCTTCCATCGGATTTATAATATATACTATACCATCAACACTGGGGATAATTTCATCAAAATCCGCAGAAAGTACATCGGTGATAACATCAATTTCCAAATCACATATATTTTCTAAAACTTTAACTTCCTTATACCATTCGTTGTAAGTTTCTTTATCTTCACCTAAATCTTGAAATGAATTTGAAACATATCGTAATGCGTTAGGCGGATTTGCGGACATTATAAGAATTTTAAAAATATATCGCATTATTTAACCCATCCAACCTTTAAGACTATGAATTTTATGAAATGATTTAAATTGTATTCTCTTTATTAATTATTAAATTGAATTAGAGAATTTTTATATTTTATCAAATAAAATTAAAATTAATTGGACGGAGATTTAGACTTGGATTATGTAGAAAGAAATTATCGTTTAGTTGAGAAAACTATGGTAGATCAAATGGAACGGTCGTTTGCAATCGGGAAGCAGTTAATTGATTCAGAATTAGACGCTGGTATATTAGACTTTGTTGTTAAACCAATCGTAAAGACTTTTTATGCTTATTGGACCGATAAAGATGCCCGTACCGGTACTTTACAACAAATAAAAGTTACTTTAGATTGTGGAAAACTCCTATTGAATAACGGAGAATATAAAGAGAAATTTGATAAAGTCGTAGAAGAGAATTTCCTGACTTATCTTAGAAGTGATCAGACTTATCGCCAATGCAGAAAGAATCATAAAAATTTTAATAAATTAAAGCAAATAACTAAGGAATGCTTTATAACTCAAGTCGAAGATACTATTAGGTTTCTTAAAATAGATGATGAAAATATATCCTCTTATGATGATTTATGTAAAATAGTATATAAGACAAAAGAGAGAGCTTATAAAGCTCTGATGCAACAATTAGATTTTAACGAGGCAGGCATTAAAATTGTTGAAAGTGATCCGTCTATATTAAAAATCCTTGTTGGTAAAAAAATGATTGTAGGGGCTCTAAGAAAAGGCTTCGATAGAACGAAAGAAGAATTAATTGAGGGTTTAAATCGGACTTTTAACTAATTGTAATTAACTATTTTTTAGAAAAAAATTAATATATCATATGGAAGAAAAAGAAGAGTTTGATATATCCGAATTCTTTAAAGACAGAGAAGATAGTCTTTTAAGAACTATTTTTTTAAACTTACTTATAGGTTTTTTCATGATTATGGCTTATTTTATGGTATCAGAGAGTTTTGGATCTATTTCTACAATCTATATTGAAAATCCTGAATTCTTCATTCAAATAGGAGTTACTTTATTCATTTTTACTTATCTTTCAGTATTAGCAGGGCCAATTCATGGTGGAATTGCTGGTTTTATAGGGGAATATCTATATCAATTGGCTTTTTATGATAATATTTTCCTTCAATGGTGTGTTATAATCGGAGTTTTTGGGTTTAGCGTTGGATTATATAAATATAAACCTTTAAAATACCATAATGGTAAAAATGTATATTATACTTTTATTGCGTTAATTTTAGCATCATTTTTTACTATGTTTTTGATAACTATGGTTCAGATTACAACGGACTGCTGTGGAATTGATGTAGAAGCCGCACTATTAAATTATGGGTTTAAATTTCTAGTGCAAGCCTTAATTTCCATAGTTTTTTTTGTTCCAATTTTTTTAATAATATATGATAAAGCCTTTGCTTCTGAGGAAAAACGTGTATATCACGAAATCCTCACACATCATCCCCTTTCTCAGAGTGACCACTCATTTTATTTAAAATTTGGTCGAACAAAAATTTATTTTTGTACTAGATGTTCTGGATTTATATTAGGAGCTCTATTCTCGATGTTTTTATTCCATCTAATAACATTAATTTTTCCACTCGAAATTAGCGCTGAGTTCGCTTTTCTCTTATGTATTATATTACCAATTCCAGGATTAATCGATTGGGGCACACAAAGAATGATGTATCGAAAAAGCACTACAGAATCAAGATTACTGACTGGCTTTATTATAGGAGTAGCTTTACATGCAATGACTTATACCAGGCATTATTATTTCCAGATGTTCTTCTTGTTAATCCTTTATTTTTCTATCTTCTTCATAATGATGTTTATAGGGCAAAAGAAAGCAATGAGGCTCTGGAAAGCCCAGATAGAACAGTTAGCAAACGGAGAGGATTCTAATTTTACAATTGAGGTCAGAAAACTTCCATCTAAAGAAAACTCAGAATCTGAGTCAGAATAATAAAATTTATAGAGAGAAAAACTTAATAATATCTAAGAAAATGCGCAATATCATTTTTATTCATGGTCTTGAAAGTTCAGGTAAAGGCTTTAAGGGTACAATGTTTAAAGAAAAGTTGCCCAATTGCTTAACACCCGATTTTACTGGTGATTTAGAGCAGAGAATGGAGCAATTAGAAAAAATTTTAGATGAAAAAGAGAAATGGGTATTAATTGGTTCAAGTTTCGGAGGGTTAATGAGTGCGCTCTATGCCTCTCAGTTTCCAGAAAAGGTTTCTTTTATGATCCTTTTAGCCCCTCTTTTAGTACATCCAAAACTTAAGCCTGGTAAGAGACCGCTCGTCCACTCCCCTGTGGTTGTGTATCACGGTAATAATGACAAAGTAATACCATTACAACAAAGTAGGACTCAAGCAGAGAAAATTTTTTCTTATCTCATCTATAAAGTTGTAGATGATGACCATAAGCTTCATTCCACTGTTAAGGAAATAGACTGGAGGGGGATAATTTATTGAAAGTCTTTTTATTTATAACATTTCTAAAATAGTCCCAAATTTCATTTTTTTAAGTACTTAAAAACTGGACTCCAAATTTCTTATAATCATTCATCAAGATCTATTATTTAGCTATAATAACAAAAAATAAAATGAATAAAAAAATCAATAATATAATAGGATAAAGTGAATATACATGTCTAAAAAAATTTATGTATGCTCCGAATGCAGACATGAGTTTCCTAACGAATTATCTGAGTTAATTGATAAAAAAGTTCAAGTATATTGCGAAGCTTGTGGGAGTCCATTTTCATTAGAAGGCATACAATTTAAAGCGAAGCCATTTGAATACAGAAGGGGTCCGAGACAGCGCCCTCAGATTTTTGAAAAAAGTAAAGAAGAGTTTAATAAATGGATTCAATTTTTAAACAAAATATCTTATATCCCTATTTTGGTTATTTCAATTGTAGCTCTTGCTTTAATATCCGAAATTGCAATTCATCCTGAGCGTGCTCAATTAATTTTCTTTAGACAGCTTTTTTTTGGTATAAGTGGCATTTTAATTGTGCTATATGATATTTTTTATATATCTCCTCGCGTTAAGGAAGAGCGATATAATGAAATTATGATAGATTCTTTTTGTTGGGGAATCTTAGGTTGTATATTTTTTGGCACAGGAGTCATTATCCTAATAAAAGGGATTATAATATTTTTCTATGTAATTGCTAATTCTGATAATAGAGACTTAAAACCTTACGATTTTGGATTACTCTTAAAAAATTCATTAAATAATTTTTCAGCTAAAGCCGGAGTGGTAATTATCATAATAGTTTTATATTTTATCGCAATTAGAAGTATTATTATTGCTCCAATACCAGAGGGATCAGATTTTATCATAGATTCCGTTTTTTTTACAGTTATCATTTCAATTGCAGGTGTAGCTTTACTCATTGATTTTATTTTAAAGAATAATTTAGAGAAGCAACAAAAGTTTTTCTTTATAGATTTTGTACGTGTTTTAGCCATAGGTATAATGAGTACAATATTTTTTTCCGTAGGAATTTTTATTTTACTCAAGGGCGTTCTTATATTTTTCTTAATGTTTGGCAGCCCAAGCCCTGCGGCAGTCAGTAAAGAAAAAATTCCTGTAGAAACGAGAAAAGAAACAGTTATTCAACCACCAATACAGCAGAGTCCTCCATCTAAAACTCCTCCAGTAAAGCCTATTGAGCCCAGACTTGAGAAAGAAGAAATAAAATCACCAAAACAATTAAGGAAAGAAATAAAGATAAAGATACATGAATCTCTATTACCTATTAAGGATGAGAAAGACAAAGAAATAGTTACAGAATATTTCACTAGAATTTTCGCAGTGTTATCTAAAGATATGCGAAACCAAATTATGGATTTAAAAATCTCAAAAGAAGAGAAAAAGGGGTTATTAAAAGAGCTTGCATTTTTATCTGCGGAGGAGCAGATAAAATATGTGGAAGCTCTTGTAAATTTATATCAAGAAATTCCTAAAAAGTTAATTAATAAAATAAAGAAACTTCCTAATGTAAAGCCTGAATATTACGGAAAGATAGTTAAACAATTAAAATACATGGATTTTAAAGAACAAGTAAGATTTATTGAATTTTTAGAACAAAATGCCTAAATAATTATCGAGAACCCGTCTAAAAATGGAGCTTCAAAAAAGAAAAGAAGAGGAAGAACTGAAAAAGAAACAAGACTTAAAAGATAGTTCTTTTAGGCGTAAAGATTTTAAACCATTATCAGAAAGCCCGAAATTAGATGAAAAATTAGAGCTCGAAAAGTTATTAAAAGAAAAGCAAGCTTTAGAAGAGAGAATACAGAAAAAGAAAACTGTACAAAAAGATGAACCCAAAGAAGAGGTTATTATTCCCGCTGAAGAAATGCAAATAGAAAAAGTGGACTACATTGATATCGATCTTGTTGATGAGTTAAATGAAATCGAAATGGATGTGTTAAATATAGCTAAGGGGATTTTAAAATTAAAGCGTTACGATGCTGCATTTGAGGTAGAATCAGAAGCTCTAATTCAAAAATATCCTATTATTGAAAAATTATATGCCAAATGTATTGGCAAATTGTCTTACAATAAAGGTTATAGTAAAGATGAGATTTTTTTAGCAATCCGAAGTTTAGAGGATAAGAAATGGATTGTTACAAATGAGCGACGGACTAAATTAGAAATTCTTGAAAATGAAAATTTTAAAAGAATAATAAATTTCATTAGAGATAATCCCGGAATTCATGCCAGGGCTGAAAAAGTTGAGCAAATATTACGTATCACACGTACACCTTTCTTAAAGCATATAATGACTTTAGAAAGATTTAAACTGATAAGATCCAGGAAAATCGGAAAGTCACTTCATTATTTTATAGCCGATGTCCCCGAGGACTTAGATGGTTATAAAGTTATTTTCTTAAATCCTATTATTCCAAGCATCTTAGAAGAGTTTTTTAAAGATCCAAGTATCTCTATTTCAAAACTAGGAGAAATACTTGATATGTATTCTGGTACTGTTCAATATCATATAAAAAAACTTAAAGATTTGGATATAGTGAAATCTACTAAAAATCAAGGAAGTAAGAAAATACACTTAGTAAATATAGATTTATTAAAAAAGTATAATGATATTTTTAAAGAACCAGATTTCTCTATTCTATTAAAAGGGCTTTAATCTTTGGTAAAGCAGAAATCATAATTTTGATTGCATCATTTATTCCCTTTTCCATATCGGGATGGATTGAATTTGATTTAAGCATATCATATTTAGGATCACCAGGTAAATCAGACACGGAGAGAACAGATGCTACTCTTAAGTTATAGAGTTGCCCTAACAAAAACAAGATTGAATTCTCCATATCAATTCCTTGGACTTCTAATGATTTCAATGAATTTATAAAATCATCAGTTTCACAGAACAAAGCGTCAGTAGTCCAAAAATCAACTGCTTTACTTCTTTTAGAGAGTATCGATGTGGCTTCGCTAAATAATAATTCGGTTAGTTTATCATCAGGTTTTGAACTATAAACCATTTGATTGCCCGTATTAATCTCTTGAACTTTTGAAATAGGATTTGGTATAGACATTAACTGATTCTGTAATTCCGAATGGTTAATAATATAATATGGACTTGTACCATCACCACAGTATGAAAGTTTTGGAATTAAAACCTCTCCAATATTTATTGAATTATTATCCAGCCCAATACCTCCACAGAAATCCACCCTGATTACAATTTTAACATTGCTTCGTTTGAAACATTCCATAGCCATAGCAGCATTAGGACAGCCAACTAAAGAACGATTTACGCTAACTTTAACTCCATTTAAAAGACCATTATATATACGACCATATACTTTTTTGTTTTGAAGTTTATTTAAAATCTTTTTCATAAATATTTTAACTGCGGGAAGGATAACAATTTCGTTAATATTTGAAGGCTTTGTTTCTAATATCATTCTAACAATTTTCTCATCTATATTCATAAATTTTAAACCCAGATTTAACAATTCCATTTTTATACGATTTAGCATTGTGAAACATCCATGTAAAGAGAATAGATATATTCGAATTATTTAGAAGATTTTAATATTTTTTCATTTTGTACCAATATATAGAGATTTAAGGATGTTTTTTGGCATATAACACAATCAATAGAATTTTTGTTATAAATTATAAGTTTCCCTCTAATTAATCGAAGACTTATAATTTTAAAGAATTAATTTAATTTAGTTTTTTAAAATATTATATTATATTGAGAATTTAGAGCAAAAAGTTGAACTTCTTGAAGAAAAATAGATACATCATAGACAATAAGATCTCAAATAAATTCGTCGAGACTTATACTAAAACAACTTATCGGATTGTGGGCAAGAATAAACACACAGCTTTAAAACCTTGTCATTGGTTTGAGCAAAAATTAATGACTGGAAGGGAGAATCGTAATTGTTACAAAGGAGTATTTGGAATACAAAGCCATCGATGTTTACAAAATACTCCATCACTTCCTTTTTGTAATCATCAATGTGTTTTTTGTTGGAGGGATATAGAACTTGGAGCTCTTGGTAGTGAATTTAGTGTCGAGCCCGATGACCCTAAATACTTGGTTGATGAAATGCTAAGACATCACATGGATATAGTAAAAAATCATTTACCGCTTAAACGATATCTCGATAATTATGAAATCTTGATTGATATTCTTTATTATATGCTCTTAAATAAAAGACGACATAATATTAACACTTTATCTGAAGGGATTCATGTTAGTAAAAATAAGATTGAAAGAGCTTTAAATTTATTAAAAAATCAAAAATTCGTCAAACCGATTGATGAGACACTTAAAAATTTCGAACTTGATTATGAGATATCATGTTGTATTGATTCTAGAGCGGAAATTGAATTATTAATCAATAGGGAATTAACTTCTCCTGATGAGATAATGCAAGTCCATAGTGAAGCTATGCATCCAAATCATGCTGCAATCTCATTAGATGGTGAACCAATGTTATACCCTCTGATGTCTGACCTCGTAAAAGAATTTAAAAACCGAAATATGACGACCTTCATAGTAACTAATGGAACCTTACCGGAAAGAACAAAAAACCTTAGTACCTACCCCTCTCAATTATATACCACTCTTCCTGCGCCCAATGAACAAATTTATAAGAAAATATGTCGCCCAATGATTAGAAATGGATGGAATAAAATCATGGACTCTATAAATTTACTTGAATCTTTACCATGTAGAACACTATTAAGGTTAACAGCTGTGAGAGAGCTAAATATTAATGATCATCTTATCGATGAATATATCAAAATCATAGATAAGGCAAATCCAAACTTTTTTGAGATAAAGGGATTTACATTACAGGCAAAAGCATTACTAATTAAAGAACGTTTAAAGAGCGACAAGCCAATACAACATTTCTTTCCTGATTATGATTATCTAAAGAAAATTGCTCTAAAATTTGAAGAAAAAGGTAATTTTCCTTTGATTTATAAGAATGAACCTAGCCGTGATTTTTTATTTGCTGTAAATTGGGATAAAAATAAAGACCCTATACTCAAAAGTCCCTAAAAGTAATATTTAGGTTTTAATCTTTTAACTCAAAAATATTTTCATAAAATCTTCGCCGTTTTTAATTAAACCAAATTCGCCTTCTTTTCCAGACTTTTCTGAATATCTTCTTGATGAGTTTACTTCAAAGTCTTTTAAGGGATTAAAGATCGCAAAAGGTACTGGATCTTTCGAATGTGTTCGAGTTTTACAAGGTGTAGGATGATCTGGTAAAACTGCTATAACTAATTCGTTGTTAAACTCTTTTTCTGCTTCTATAAATGGTTTTACAATATATTGATCAAAATCTTCTAAGGCGGCTATTTTCTTTTGGGGAACACCAGTATGGCCCATTTCATCTATGGCTTCTATATGCAAATAGATAAAATCTTTTTCTTTTAGCGCACCTAAGGCAGCATCAACTTTTCCCTTATAATTGGTGTTAGGTAACCCCGTTGCCCCCTCAACATGAATTGGTTCTAGGCCTGCTGCAATTCCTAAGCCAAATATCAAATCTACCGCAGAAATAACAGAGCCTTTTAACCCATATTTTTTTTGAAATAATTCGATTTCTGGTTTTTTTCCACCACTCCAAGGCCAAACATGAGTTGCCATATGTTTTCCTTCTTTTGCCCTCTTTTTATTGATTTCATGTTCAATAAGTGGTTTATGGCTATTTCCTATGAGTTGAATAATATAATTAGCAGTAAATTTTGCAATATCATCATTTGGATTTTTTGGTTTTGGCAGAAAATCTTTATATGGTTTATCTAATTGATCATGCGGGGGAGTTGTAATAATATTATCAGAGAACTTATTTCCATCAAGACGTAAAATGTGGCGATATTGAACACCGGGAAAGAAATCAACACCATCCTCTTTTAATTGTGATTTAATGAATTTAATTAAAGGTTTAGACTCTTCTGAAGTAATATGACCTGAAGAATAATCTTTAATTAATCCTTCAGCAATGGTGATAAGATTACATCTAAAAGCAATATCAGTTCTACTTAATGGAACTCCAGCACTTAATGCTTCCAATGGACCACGGCCCGTAAGATCTATTTCTGGTTGATATCCCATGATAGTCATATTGGCACAGTCACTACCAGGATCCATCCCATCGGGAATAGTTTGTAACATTCCCATCTGACCATGATTGGCAACCCAATCCATATTTGGAGTATTACTTGCTTCAAAAATTGTCTTATTCCCTAACTCTTTAATAGGCCAATCCGCGGCACCATCACAAATTATTATTAGATATTTCATATTCTCAATATCTTGAAATTATAATTGTTTTAAAACACTTTTTATTTAAATCTTTAATGATATTTTTGAATAATAGAATGGATTATATATAAATATAAGAATAAGATAAAAAATAGCATCAATAGCGAATAAAAATTTAAAATTTCTTCAAGGTTTAGTACGTCATTAAAAGCGATTAATAATTTTGAGAAAATTTGTTATTTAGTGTTTTATATTCCTATTTTTATAAATATCCTTGTATTATTTGTTTTAATTTTCTTATATTAATCTTTTTTAACGCGGAAAATTCTAAGTAGGGAATCTCCGTTTCACTTTTAAATTGATAATTATCTAAATGGACCATATTTAATCCATATTCCTTAGCAGATTTAATAAATAACTCTATACTCCTTTTTTTATCAAAAATAGAAACCTTATCAATTTTATTAATGATAGCAATAATAGGAATATTGCTCTCTCTAAGAAAATTAATTAACTCGAAACTTAGCGGAATTGTTTCTCGGTTTTGAATAAAATATTTCTGTATTTCATCATCAATTCTAAGAATATTAATGACAACTAAACCGAAAAAGTACTTATTATGGTGCTTTTCAATGTGTACTACTATTTTTTTCTTTATGTGTTCTTCCCTTCTACGGCTTGAGTGGCGCATGTAGCCAAAACCAGGTAAATCAACAATCTGATAAGGTAAATTATGCTGAGTTATCGGTTTTATTAAGAGTGTGCTTCCTGGGCTTTTACCAGTTTTACCTTTAAATTGACGTGGATTTGGTAATAAAAGTTTCGTAATTGAGCTTTTTCCTACATTGGAATTTCCTATAATTAAAAGAGATGGTTTTTCGCTCATATTCTTTCGATATTATTATGAGTTAATTTTAATTTTCGACTTCCATGAATTACAGTAATGATTTCTAAAAAAATCGTTAAATATCTAAGAAATCATCCTTAAGAAAGTCAGAATACATTTTCTGCTTTTCTTCCTCTTTAAGAACGGGTCTTGTGCTTATCGGTTCCCCCGCTTCTTCAAGAAGCTGTTTTAAGTTATCGATATTAACATTTACTTTAAACTTGCCACCAGTTATAAATCTTATAACTTGTTTTTTATTAATACTCAACCTTAGTATGTAGCCTAATCCGAAGTAGAATTTATGCTTTTGGATAGGATCTATTGGACTTCTACTCGTGACTTCCTTTAAAACATCATATAATAACGATTTACTCGCAATATGGTCATCAACTTCAAACACTATATACCAAAGTGAGTGGTACCAAATTTTATCGCGTTTTACTTTAATATATTCTAAGAATTGTTCAGGGGTTACTACAGCTTCCTCTTCTTCCTCTTTTCTTTTTTCTAATTCAAGTCTTATTCTTTCTTCCAATTCTGCAGAGAGCGGTTCTTGTGGTTGTATTATCCCCCCCTCTACCTCGGGAGAGATTGATCCTTCTTCTTGCTTAACAGTCTCAATTGCTTCTTTCATTTCTCTTAATTCATCGAAATCCAAGTCATCTATATCTGAAAAGTCTGTAATCATAGCTTCCTTTTGTGCTAAATACTCCTCTTCATCTGTTAAAGTAATTTCTGAAGCATCAACCGTTTCCATATTATCTGTTTCCAAATCATCGGAAATCATTTCACTTGCTAATTCTTCAGGTGAAGGTTCTATTCCTTCTTGGACCTTAGCGATCGCCTCTTGCATTTCTTTCAATTCGTCCATATCCAAATCTTCTAAGTCGGAGAAATCAGATTCAAGAGCTTTCATTTCCGCCATATATGCTTGTAAATCATCTACCTCTTCTTGTTTATTCTCCATCTCTTGATCTTCATTTTCCTCTTTTTGATCTTCAGTCATAAGTATATCCTTTAGATTTGTATTCGACTCATTTTCTAATTCTATTAATATTTATACTAGTTCTTTAACTCTTTTAATATTACTATTCGTAGGATTATTATAAATTGGAATCATTTATTCATAATAATATGGATACTTTAAACTTAGATAATTTCAAGGGAGTTATTTTCGATTTAGATGGAGTTATCTTCGATATAATCGGATGTATTAAACAAGCTGTAGAAGATGCTGTGGAGAAATATAAGATTCAGACCAATATTGATGATGTCCTTCAAGAAATGGCTCATCTAATAGAGGATCTCCAACATTATCCAATCCCAAAAATAATTCTAAATTCCTATGAACTGCTAAAGGACATTCAATTTCTTAAAGGAATCAGTTTTTTCAAAAAATTCCGTGTTGGAGTATTTTTATATAATCAATTTAATAAATATAAGGAAGATGCTGGAATATTTGAAGGAATCGACGAAATAATTTCGAAATTACATGAAAGAAATTTAAAATTAGCAATTCTAACTAATAACAAAAACACTCATGCTGAGGAAGTTCTAAAAAAGTTTAATCTTGATAAATATTTTGAATTAATTATTGGATTTAACGAAGTAGAAGAAGTAAAACCGAGTCCAGAGGGAATTAACCTAATTCTTAAAAAATGGAATATTAACCCTTCAGAAGCTATATTTATCGGGGATATGACCACAGATATTTTAGCAGGGAAGGCAGCTAAAGTTAAAATGATATGTTTGGCATCTGGGCTCGCAGTTAAAGAAGCCTTAATGGAAAATGAACCAGATATTCTCTTAGAGAATACTCAGGAATTAAAAACTCTTTTCAATGTGTGAATTGTTCTTAAAAATAAGTAAAAATTATAAAAAATTAAGCGAAAATAAAAAAATTAAGTTCTTTTGTAAATAAATCTTTCCCAGCTCTTTTTATTTGGCATTTCTAAAGGCATTCCTTTTCTTTTCCGAATTTCTAAAATAAGGTCCTCTTCTAAACTTTGAGGAACCTTCTCGAAGCCTAAGAATTCATAGCCAAAAAAAGCTCTACCTTGAGTAGAACCCCGAATCTCGTCAGCAATACCTATTAGCTCTGCTGCAGGAAGCTGTCCTTGAACCCTTACATATTCGCTTTCAGGAACAACATTAATTATACGGCCCCGATGCTTATTAATAATCGATGTAACTCCACCCTCGGTCCCTTGTGGTGTTTTTACATCAATTTTTTGGATAGGCTCAAATAAATGAGGGTCTGCTTCTAGCATAGATAAGGATAGGGCAGAAAATGCCATACCAGCAATCTGACCATATTGTGTATGTCGGGTATCCTCATGGATGACCATATCCGTAAAAACTGCTTTAAATCCAGTTGCGGGTTCTTTTGCCAAGATACATTCTTCAAGCCAATCTCTAAAGGCATTGGTTAATGAGCCTTTAACTCGATCAAATCGTTGTAATCCAGAAGTACCATTTACGAGTACGCTTCCTTGAAACACATCAACTATACGCCTTGCCTCTTTTGCGTCCCAGCCAGCCTCTTCTCTTAATATTTTTGCTCGTTCTTTTTCATTCTGTAGGTCATTAATTTTACCAGAGTCAATTAAATCTTCAGTTATTTTATCTAAAGGTTCAACACTTAGTAAGATTCGATTATGTGCGTTTGCTGATTTAGCATGATACACTTTACCCTTTTTAGTAATTTTTTCTCGATATACTATAATTGGTTCTCCAATGATAATTTTAACTTGATTATTGATTCTTTTTGTGAGTATTTCGATTTGAAGGGGATCAATACCACTTAGGATGAATTCTCCAGACTCCTTATCATGTTTGTACTCTGCTGTGGGATCTGCTTTAAGCCATTTTCCAATTACGATGTCCAACTTATCGATATCATGAGGATTTTGAGGTTTTATACTTCTTGATACAACTGCTTTACACGCATATTGGATCTTTTCAAAAGATGTTAATCTTTTTAGTACTTCTTTATCTTTTGGCACAGCATCAATAGACATGAATGTCTCACCTGAAGGACAAATAAATCCATATAACGCAAATAAATTACCTGCTGGAACCTTAGGAATAGCTAAGATATCCGTAATTTCCATAACACCTAATCGTTTAGCACGACCTGTAGCTCTACTGTTTATTAAATAAATGGTATCGGACTGCTCAAACGTACCAGAAAAAACTCTTCCTATTAAAGTTGCCCTGTATCCTTGTTTAGGGTCTAAAAAGATTTTCGAAATTATCCCGTAAAGTGGCCCGCTTGGGTCACTCTTCTGTAGAGCTTGCCCAAGTTCAGAATCAAGATCACCACCCCAGATTTTAGGGATTCTATATTTCGCTGCGCTGACTGGGTCAGGAAGATGGTCAACAACCATTCTTAACATTGGTTCATCAAGTGGTAGATTTTCTCTTAACCATTGTATTTCTCCCTCGTTATATCTTTCAAAAACATCTTGTGGTTTTAATTTTTTCTCTAATAATATCTCGTATGTAAAGCCCCAGCCATGTTTGGCGGACCCTATTGCGACACTATTTTTCGCAAAATCTACTCCCCATTTGGAACCTTCGGGGCGTATTTTCTTAATCAATTCATTAACTTCTTTTGTTATATTATCTATTTTTTCAAAAGTCTTTTGCGGGCTTAACCTAAGTTCACTTATTAACCGATCTACTTTATTAATAAATAAAACTGGCTTGCATAGTTCCTCGCCCACCGCAAGTCTAATGTTAGTTTCCGTCTATTTATCTTATATATAAATAGATTCCGTCTGTGTCATTATACCTTCGAGAGCGTCTACTAAAATCATTGCTCCATCGCTGCTCCGGAGTGCGCGAGATACTTCCCCCGTAAAGGAAATGTGCCCAGGAGTGTCATTTATTTGGAAAATAAAAGGTTCTTCATCATCAGGTTTTCTATGATCATCAAACGCAAGTAGCACAACGCTTGTAAATATAGTTATACCCCTAGCTTGTTCTTCCTCATCTGAGTCAGTCATCTGAAGTTGTCCAGCGTCCTCTTCTCTCATTAGACCTGCCCGCCTCATGAGGTAATCTGTGGCGGTAGTCTTTCCGTGGTCAATATGCGCCACGATAGAAAAAATTCTTTTCTTTTCGTACGAACCTGAAGTGATTAATTTTCTAATTTCATCTTCATTTTTTACTTTGACAATAAGTAATCACCATTATAATTTTTATAAGTAATTTAAGGATTATTATAATAGAAATCATAAATATTTTTTGGTATATGACAAGATAATGATTCTTTAGAGAAATTGAAGAATTTATCACCTTTGAATTCCTTAAATTTTAAAAATAAGTTATAAAAAAGTGAATGTTATTTTTTTTTTATTTCTCCTAGTTTATATCTACTTCAATGTCTTTATCTGGCTCTTCATGAGGTTTTACCGGTTTTGAATCATCAAAAGGAGTATCGCATACCTAACATGCATTTTCTAATTTAGCTAATGCTCGAATTTCAAAAAAATCTGATGGCATATTATTGATTCATTAAGAAGAAGGGGTAATGAGACTAAAAAAATTAATATCCCAATTTGGACTAACACTGAAATTATAGCTTTTTTGCATGGTAACTTGAAATGGACTTTATTCATTTTCACTATGATAATATATTGCCATAAGAGAAAAAATATCATAATACCAGAGCTTTATTCAGTTTTACTTGTTGGTGAATATTCTTGGGATAACTTAAAATCGTCCCAAACTTCTTTTACATAATCGAAATGTTTATCTTGGGAGATTATCGTAAGATTTAGATTATAACTTATAGATGCGATTAATATATCTATAGCGGGAATATTTTTTCCAATTGCATAAAGCTCCTTGGAGAGAGAGATTGCTGTTTCATAATCTTTTAGAGAAGGATATATTATTTTTATATTTGGAAAATAATCGATGGATTTAGGGTATTCTATGATATTTAGAATGGTTGTGAATCCTTTTATGTCTTTTTGCTTAGCTTTGTAAAAATCTATTAATCTGTTGGTGTCAAATAAGTTCTTTCCCATTTTAAATCTCTTGTTTTCTTATAATTTTCTATTACTTGTTCATGGGTAAGATTTTCCATCGTAATTCCTTTTTTCTTCAATTTCTCTCTAAGTTCTTTCATGGTAATTATGGTATTATTTTCTAGCTTCTCAAGATATTGTTCAATTGTTTGACGGTATAATGTACTCCATTTAATCTCAGGATATTTCTTCATACGTTCATATAAAACCTGAGGAACTGAAAAAGTAACATTTGGCATAATAATAAAAAAGGTTACTTATTTATAAATTTTTACATAAATATGGTTAAATCATTTTTTATAATAACCATAATCTATAATAGCTCGCTTTACAGCGTAATAATTCTCAACGGGAACTCCTGCTGGAGCTTCACAACCTGTTGCAACTATATACCCTCCATCCTTTCCACAAGATTCTATTAATTTTTTCGTTTCTTTATAAACAACATCTGGTCCAGAACCAGTTGTTATTGATGGTTGAAGATTTCCCATTAGACAAAAGTGATCCCCGATAATTTCTCGGACTTTTGGAAGGTCAGCCTGATCTAAATGAAAAAATCCCGAATGTTTTGGCAATTCTAGCATATATTCCATATTTTCAGTCCAATCATTATCTAAATGAGCACATAGTTTAAAACCAGCTTTTATTATTTTTTCGCAAGTAGCTTTTTGGGTTGGCCAAAATATTTCCTCAAACATTTTTGGTGAAATCCAGCTAGAAGACCCCCTCGAATTTCCGATTAAGACATATTTTGCTTTAGCAAATTTAGCTACAGCTAATCCTAACTCGGTTAAACCGGGCTCAAGAAACTCAAAAATATTTATAATTTCTTCTGGTTTTTTCCTCAGATCTTTCATAAAAGGGATCATACCCCTGGCCATCGGAATTATGTCCCATAGGGCAAAAATACTTAACGCATAAGTCTCAAATAATCTCTGAAATGACTTCCCAAAATATTTAAAGACCCCCATATATGCTTTTAGAGTCTCTCTAGCACCGATTAATGCTCTATAGATAACACCTTTAGAAACTTCCTGAGCTAAACTTGAAAGTCCCCAATCATAAATCTGATCATATAATTTAAATAATTCTTTTTCAAGAAATTGTTCATATATCGTATCAGAAGGAGGATTCCAGTTAAAATAAAAGGGTGAGTGTGTTTCAGGAATAGGCATTGCCATAGGTAACATAGGAGAGGGTATAAAATCTAAT
>Ga0114925_10000098_pt1 | contig 30670 bp, 32 predicted proteins | sample SumtaG_2_FD_87287 | JGI IMG/M metagenome (GOLD analysis project Ga0114925, IMG submission 87287) | Deep subsurface microbial communities from Indian Ocean to uncover new lineages of life (NeLLi) - Sumatra_00607 metaG | ecosystem: Environmental > Aquatic > Marine > Oceanic > Sediment | place... | reverse complement strand
TAAGAGATTACATTATCAAGACAAGGTGCTTGAATTCTTAATAACCCTCCTGGCTTTAAAAGTGAAACCCAGTGCTTAAGTAGCTTTTTTGATTTGTGATAAGAAATATGCTCATACACATCTAAAGCTAAGATTTCATCTACTGTATCTGATGCGTAAGGAAGACTTTCAACATCTGCAATAATTGTTAATCCTGAAAGATAACGAATATCAATATTATGATAACTTTTTAAAATATGATCTCTTGCACCAATATTAAGTTTTAAACTTTGCATAAAGACAACTGAAACTTCACATAATCAATATTGGAAGATATGACTGTGGAATCATATTGATCAATAATTTCTTGATTGTTACTTACACCGTAAGATTCTACAGAAGATAAGGAGGGGATACTCATTTTTAAATAATTTTTTTTAATTTGAGTATTTGGATTATAATTTTTATAGCAGGAATTTACGTCCTCATTTGTAAGTAAATCACAAACCTCTGTATATGTAAAATTAGTACCCGTAAAAAGATTTTTTCCATTTTGTCCGTGATCCATTGTAGCAACTACAGCATTTACAGTTTTAATATCTAAATCTTTACATACTAACCACCTGATATTTCCTCGAAGAATTAATGCTCCGTATATTTTTCTTCTTTTATATATAGGTGGATTATCTAGATTAACATTGACTATATCATAACAGAGAAAGGGGTCTAGTAACCCCTTTTCTGCTATACTCATATAAGTAAGTCGAAACAAATCTCCTTTTCTCATAAGGTTATCGTTTGCGGGAAGAGAAAATCTTTTAAAAGTATCTATGGGAATTTTGGTATAATATTTAATATTTAATATTTTATTAATATTTACATGTCTGTACATATTATTGAGGAACCTGTGGATTATAAACTTGCTCCTCATCCTCCTTTTTGTCTAATATTTCTTCAACTAAAGGATGCTGATCTACTGGCTTATTTGCCGGAGCTGGATTGTTTGCAGGAATAGGAGCAGGCTTATTATTTGCAGGAGGTGTAAATATTTCATCAAGATTGTCATTTATATATTGCTTGTTTTCCAGTAAAGGTTCTTCTTTACCGCTAGCTACATAACTATCACTATTATTTATATAGTTTTTTCCGGAATCTATATTACCAACTACTTCTCTTACAGCTCTATCAATAGGTAATTCTCTGTCTGGTCTTAACACACCATTATTAATAAGTTTCTTTATCATGTTATTTTGAGAAGTAATATTTATAGCCTCAGAAGGTGATCCTTTAGCCCCAGATTTTTTCATAATCTGTACTTGTTTTTCCATACGTCTTGCATACGATCCTGGTTGATGATGCTCATAAGATAATATTCCATATTTCATACTCGGTTTAATTTCAAATATAATCTTTTCCCAGGTGACAACTTCTCTCCATCTATTATAAGATACTTTTTTCCTTTCTGCCTGAAAGAAAGATAATTTCTCTGATTCTACATTTAAAGTATCTATTTTATTTTGCAAAAGTTCGATATCCAATTCAAGAGATTCTACATCTAACTCATCTTTTTCATTTTTTAATTGTCTTAAATTAACAAGGTCTCTGTCGAGTCTTTTTTGTTTTATCTGATTCTTTTTAATAAGATCACAAATATTTTTAATTTTAATCTGTTCCGTATCGTACTCATAACCTAGAATAATTAAGTTTGTAAAATGAACATTTTGCTCACGAACAGCTTGCCAGTACTTTGCGTCTGCGGTAGGGAATTTAGTATCATTAAGTACAGAAAAACGCATTTCTACTTCAGATCTAAATACCTGACCTGTTTCATAATGAACTAACAGATTGTCTTTCATTTTTTTAAGAATGTCTATTTGATTATTACTTAAGATATGATGCATTTTTTCAAACGCTTTATCGTCTTTAAATGGGGGGAGTTGGTCGTTAGAGGAAACAAGACTTGATGAGTCTTGAAAGGCTTGTAAAGATTTTTTATTTAAGGATTCATTCATAGAGGTTTCTCCTTCTATTATGTGTTATTGGTTTAAATCTTTTAAGTCATATAGTATCCTTCTATAATTAAATAGATTATTTTATAGCTAAATAATGAAAAACATTACGAATATAACTTTAATGTATTCAAACAATTATACTCGTAATGTTTTTTTAATTATTTCTTTTTAATCATAGCTAAAATTTTATTAGCTAGGTCAGAAGCATTTTTAGAAGCTATTAAATTTGCTATTGCTTTAAGTTGAGCGACTTGAGTGTCTGATAATACGTCATTTAAGTTTTCATCCTCAGATATAACTTCTTCCAGAGTTTCGTCTTCAGGCTTAATATTTTTTGCATCTTCATTTTCTTCGTTTTCAGTAGTATCTTCAACATTGTCTACGCCTGTGTCATCATCATTTATATTAATTTCAACATCTCTGGGTTTTTCATCAGTATCAGGTTCTTTAACATTCTCAGCTTCTAAAGCGTACAGCTTCTCCATTAAATCAGGAGCAGTTTCGTCATTCATAGCTTCTGCAAAAATTTTCTCTGCGATAGGTGTTAGCCCTTTCTTGTAGCTTCTATAAGCCAGAAGCAGAAGTTTTGCAGCTTTCATATTTTTAGTCTCCTAGTATAAATAAGAGAATACAGGGACTTGTTCCCTGTATTCTCTATAAATTAACAACTATTAGCTATTTCTACTACCTTTGGTAACGGCTCTGCTGTTAACAAGGGACATACCCTCACAACAATACATATACCAACCTCTATATGGTTGAGCATTGTCAAACTTATCAATAGGTTCTGCTGTTAACTCTGCACGTTGGGTGATAGCACCAAACATTTGTGGAGGACCGCACATATAAATTTCGCCGTCAAGCAAAACTTTCAATGCAGGATCTCTAAAAGCATCAGAATGTATAGAAACACCTAAGATATCTCCAAGGTAACCTTCAGTAATAAGGGCATATTTAGAGACTGGATCAAACCATGCAGAAAAATCAGTAGCAGCAATTATATCATCCCAAAGTGAGAAAGCTAACAAGCATTGAGTAACTGGGATATGCCATTTTGAGATTTGAGTTCTTAAACTAGAAAAAACTGTAGGAGTAAGAGCGTTAAAATATGTCAATGTATTACTTACTGAAGCTGCTGTATCAGCCAATGTTTTCCATACACGATCTTCAGCGACCATGATTTGTTCAAGTGCATCTTCATATTTCTCTTCGAGTAAATCGCCAGCAGCAGATTCTAACTCTTTGATTTCTATGATAGGACTTGCACTGAGATAGAATTCAGGTGGGTAAATCCAGGATTGTCTGATAACAGACTGTGGTCTACCAGAAGGTGTAGTGGCCATAAAGCCCCTTACGTCCTTCTGACGTACTCTGATTCTACCGATCTCGTTTCTTCCGAGAGGTTTATATAACATAGTCTTACGAGCAAAACCTTCTCTCTTAAGACTCAACCATACTTCGTCACCGATAACTTCGCCCAACACTTTCCAGGCTTGTCCGGATTTATCCGCTATTGCTTCTTGAACAAGTTTCTTACGAGCAGCAATAACCTCTTCAGGCATAGTTGTCTGTCGATTAACTTTTCCAGTAGTATAAGCTTCTACTAAACCACCGATTTGATGCATAAGATCTTTTTTGCCACTTGCATTCAACTCACCATTAGAGGCAACAGCTCTTTCACTCGAACTATTCAATCTAAGTTCTAATTCAGCAGGTGTATTACTGCCAGCCATAACTAGTCTACTGCTAGATTCATTTTTAATATAAGGATTTCGCATTGTGAATATCTCCTTTCAAAAACACGTTTAATCAAATACCACACATATTAAACCTATTAGTCTGTAAAACTGTAAGACTATAAGACTGTTTAATTAAAAAACTACTTGAGTTTAGTTACTAAAATATTGTTTATATATTTTTCAAAATCAGGCGCGGATATTTTAAATCTGTAGCCTTGTTTGTTAGCATAATTGTTTATATAATTAAACAAATTCTTACTTAGAAAATTAACTACTTCATCTAGGGATTTTGCTTCCGTTACTTTAGCTACTTTTAACGCTAACTTTGGATCTTTTTTATAAAGCTGTTTAACTATATTTTTCATATTTTATACTAACATCTTTCGGAAAAATTTATTGGCTCTGATTTTCTTTACTGTTGAAGCTAACTGCTGAGAAGTTTCTCTTAAATTTTTCAGATAGATAACCATATCATCAAAATTATCTGGTGTTTTTAAAGTTGCCAGTACCTTTCCAATGTCTTTCATATCATCTTTTATTTTTCTGCGCCAACTCTTTTCAACATCCTTTTGGGTTTTTTCAACTTTCTTCTTTTTTTCATCTTTCTTTGCAGATTTAACATTAATTTTATATCCCAGAACTTTAGCTGCTTCAATAGCTAATTTCTTATCTTTTTTGTAAAGTGATCTTAGTTCATTTTTCATAAACATTCCTCGTAATCTTTAGGAATAATTGAGGGCAGCTATCTGCCCTCAACATTATTCAATATTTACAGTGCTAAGAGTTCAATACCTAAGAATACATTATCTGTATCTGGTACATGTACAACTCTAGCATGAGCTAAAGGAGTACCAGAACCAGTTTGATTTTCTAACTTTCCACCAACTCCAGTTTTAATACCAGTTGTAGCAGACCAATCAATCTGTGCATCATATTCACTTGTATAGATAATACAAGGTGGTTTAATAACGCCTATCTGATTAAAAGTTCCACCAGAGTTAACATTAATACCAGCCTCGAACCATCTAGTTTTTGCTTCTAAAGTAGTAGGTGAATATTGATAATAAATAACAACAGTTTCTGTTGCTTGTGCTACATTAAAATACAAAAGACCAGTAGCATCAATACAACCGAATTCACCGGCAACAGGAACAGTAGGAGTAACAGTATTCTCAGTTAACTCACCTGAAAGAATAGCGTAAACTCTAATCTGAGCCGCTACGATAGCAGTTTTAACTAATTGAATAGTATAAGGGGAAGCTGCTGGAATAGTTCCAGTTTCTACGTTAGGGAAAGCGGTAACAGTTAAGTTGGTATTATAACTCATACCAGTAAAAAGCTCAGTAGCTGCAAGACCAGCACTCTCAGTTACGTACTCTTCTCCATCAGTTCCAAGCGCAGCCACCAAAACACGACCTTCAGCACTTACAGTACTTCCAGAAGCTACATTAGCTTCATCAACTCTTGAAAAAATACATTTTTGTAGATCTAACATTGTTAAAATCCTCCGTTTCTTGAATAGGTTTTAGAAATTAAATTTGCCAAGTTGTAATTTCTCTTTTATAGTATTTTTCGATTTTTTAGCCAACTCAGTATTTCCTGTTACATTAACAATAACATTATTCTTTTCCAATCTTTGTAATATTTGTCTTCCTTCAGGAATATCTTCTATAGATGTCATAGCTGTTGTATTAGAACCGCCTATTGCTTTAGCAATCTCTTCTCGTGCTTCAGGAGATTTACTCATAAAATCAATAGCCTTAGTTAATACAATATCAAAATAAGGATCAGCAGCATCTGCAAAAGCAGTTTCAATTATTTGATCTGGATTAGCTACACCGATTTCTTTCATTTTATTATATAAAGATCCCTTTAAAGGATTGTCTACGTCTTTGAAGAAATTCTTATTCATTCCTGCTAATACTACAGCTATGCAGGACTTAAACTCTTCTCTCATAGAAGCAGATTTACCTTGATACTCAGCTTCCATTTCTGCTCGTACTTTATCAGCCATACGTGCAGCAATAGCAGATTCATCAACTTTATTTACAAAGTATCTTGCTTTTACTTGATTAAGAACTTCTTTTGCTCCACATTGAATCATAGCTTGTGCTACATTGTGGGCATAATCATCTTTGGTAAAAAGGTCACTAATTTCATCAGGACGAGGTTGATCTGATAATTTAATAACTGCTACAGGACTACCTTTTACAAGAACAGTCCAAGAAGGATCTTCTCCATCAAAGAAAGCCATCTGAATGTCATCCTCTGAGTAAGAAGCTTCTTCTAAATCAGTTACGTATTCAATACTAATTTTTTCTTCTTCCGGTTTTTCTTCAGTATCTTCTTCAGTATTTTCTTCAGTATTTTCTTCAGTATTTTCTTCAGTATCTTCCTCGGTATCTTCTACAGCGTCTGCCTCGGCCTCGTCATCTTCTTCTTCAGTATCTACCTCATCATCTTCAATAACTTCAATATCTTCTTCAATATCTTCTTCAGTATCTTCTTCAGTATCTTCTTCAACAACTTCAATATCTTCCTCTTCACCTTCACCCTCATCTTCAGTATCTTCCTCATCAATTTCCTCTTCATCATCTTCTAACTCTTCAATATCTATATCTATATCTTCAGCCATATCATCTTCATCCATATCGTCGCCCACATCATCGCCCACATCTTTATCAATTACTTCCTCTTTATCTATTTCTTCAACTTCAATATCTTCTTCATCTTCTGTATTTTCCTCTTCTGTATTTTCCTCTTCTGTATTTTCCTCTTCTGTATCAACATCTACATCAACATCAACATCATCTTCATCTTCCATATAATCTTCTTTCTCATCTGCAGTTTCCATTGAAGAACCACATTGAGGACAAAACATACTTTTTTCTTTTTTTGCTTCTTTTGATGAAGAAACAGTTTTTGAACCACATGTAGTACATATAAATTCTACTGTTTCATTTGCAGCTTTTTTAACTTCTTTTAAAGAAATTTTTTCTGTAAAATCAGTTTCCGCCCCACAATTTACACAGTGGATCATTTCACCTTTATTAGATGTTTGTTCAAAAGAACAAGCTGAACATTTATAAGTACCATAACTATAACCAGCTTCAACTTCAGGGCCAAAGTATGCAGCTACAACATTACCCGAAGCTTCAGCAATCTTTTGTTGTCTTAGCTGACGTGCCAAACTCAAATTTTTCATTACTAACCTCCTACATTACATTTCGTTTTTGAGGATCACTAAATAATTCTGCATATTATAAAACTGAACTTCATACTAATACAAAGTCTATATAAATAAATTTTCGCCTTCCGCCGTAACATCTGCTGGTGATTCAACTGAACTACTTTCAATAAAATTAACACCAAAGCATTGTTGATAAGCAAGAACACCGTGTACTATATTTCCTTTTCCACATCGGCATCGTTGATCCTTGCCACAAACCGAACATTTAAAGGCATCTACTAAAGCACCCATTGAATAACCTGTTCTTTTCTTATTAAGAATATCTTTAACAAGCTCTGGATCTTTAGTTCTATCGTACCCACAAAGTAAAACAACTTTCCATACATTATACTTAGGCACATATTGTATACTTGCATCAAAAATAACACCTTTTGAATAAACTGGATTATCATTAACATGATCTGCTGAGGTCATTTTTCCTACAAAGCTTTGATAGATCATATGACCTTTTAACCAGTCAAATTTAGATAACTCTCCAAAAGTAAAGGCTTGCAAATTCCTATTAGGAATATCACTTGTTACTATAGGAATTACCGGGATAACATAATCTTTTACGTCATCCGATATCTTGTAGACAGGAGCAGCAGCTTTTAACCAACTAATATCAATTGTTTTATTTTGCGAAGCATAAATGTTCGACGCCACTATTAAATTATTCTTTCTTGACTCTCTAAAAGCCTCAAAAGTGTCGATAGCTTTTGTTACACTTCCTGTTATTAATGTTGGTTTTTTAATTGCCATATTTAATCCTTATCTTTTGCTAATCCTTTATAATGCTTTGGTAAATTTTTTCTTAGAAACAACAAACTTTTTTCTGCTTCTACAAATGATTTTTTAAATTTGTCAGGAAAATCAACTTCCTTGGATTTAACAATATTAAATAAGCTTTCTACGGCATGTTCCGTAAAAGAATAAGCATCTTCAATTTTTCGCATAACATCCTTGTTAAAATTGTACTTTCGTGCTTTAATTTTATATCCTAGTACCTGTGCTACTTCTATAGCTAATTTCTTATCTTTTTTATAAAGTTGTTTAATTTCTTTTATCATAATCTACCTTTCATATTGTTTCTCTTCTAATAATAAATAGAATAAAAACAAACAAAAAATTAACTAATTAACACCTGAATACAAATTTTTTACTGGACTAACATTTTTTGAAACATCTAATTCTTTAGCATAATCAATGACTTCAGCTTTATTTATTTTTGTTTCTTTTAACATTCTATTTAATAAAATAAACTCATTTTTAACTTTTTGTTTTGAGAACAAAGAAGAGCATTTTTTTAAATGAGCAGATATTTCTTTGCATACAGAAACATTAAAAGGTAAATCATTTATTCCCATTCGTCTGAGAATATAATTAGCAAGTTCTAGTTTTCTAGGATCGTTTTTAAATTTAGACATTAATTTATTTTTGGGATGATCCGACTTAATAATAGTAATCATGGTATCTTTTCTAATATCTAAAAATTTATTGTGAATCCATATAGGTAAAGTATCTAAAGATTTTTTAATTAAACTAGCTATTTTTACAGAACCCCAGGTACCTTCACCTTCTTCATCTTCACCTTCACCTTCTTCGCCTGTATCTTTCATCTCGTCTTTCCATTCTTTAACATATTTTCTGTTTTTAACATCTTCGTCTTTCATGTCAAATATACGTTCAAGCTTTAAACCACCTGCTGAAGCCCAAGTTCTTAAAGGAATTGGAATACCTTTTTCTTCCATAGTAGTAAGAACGTCTAAATAGTTTGTATCTGCTTCAGGTCTTAACTGTTTATGAAAAGTAATTTGAGGTATAATTAAACTTGAATCTGCTGTATTTCCATTTATACGTATACCATGTGCTAACTCAGCCTGTGTTCTTTTTCTGAACCCATGTATTTTGGCAAGTGTAGGAAATAATGTCTCATAAAATATTTTACTTACAAGATTTTCTCTAAAATCTCTAAGCATTTCAACAAAAACACTAAGACTAGTTTCCATATTAGAATAAGTGGCATCACCACTTAAAAATGCCTCCCCAATTCCTAAAGCTCTCATTTTAGCAGTAGATAGAAAATCCCATTCATCAGATATTTTCCAAAAATCCTGTCCGGAATTTTTAACTAAAATACCATTGGCAACAAAAACAGGAGGAGAAGTTTCTTCTATAGAAATATCATAACAAGGTACTTCTTTTCCTTCTGTGCATTTAATAATTTTTTCAAATTTATATTCTAAACCAAAAAGATTAATTAAATTATTATATAACTTGTTACTAACCTGTTTAATTACGTCTAATTCTTTTTTATATTTTCCATCTCTATAACAATCATAAGATAGATAGGACTTGCTATGAATATAATGTCTAAATAAATATTTCCATCCACCTTCTATAAATACTGTGTCTCCATTATCATTTTTAAATAAAGTTCCCTTTTTAAGTCTTTTTACTTGCCTACTTTCTAAAACAGGAACAAAAATATCGGAAGGAATACCACATGATCTATTTCTCGGCGATCCACACACTTTATGTTTTTTCTTACGCTCACAAGAAAGATAAGGAAATAATTCATTGTAAAGTCTTGAACCATTACTTGTACTTACACTTACAGCAGTTCCTTGTAATTTAGAATAATATCCCATACTAGAAAGTAGTACTTTAATAGAATTTAATATTTTTTTAGAAGTACTATTAAAACAAAGTTCTACCGCTTTATGTGTTTCATTAGAAGCCTCAATTATAGAACCATCTCCATCTATATAAGCAGCTAAAAAAGCTAATTTACTCTGACGATCAGCTTGCAATATAGACCAAGGAACTTCTTTATAGTAAGAGGGAGAATTTTCATTATTTTTAGCTCGTATATAATCTGTAGATAATACTCCTAATTGATTAAAAATATTAATTATTAATTTACTACAAATAACTAGTACAAATGCACGTTTTGTTTTGTACGTTTTTCCTTTAATAGTAGAAACACCTTCAGGACGACTTTCTCTTATGTTAGAAGTTTTATTAAAAACTTTTTTTAAACAAATATTTGCTTTTTCTAAAATATCTATATCCGTATTACCTATTTCTATACTAGATGCCCCTATCCAACCCTCAGATATTGTAATGCCAAAAAGATAAGCTAATTCTGGAGTCATATACTTAGGGATAGTAATAGAATAACTAGCTTTTCTATTCATATTAATGTTTTTTGGAATATTTATTGTTAAAGGTAATTGTTCATCAATAGTATTACTTTTAATATTTTCTACACAAATATAATTATTAATATCCCCCACTCTAACTAAATCTAAACTAGCTAATTCTCCTAGTGTTAGAAATTTATGATTTTCTGTACAATTAATTTTATATCCAGAATTTGTATAATAATTAAAAGTAGGTTTAATACCTTGATACTGCCATTTATCAGCTTTAACATACGTACCATCTAAACCCTTAACTTTAATATCAATAGGTAAAGATACAGGATCTTTAATAGATTTATAATTAGGTATAATTTCTTGTATTTTTATAAGACCCTTATCTGTAGATATTAAAGTATTTCCTTCCAGGCATCGTATTTCTTCTGAAGTAACTCCATTACGTGTAGCTACAATAGCACCGACCGGATCTTCGTCAGCTTGCATAAACATTCCAGCAATAGTTGAGATATCAGAGTCGTCTGGTTCCCATACATCTGTTTCACCTACGGTAACATGTAAAATAGATCTTTGTCTACGTTTAGCTCCTATAAGCGTACCGTTAATCAAAGTTTTTTCTAGTGCGTAAAAAGGTAATATTCTACAATATATTGAAGACCCACAGTAATCTGCTGGATATGTTTTTCTAGGAAGATATAGTGTACTAATAGGATCAAGAGGAAGAATATCTGATGAGTCTAAATGTTTCATAAGTTCTGGAGGAATATCTTTCTTAGCATATTCATCTCTCGGATCTTTGCTTTTTAAAAACTCACGAAATTCATTAGATATTTTTAAATCTACTTTAGGATCGTGTCCTCTAAGAGGTATATTTGTTACTTCACAATAGTCTGGATCTTGAATGATAATATCTGTCCATATGCCTTTTGTTTTATCAAACAAAAGGCTTCCTATTACTCTCCCTATTACTAGATATTCATTAGCAATTTCTGGAAGAAGAGTTTCTATATGAAGTTCTGCCATAGTTTGTTCGTATATTTTGAGAATTTCCGGATCATCTACACCTACTAATGTTACGTCACTAAAAGGCATAATACTTATTAAATCCACAGCAGGGCCTGCTACACTGTCGAACTTATGTATATTTCTATACAATCTGTTCATCATTTGAGGCGACTTAGGTAACCATTCCTCCAACACAGAATCTGCTGTAAGATCATCAGTATTAGTATTAAATCTGTTTAGATTGTAATTAGTCCCAAACGAAGCAGCAGCTGCTTTTGTCATTACAGGAAATTTGTTTCTAAACTGAGGGCCAAAGCTACCTTGTGTATATCTGTCAAATTTAAAGAACATGTAAAATCTCCTTAATCAACGCAACATGGAATAGTTACGTTATGTTCTACACAATATTTAGCTTCTCTGTTATCTGCTAACTTAACATTAGTTAAATGAGCAGTAACATTTGAAGTACATAAAGGACAACTATCTGCATGAAGTTTGTGCGCAGCAGTAACTTTTAAGGGATTAAACCTCTTTTTACATATAGCTAAAATAGCTTTTTCTACTGTTTTGATTCTATTTTGCGTTACAGTAGAAAAGCCAGCTTCTATTAATTGTTTTTCTACTTTTTTAATACCACTTTCTTCTAATTTTAAATCATTACAACGATTAACATATTTTACTACTTTTGAAAGAGAATATTTTTTCATTTTTTTTATCTCCTATTTTTTTCTACTGTAGACACTGCTTGCTTTTGATTTCATCATTCCTAAAACATTACCTGAAGAATTTAAAAGAACTTTGTTTCCTAACATTCCAAAACTTCCACCTGATTTTCCGTAAATTATACCTAAAGAGCTACTAGCTTTTTTTGTGCTTGCAGGACGATGGAATATTTTCTCCCATTTAGGATCATAAAGAAATTTAACTCCTAAACACCATGCTCTGAATATATCATCATCTACGCCTATTCCTTTAGTAACTGTTCTACCAAGATCTCTAACTGAGAGTATTTGATATACAAAATGAGTGACAGGTCTATTTTCAATTAATTGATGATAATCTTGACTAGGATCTACTATTTTTTCAAAAGCTATTTCTGGTTTAGGTATAATCACTTTTCTACTAAGAAGTAAGCCACGTATTGTACCAAAATCCTCAGATTTTAAACTGTATCTTTCTGACTCAGTACCTCTATCTCTAAGCTCTTGTTCATAATTAATAGTGTTCCATTTATCAAAAACAACTAATCCTATGTTTGCGTGTTCTACAATAGGTTGAAGTACTTTGTCGTACATACTAGGAAAATGAACAGAAGTATGCTCTCTAGGACGAACTTCTATGATCATATCTACAACAGCAGTTTTAAGAGCTATATCGTAATGCTGCACGACAATAGCAAAAGCATTTTTGGTATGTCCAGTATCTACACCTATTATATAGTTTATATTTTTATCTAACTCGTTTAGTTTTAATTTTATTACCTTTATTACAAAATTTCCTGTTTTGTCCTGACTTACATCAGTCATGTATTTACATGCATTTCTTAAAGAACTATTTACAACTGCTTTTATAACTTCAGGATTGCTAATATAAGGAGCATCACTAAAAGGAGGACAAGCACCATAATCTCTCTCTGCTCCTATAGGATCACTCATATATTCAGACTCTAGACTTTCTCGTGTAATATTAGGATTCATTTCCCATGTAGGAATATGAAATGTATATTTTGTTTTAGTAGGCTCTCTAACAAGTCTCATTATTTTATCGTTAGCAGCACTAGGACTACTTACGTTGACAAACAGTGCATCTGGTACATTTGGATCATTAAATTTTTTTCTTCGTATTTCTGCTGCACTTCTTAACGTTCGTAAAGATCTTTCTAAAGAGATACATACTTCATCTGCGTTTAACTTAATTGCTTTCTCCGTACCGTGAAAGTGGCCTAATTCATCGACTGCTGAAAAGAATCTAGTTCTACCTCTTAGTTTTCTTTTATCTGGGCCACTTGCATAACAAGTTAATTTTTTATGGTTGTACCATATAAAAGTATTTTTATTTTCGTAAAGAGAAACTCCATATTTTCCTCCGTAATAATCTAACATTTTGTTATATTCTTTAAACCATGGAGAATCGTCATAAAAACTTCTGAAAGGCTGCCATAAAGTATCTTCTGCCTGTCCGTAAGTAATAGCTACAAAAGTCATATGTAGTGCTTGATTTCGTAATAGCCCAAAATAATGACTAGGATTAGGTATTTTTAAGAATCTATGAAGTTGATAAGCAGCACACATAGCAACAAATGTCGATTTTCCCCCACGCTGACCGGCACATCCAGCTGATTCATTATAAAAATTCAATTTTTCTTCTTCAACGAATTCACATCTAGTCTTATGACATTTGGGACATTTTCCTTTATGTAATAACTGAACACGCTCAGAAATCTCTTGCATAGACTGATTAAATAATTCATCCATAATATCCGGATCAGAACAATCAGGACAATAATCAGCAAAAAACTCTAGACCGAACTTTAACTGTTTAGGATAAGGTCTTATGTTAAGATACTTATGTCCAATACAAAATTCCATAAAGTTATTAGCTAACGGTAAATCTGAGTCGTCAATTGTTTCAAAAACAGAACTGTCAAATTCACTATCTATAGCTCTTTTGATTAGAGCAAAAGGATCATAGCTATCTCCTTTAGTTGGAGTAAGATCAACAGTAGCATCATCATCTACTATACCCATTTCTCCTCTAAGATATTTTTCAAAATTATTTTCGTCTAAATCCATTATTTCTCCTTATTATATTTAAAATAGAGATACTATTCATTTTTTGTTTGCCTTGCCCCTATTATATAATCGAGTGGTGATTGAAAGGTTCCCTCTGCCATTATGCATTGGGTTGCCATCTTTGTGATGTACATCTTTCCCGTCGCCTTTCCTTGCAGATCCGGATTTTTCCATTTTCTTCCTTGCAGCATTGCGCGCCGCCCTTCGCTTTTTCTGTGCGCGTTTGCCGTGAAAATCTCTATATTCTTTTTTGTAGTCTCGCTTTTTCATTTTATTTCAAACCTTTTTGCCTTACAATTTCTACTGTTTCTCCCTCTTTATCCTCTTTAGGTTGTAAAGACAATTTTTTTGCTGGATTTTTACCACAAAATCTACAACTATGCTTTTTTTGATCGTAATCCCTTAATAAAGTTAAATGACAATGCGGACATAAATGCACAGTTTGTCTACGATAGCCAGAAGGAGGATTAGGTCTACCCGATCTCTTTCGTCCACATTTAGGAGGACAAGAGTAACCAGAAGGACCAGGATATTCTGTAGACGGATTTCCGTTGTCATAAGCCATACTTTCTTGTTTAATTAGATAGTCAACAATTATTTTTTCAGTTGCTTGTGCATTTATTTTTCTGTAAATAGAAGAAATTATTTTTCCTTCTTTTTTAAATTTATTTTCTATTAATTTACCTATTATTCTTAAACATTCTGCCTTCAATTTTATATTATGAAATTTTTCAGCCCAATATTTTACAAGATCTATTTTATCTTTATACATTTCAAAAAAAGATTTTACTTCATTTTCTCTGTCAAAACTTGCTAAGAATGTTTCTTTATCTTTGAAAATATCAGGATTTTTAACATATTTTAAATATACAGCCGGTAAAACTACTTCAGTAAACCATCCTGTTTCTCCAAAGGTTTTCATCATTTTAACACCGTGCTCTGCGTCTTTTTGAGTCTCATAATGCTTTGGAAATCCTTTAGGCTGAGGACTACAAGGAGTGTTTGATGTTTTAGGATGCGTGTAAATGCACCAAGGTTTTCCTGAAACTTGATCTTCTTTTTTACATTTCATAACAACAGCAGTAACTAACTCACTCATTATACTATACCTCCTATAAATTCAAAGCCACGATTATATTTCAGCAATTTTACATCTAATATTACTAAGGTATCCTGACCATAATAGACTATAATCTCCTAACAAAAGGGTATACAAAATTTCCTGTAATTTGTGTATTTACAACTTTATAGTTTATAACAATTTTTGAAGTATATTGATTTAAATCATTAATAGTTGTTAAAATATCTACAGATAATAACTGTACTCTTTTCTCCCACCTACTCAAAGATTCTGCAATATAAACTCTTACCATGTCTGCAAATATATCATCATTAGGCTCAAACAAAAGTTCGTTTATTCTTGCTCCAAAAGATGGCAAAAAGAATCTGTTACCTAAAGCAGTAGATAAAATATTATCTAAGGCACCATTTATTTTCGCTAAATCTTTACTTGCTACTTTAGGATTACCAAGATAATAATTCTCAGATGAAGCTTTTTTTACTCCTCCTGTTATACTATCAAAAGAAAAAGGAAATCTACCTCCTTTTCCTAGAAAGGGAGAAAAAACTATTGCCATTAACCATCCTCCGTTATTTCTATGGCCTCAACAGGACATGACGAAACACATGATGTACAGCCATCCTCTTGAGTACAAAACATTTCATTAATGGTTATTTCATCCGGGCTATCCATGGATAAAGCCATATTAGGACAAGCCAATATACACAAATTACAACTATTACATTTTTCTTTATTAATTATTACACTCATGTATCCTCCTTAAATAAAGTCATATTGGGACAATCAAGTAGACACAACTTACATCTATTGAACTACTGTCTAATTAACAGTTTCTAGGGTCTTAGACTTACTTAATAGCAACGCCTCGCCTAGTTTTTGTTTTATATCCGACTGCGCTCCATAGCCAGATATTCCTTCATTTCTAATATTGAGAGCTGCGTTAACATCTCTATCATGAAAAGTTTTACAAGTATTGCATGTCCAATCTCTAATATCTAAAGTTAAATCTTTCTTTATATACCCACAACAGGAACATGTCTTACTTGAAGGATAGAACCTATTAACAAACAAAGATTAAATTCAAAAATAATAGAAAACAACATAGAAGATTAAAAGTAGCGGTCTGTCATGAAAAAATATCTAACAGTAGAAATGATTTCATACATAAACTATCTAAAAGATTGATTAACGAAAACCAAGTAATCTGTCTCAACTAATTCTTTAACTATAAAACTAATGAACCATTTTTCTGTAGGTGTCTTAGAAACAGTAGCATTCCGAATCTCTCCTATAAGTTAAAATCTCCACCCAAGGGATTAAGGATACATCCACTAACTCCTTGATTAAGAAATTGTTCAATTCTTCTTTTAGCAGTAGAATATTTATGAATTAATTCGTCTAGCTTTGCTTCTGCACTATCTAATAGATTAAGAAGTCCGTTTAATGAGTAAAGACTCAAATTAATGTCAACATTTATATAATCTTGAAAGAAAACGAATTCCTTAAAAAGACATATTAGTGTAGCATCTAATCCTTCGTCTCCGACTCCTCCAGGTTTAAAAACTACTTTCCCTGGAATACCACTGACATTATCCCCATGCCAGTAAACATACCAATTGTTTAACTGAGTTTCCCCAAATCCGCTAGCCTCATGTACTGTACATACTCCACCTAAAATAGTTTCATAATATATTCGTTTGTCATTAGCTATTCCTAATACACTATTTTTCTGGCTATACATTACATTATTTAAAGCAGTTACTTCTTGCTGAGCTTCATATGTTTTAGTTCGAAGTGAAGCAATTTGAGATTCAGCAGCATTTATTTTGCTGTCATAACCGGCTACCATCTCTCTTAAGGTTTGTTTCCAATTCCCCATAAAATCTCCTAATCTGAATTAGTTAATATAGAACCCATAATAAATTGCATAGTGCCATAAGTAGTTTGTACAATATCTCCATTTCTAGCAAGACCTAAACCTAAATCTTTAGTTAAAACTGAACAAGTAAGTACAAATCCTGTAGAATTATCACTACATGATGTTTGTACGGTATCCATATGCCTACCTACAGCTAGAGCATCGCTCTTTGTAAGAGTAGATCCTGTAATTATTATTCCAGTAAAAGGATGTCCACTGGATTTTGGATGCGCACATGTTCCAGTACACATGTCAACTATTGCTCTTACTACTCCTGGCATAACACCTCGCTATAGTTTAAAAAATTTTCCTTTTTAAAAACCACGTTAACATTTCAAATATTCCTCTGAATTTTTAGCCATATACTTTTTTTCTAAAATTTTTGTCAAAGTTTTTAAAAAAATTAGTCTGTGTTTTAAATATTTTAAGTCTCTTTTTTCTATTTTAGACACAGACCGTGTCTTTTTTTTACATCATCTATGCTTGCGATAAATCGACACTATTTCTTAGGTTCGTACCCTACTAATCTACTTACGCTTCCACAAAAAGCACCAGGATTACCTACTTTACCTTTCATCTCTTTCATACACTTAGTTATTTTATGTTTATTATCCCCGGTTAAAGTCTTCCAGTATTTAGTAGCCGACTCTTTTGTCCAGCCTTCTGGCAAACCCTCCCATCCTTCAGCTAATATTTGTCTAACTCTAGCAGCTTCTTTTTTAAAGCCCCGTTTTTCTAATTCAGCAATTATTTTTTTCATACGTGCCTCACTTTAAAATTTTAATAAATTTATTAATTTTTTCTTTATACTCTGTATACTTACTTGCCCAATGACTTAGAGCGAATAGCTCAGCAAAAGGTTCTTCTTCTGACATTGTTTGTTTCTTTGAATAAGGTGTTGTATACCATTCGGGATAGCTAAAATTTGTTTTTAAACTTTTACCAAATAGTTTTAAATAACGATGTCCTAATTCATGAACTAATATGTAACTGAATGAACCATAATTATCACTAATTTTTATATAGTCAGGTCTAATATATATCTCGTCTTTATCTGATTTATATTTAGCTTTGCTTTTTAGCACAGATTTTTTAACAAAATGTACCGTTAATGGCTTCTTTAGAGCTTTTGCATGAAAACCTTTTAAATTATTTATAAAATTATCTAATTTTTTAGCTAACTCTTTAAATTTACTTGTATTTAATAATGAATTATTAATATATGTAGCATTTTTTAAACGTAATTCCGTTTCCTTGTTAGTACCAGATAAAGCATTCTGAATTTTATCTATAGTAGATTTATTCCATCTAGATAATACTGCTTTTATGTTATTAACATTGACTGGTATGTTATATTCTTTTGCAACATCAAACTGTCTTTGTAAAAACTGTAACCATTTAAATTCTTCTTTTAATCCTTTTGGTGCTTTACCGTAAGAAAGTCTTAAAGAATCTAGCCATTCTCTTAATGCTTTTATTTCGTTATCTGTTCCTTTGAACTTCAATAAAGAATATCCATAAGCTAATATTTGTCTAAGTATAGCAGCCTCTTTTTTAAAGCCTCTTTCTTCCAATTCAGCAATTATTTTTTTCATACTATATTCGATTATTCTCTTCTCCTTACTTTATTTTACGTTGAGGTTCAAAATTAACCGACAGGAAAAGTTTCATCTGGTATAGTTACATCACCCGCAGGATCATCTGGAGCGGAAGGTTCTTGAGGTGTTTCTGCGCTACCTGGAGACCCCGCACCAGCAGAATGTTCTATTGCTCCAGCCTTTGTTGTATGAGTAGCACAAGATTCTGTAATAGCTGCTGAAGAATCTAACTTCATTTCACCTTTACTACCCATATTTAAAGGACCATCACTATTTATATCTAAATTAGATACACCATTTAATGTGGTACGATCTCCGTTTATTGTAATTTTTTCTGTACCATGTATAACTGTTCTGTTTGATTTCGTAACAATATCTGGACTTTCTATAATTAATTCGCCACCAATTTTTAAGGTATAGTTTCCTTTTACATCGTATTCTACGTTTCCTTCTATAGTTACTTTATGATCTGCTTTAGATTTCATTTTTATGTTACTATCTTTATCAATGTATATAAAATTATCTCGTTCATCTTTAATAACTATTCTATGATCATCTTTACTTGTATCTATTAAAATATCTTGACCACCGGCTCCGTGCAGTCTTAATAATTCTTTGTCTTTTTCAGCGGATAGCTTAATAAAGTTTCCACTCCATACTCTACCACTTTGTGTGGTTTGATAACTTGTATCTATAATTCTTATATACGCTTTTGAATCTTTACAATCTTCTTGAGGATCAAGTGAATCGTTATCCCTAGCTGTTTTTAAACCTCTCTGTGTAGCATTTCCTTCGTTTTTATCTTTAGTTACAGGAGAATACATTTCAATCATTTGTCCGGCTCTATCTATAATCATTAAAGTTTCGCCTTCGTCAGTATCTATAGCCATAATTGTGGCACCTTTAGGAGTTTTTGCTAGAACTCTTACTTGTGGATCATTGTTTAACTGATCATGCGTTTCTTTAGGTGTAGTAAGTCCTGGTTCTTGCATCCACTTTCCCATAGAAGTTTCTACGTTAGGAATATTCCAAGACTCTATTGTATTTGCTTCTTGTTTTTCTTCTGGTATAGCAGGCCAAGTACCTATCCATACAGGATAATCAGGATTACCTTGTTCAAACATTACCCATACGCCAGCACCAACAAGAGGAACATCATAACTTCCTGCATCTAATACTCCGCCACTACCTTCAACACATGGCCATGCCCAAGGAAGGGCTTCTGTAGTAATACCTCCTGCATTTTTTCCTTCCTCGCTCTGCTCTGAACTTGTAAAGCTAGCTCCTCCAACAGCAGCACCGTGTATAGAAGGTACCCGTACTTTTATTCTTCCTAATCCTTTATTATCTAAATTGTATTCACATATACCTCTCCAGGCACCATAAGCATCTTTTAAAGATCCCCATTGAGATTTATCAACACTATATACTTGAGATGATTTAAGAACCATTAACCTTATCTTCCACTTGTGCTACCAACAGGATTCCATATTATCGAATTAACTACTGCTTGCATTTGCTCTTCTGGATTCATTTGTGCAAGAGTAAGAATGTCATAATCATTTTTCACAATACCCCATTTTTCTTGTACTTGAACTGCACCATCATCCATAGAATTCTTCCACATAACAAGTCTTGAAGTGTAATTGCCGTTATCAATAGTATGAATAACAGAATTTACGTAATATTTTCCAGAAAAATAAAGAGGATTGTTTTTGGAATCTAAAACTATAACCGCTATAATTTTTCCGGCAGCTACGGAGGGATCACCTAATATTTCCATCTCTGCAGTGAAAAAAGTATTAAATCGTTGAAACCATCTTTGCCTTGCCAGTTGTGTAGCAGAGTCATTTGTATGTGCGGTAGCATGCATAAATCTGCCAGCTCCTTGTGTAGTTTTTATATCTTGTTCTGCCATATGTGATCCAGTTAATATTTTTTGGCTAGTTGATTCTTTATTGTCTACTACAACGTCAAATACTTGTTTCTTAATAGGATCAACTCCTATCATTCTAGTATTTAATGCTCCGGACATTCTTTGAAGTGAACCATCACCTAAATCAGGTGTAAAGCTTAACACTTGTCCTTGTTGATCCTTAAAAACAATATATGTTTTAAGTACATTAGCATCCAATTCTGGTGGTCTAAAATATAATTTATTTTCTCCTTCATTAGGATCATACCAACATCTAAAATCACCAATATCTTCTGGAGTTTCTGCGTAAGGAAGAAGATCATCAACAATAAAAGTTAAGTCTGGTTTTTGTCTTTGGACAAAAATCTTAGGGCCTCCATCTTCATATAAAACTATTTTAGTATTTAATACAGAATAAGCATCTGTATTCCATTCATTCTCTGCTGCAATTGCTCTTACAATGTTATCTGGTCTTCCTTGATAATTGGTAAGAAACCAAGATCTAGTTTTAGCTTCATTGTTTGCTAAAATAACTTCATCAAAACCTTCAAGAGCTATCCTCAAACCATGTTGTTCAAAAGTAGGAGCATGACTTAATATGTGCGCTTTTCTCCAGGCTGATTGTCTACCATTTACCCATCCAAATCTAAATTCAATATTGTTAAATCTACTTATAATCAGATCTTCTATTTCTGACCAAGTAGGATCAAAAAGCTCACATGTAAATTTATCCGAGCCTGTAGCTACCGTATCTTCATAGGAAAAAGAAATTATATTATCTGGAGGAATAGGATCTAACATTTTATAATTTTCTCCATCCTTAAACCTAAAGGACACAAGAGGCATATCTACTATGCTTTTAGGATCTGTCATATTAAACCCCAGAACTTAAAGTACCTTGTCTTACTATAGTGTAACCCATAGGAATGGTATTTACTTCTTGAAAATTAATATCTACTTCCGCTATATAAGGCAGAAGATCACCATCCCACGGTGCTTTATACACCACACTAACACTTGGTACAATACATATACTTTTTATAAGTTGCCCAATACTTAATAAAACAGTATGCGGAGAATTTGCATATTGTTTCGTATAATCTGGATATATTAAAGACCTAAGCCAATCTGTTTTTCTTTTTACCGCAGCAACATTATCTTCAGGATAAAAATCAAATATATTAAGGCTACTTGATGAAGTTTGAGAAATAGATTCAAGCCATATTGATAATTCTGAGTTAACAGTTATATTTAATTCATTTTTAGGATCTGGATGCGCTGTTTGTCCTACTCCAGCAACAAACATAAGATGTAAACTAAATTCTCTAAGTCCACTATTTACATATCCAACTACAGGTTCTGATCTTCCTGGTATATCTATTAAATTATAATTTGCAGTTTTAGAATCAGCTATCTCTTCTGGTATATAATCAAAGTATAAAATGTTATCTCTGTCAGACGGATTGTCAGCACCCATATCTCTAATATAAGCATGTATTAATGCATTTTTTAATGTGGTAGACATGTATCTCCTATAGAGACCATTGTTGTGCTAAAGGAATCTGCTGATCATCTGATCGCACTGGTCTTCTTTGTTGCTGCTGCTTATTTGTTGTTTGACCTGTTTTAATTATGTTTGTTAAATCTTTGATAGCTTTTACTACATCTTCTTGATGTAACTCTATATCTGTTCGTGGTTTAAATACGGTTTCCGGAGGGCCAGCAAATATTTTTTGAGTTGGTTCTGGAACTATAATCTTTTCTCCGTAAGGTGTTATATTTCCAGCCAAGCTTTGAGGACTGTAACCCATACCAACTCTATTCACAGTAGGCATTTTTTCTTCTCCACCACCAAACAGACTAAAAATTTTTCCTAGTCCTGGAATACTTTTTAAAACTCCTCCGATTGTATCTTTAAGGGAAAAAATCTTTTCTAGTATTATATCAAAAGCACGACCAAACATTTCTGGTATAGCACTTAGAGCATTCCAAATTACAGTTCCTATGCCACTAAAAGCCTTTCCAACACGTCCAGGTATAGTTTTAAAACCTTCCCATGATTTCTTTCCAATCCATATAATACCTTTTACGATAAGTCCACCAAGAATTTTTATTCCTTCCCATACTCGTTTAGAAAAGTCAGCTATACCTACTACTATAAACTCAAAGAAAGCATCAAAATCATTAAGTGCAAGATCTAAAACTTTACTTATTCCGTTAAAAAAATCTAAAGCAACATCTCCAGCCCATTTAATAACTTTTCCTACTTTGGTTAACCAGTCTCCAACACTTTTTAAATTCTTTTTGCCTTCTTCAGTAGCTTTACCTCCAAACATGGCATTCCAAATAGGCATAAGAGTATATTTTAAAAGTTTAGCTATAATTCTGAATCCTAAAAGAAAACTTTTGAATAAAACTTTAGTTATTCCCCATGCTGTTTTAAAAACTGCTATAAAACTTTGTCCTATAACTTTACCTATACCTGTAATAACAGGTTCCGAAAATTTCCATAAACTTATAAAAGCATTTTTAACATCTAGTATTATATTTTTTATCCACATAAAAGATTTTTCCATAGATGGAAACTTTTTAGCTAACTTATCCATTAAAGCAGGGCCATATTTAAGGACAGCCCATAAACCTACAAGAGCAGCAACAGTAAGTGTAATAGGCCATATGGCAGCAGAGAAAGCTGTTCCAAAAGTAGTAGTAGCCACTGTAGCTGTACCTGTAGCAGCAGTAGTTGTCGCACTGGCAGTACTAATACCTAATAGTTGCCCAACATAACCTAATGCAGCCATACCTGCTTTTTTAAAGCTTTTACCTAAGAAATGCATTTTAAAACCTAATTTATCAGAAACAATTAAAATAGGTGCTAACTTAGGTGCTACTTCCAATAATTCAACACCAAAACCGCTTAAAGCTAAAGTAGCTTTATCTGCTATCCATGTTTTAATACGCTTACCGACACGTTCAAATAAATTTCCTATTTTGTCACTTTCTAGCTTTGATGTCTTACCTAATGCTTTTGCTCCGTTTTGAAATTCTTTCATTCCTTCTGTAGCAGAAGAAGTATACATATCAATAAACTCAGAACCTCTTTCTGACAAAGCGACCATTTCATCAACACTTATGCCAAAAGTTTCAGCTATAGCACCAAGTTGATGTTCTGTCATACCTCTATACTTAGATGCTCCTTTAACCATAGCAGCAAAAGCTTTAGAAGGATCTCCCTTTCTTATATCTTTAGCCATCTGTATTACATCGTAACCAGTACCCTGCAGTATATGACCGAATTTTTTACCAGCCTCCAAAGGATCTTCTAAGGCAAGTTTCATATTTTCTATTAAGGTTGTGCTTTCAAGACCAATAGACTTAAAAGCAGTAGCACCAGCAGCTAATTTTACACCAAACGTTTCTTTTCCGTCTTTACCAAGACGCATCATAGTGGTATGAAAAATTTTACCTAAACTTCTTGTATCACCCATAATCTTATCTACAGATACACCACTTATTTGTTGCATTTTAATAAAAGCACTACTTAATCCCTTAACAGTTTTTTCGCTACCACCCCAATCTACTATAACTACTTTTGCAAACTCTGCAGCCCGTTCTTTACCTATTTCAGTAGCATCAGAAAGCTGTTTAATAGTTACAGCTAATCTTTTAATATCTGCTGTTCCTTCTATACCTGTTTTTCTTATAGCAGTATACAAATCAACAACTTCTGCCGGATCAGCAGCTACACCCATAGCATTTAAAGCTTTCGCTGTATCTATAGCAGATCGTCTCCATATTTTTAAATCCTTATTAGACAAGCCAGATAATTTACTGAATTCAATAAGCTCATCATTTAGACTTGCAATACTGTCTGTGGCACCTGTTGCGTCAACTCCTCTAAATAAATCAAGAGCAGATAAAAGAACTAAGGCATCTACACCTTCTTTTATTCCGTCCGAAGCAGTATCAAGATTATCTGATGAATCACTTAATCCTGTGTTAACGTTACCAAGATCTATTCTTGTACGATTAAGCCTGTTATTAGCATCTGTTATTTGTCGTACAATTTCTCTATATTGATCAGAATTAACTTCAGCTCCACGTGATAATAAAGTAAATTGTCTTATAACATCAGATAAAGAACCACTTAGCTTGTCTACTTCGTCCGCTGCTCCACCTGTTACATTTCCAGCAGAAGATATAGAATTCATAATAGAAACCATTTCTGACTGTAAATTGCCAAGATCTGACTCTAAAGCATTTATTTCTGTTTTAGTTTGAGGAGCAAGTTTTAAAGAGGTTAAATCAGATAAACTAGACTGTACGCCAGTAAAAGACTTTCCTATTTTTGATAATTCATTTGTTAAATCCTCAAACAACTCACTCTCATAACTTTTTTTTTCGAATTGAAGACTTTCAGCAGCAGCAGCAGCAGGTGCTACTCCAGCAGTCTCAGTAAATTTTTCTAAATTTAAATTAAGTGTCTTCAATAAGGCAGGAGTTTGTTTGAAAAAGTTAGTCCTTATCCTAGCATTATTAGCTTTAAACATTTTGGAAATTTGAAACATTTGTTGAATTTCGTCCATAGAATTAGCTACAGTATCAAAACTTTTAGATACAGTTCGACCACTATTACGAATAGTAGTACGTAAACTTTGAAGTGCTTGAACTATATGTAAAGCTGCTGGTGATGTCTCAGCCATTTATGTCTTTATATTATTCCTCGATTAGGTGTATTAGCGTTTATCTTCTTTATTTTGTTCTTTTAGTAGATTTCTCATGTTCCGCTTGTTCAAGACGCTTCTGCTCTACTAAACGTGCGTAATGCCATTGTCTGTCAGGACTATATATATCATCTAGACTTTGTAGTGAACCAAGACCACAGTAGGATAGTTGAAATTTTTGTTCTAGGATATTACACCCCTCCTCTAAGTTTGGGACGAAAAAACTCAGAGCTATAAGGTAATACGGTTTCTATTTCATAACCGCATTTTTTACACTCAAGCTCTAAGTCACGGGAAATCCCTGGCTCCACCTCCTTAATTTTATTCTGTAAAATTACAGAATCCATACCATACATATCACGTGCAAAATCTAAAGCTGTTCTAAGATCAGCTTCTTTTCCGTCAATAGAAATTATATGTCTAGCAATTGTATAAGTATAAGAAGGATCTCCTTGTTTAACTCCTCTTTTATAAGCCTGACTTCTAAATCTTTCAATTTCAACTTCATCATGTCCTGTAAGTAATCTAATACCTAACTTTTTTTTGTTAGAAAGAACAACTTCTAGAATAGGTTCTTTTTCGAGTTCATTTATTTCTAAATCGTCTGGAATGTTTATCTCTTCTCTAAAAGATAGATTACAACTAGGACACTTAATTTTAAAGCCATAAACTGATCCATAAGTAACTTTTCTAATCATAAACAGTAAAAACAATCTGTCTCCTGATAGAAGATCTAATGGACTCATACCCGACTTCGCTATAGTAGGAACACAAATGTTAATCAAAGAGTTAAGAATAGGAATCATCTCTGGACGGCCAGCAAGAAGTTCTTCCTGACCTGTTTTCATAGGTAATATATCTACCTCTCCACCAACTAAATTTGTATAAAAGAAACCTTTTGATGGTAATACAGTATTATTTCCTAGCATATGTCACACTCCTTATTTATTAGTGTTTAATAAGTAATACTTCCTTTTAGAACTTTTTTAATTATCCCTATAATCCTTTGGTTTTCCTTAAAGCTGATCTAAGCTTATCTACTTTTTCAATAATATTATAAATTAATTAAACAGTTTAGTTAAATTACTTATATGTCCTGCTTTTACTTCAATTTTATATCCAAGAGCTTTAGCTGCTTTAATAGCTAATTTCTTATCTTTTCTGTACAGTGCTTTCAATTCATTCTTCATATTTATCCTCTTTCTAAAATAAGTGTTTTACTAAGCAGTTCTATCAGCGGCACCATCTAAAGCAAAAGGATAAGCTTTGTCAAATCTGAGAGTTAACTCAATTTTATTAACTTCCATTGTACTCATGTCTAATGTGGCACCATAATTTACAGCTTGTGGCCAACAACCTCTGAGAATCCATTCTCTTTTATAAGTTCCGTCTGGAGCAAAAAGCACAATAGATGCATCTACTTTATAGTTTTTAGCTAATCCGATAGCACCAGTTTCTGCGTTATATACCATTTTACGCCATTCAGCTATTGCTTTAGCTACAGGTAAATCTACATAATCTTTTAGAGTTAAAGTACCTGCTTCAAAAGTAGGTTTTCCCGCAACATACACTCTTTCATTAACAAAATGTACTTCAATTTCTCCCGATGACTCATTAGGTAGAAATCCTATATCTAATGCCATAGATAATATTGTTTTGAAATCGTTAACACCTGCTGATGGAGGGGATACTTCAAAATACCAGTTATTTTGCCGTTGTGGTTCATAGTTACCTTGAATATCAGCATCTGCTCTATAAAGATTTCTAGAGCCTCCAGCAATATGACCGGCAGTTAGATTTACAGCCATAATTAAATCTCCTCATTTTTATTGTTACTCTTAAATTCTTTACTCTTTACATTTTCCTCTTCAGGTTTTTCAACTAGCCCATTTTCTTCTTCAGGAGGAGTTTGTTCTTCGTTAGTTCTGAATTCAAGAAATTCTGTTAACATCTTGGTTAGTTTATCTTCTAACCTATCAAATTCAACTTCAAGTAAGGTAGACATATCTTCAATTCCTGAGCCAACGCTTTTAGACATCATACTTATAGCAATCTTTTCTAATTTGTCTCGTATAGATCCCGCTATAGTAATAGATTCAATTTTGTTTTTACGTCTACTACTCTTATCCGCTAAAGCTATTCTAAAATCTTCAGCTATATCAAAATGCCCTTTACATTCTAAAGCATCAATTATATTTTTTTGTATCTCACTTATTACAAGTTTTTTCATAATGGACTCACCTTTATTCTGTTCCATTTACTTTGTCTAATACTTCTTGAATAGATGGATCAAGGTCTTTCTGTAAAGAAGCTAGTGAAGATTCTACAGTTTTCTCTATATAATATATAGCTGTGGAAAGATTATGTTCCATAAGAATTTGAGCTAAATCCTCTCTTATTTTAGTCATAATTTTTTCAGTAACTACTTCACCGCTTGCGTTAACCTCTTTCTTTCGTCTAGCTTCTATTCTTCTCAGAGTATCTGCTTTAACAAAATTTCCATCATCTTCAAGATTATCTATTAACGTATCTCTCATTGTTTCCTCCTGGTGTCATTCTACCCGCAAAATCTTCTAAATTTTTTAGTCACATCTTCTCCTTATTTTATTCTTTCAAGTTGTCCATAAGGTAAATCTTTTAATATTTTTAAAGCTTTTCCTACCCATTTTTTATAAACTGCTCCGTTGCCTACCCAATTTTTCATTATTTTAAACTGTTCCAGATATCTTTTTTTCAATTCATTTGGACTGTCTAAGTAAACTGCAAAAGCTTCAGCAAATCCTTCCATTGCATTACCTGAAAATTTATATTCAAAAACTGCAAAATTTTTATCCATAAGATCAAGAATAGAGATATCGTTCATATTCTGAAACACATGACCTAGTTCATGCAATAGTATATATTTCTGCATAGTAAGTTTACATCTAAAGAATTTGTCATAGACAAGTATTATATCTCCTTGAGCTTCTGCTTCAGTTGTTCCTGAAGCTTCTCTTCTCAACAAAGCTGTTTTGTTTAGAAAAGAGCTAGAAATAGCTACTATAAGATCTAGTCTGTTTAATCTTTTTAGAGCACTAATTATTTTCATCATACTTAATCTTTACCTTGGTAATAAAGGAGAGGAGAATATCCTCTCCCTAATCTATTAATACTCAACTTCTGAGAAATTTATACCTGTTGGAGTTGAAACAAAATCAATCTGAATAATTTCAGAATATTTCATATGTTGCATCAAGATTTTTCCCGCCATAGTGTTTTGTGCTATTAAATCCGCAGTATTTGTACTTTCATCACATACAACCCTAAAGTCGTATAGACCACGTCTATCTTTAATAGTGTCAAAAATAGGAGACACAAGCCGTACAAATCTTCTCCAAGTAATCTCATCATTAGGGTCGAATAATATTTGAGTAGCAGAAGTAGTAACAATTCTTTCTGCATAATTTAGCATTCTACGTGTAGCAACTCTATCTCTAGATGTAGTAGCTCGCTGTAAAGTTTTTTGACCAAAAATTTGAATAATACCGTCTCTTTCAACAATAGCATTAAGGTTGTTTGGTGTTCCATACATTAATCCAATATCACCGTCATTAGGATTATATCTAATACCTAAAGCAGAAATTAATCTACCTCTCTGTGGACCAGCAGGTGGAAACCAAGGATCAGCAACATAATCTGTATAAGCCATTTGAGCAGCAACAAACCCACTAGGTGGAACCCATATGTATCCGTCACTGTCATTACCTGATGTTGGATTATACGGATCATATACTTTAATCCAAGACCAATATAAACATCCATAGGATGAATTAAGAGAAGCTCTGGCAGAATATCCACCCTCACCATTCATAAAGTTTACAGCTTGTTGAACTGTTAAACTATCTGGTGTGTCAAGAACAGCTATACAATCTCTTCTGTTGACCTCACATATTGATATAAGTTTATTTTGGACTGGTTCTTCAGTTTCGCCAGGAGCTAAAAGAATGCTAATTGCTATTTCATTAGGGTTATTAAAAATTTCTAACCCAGTTTTAGTACCTGATGTAGTGTATGTTCCAACAAAATCAGCATCAACAACATCAGACATACCGTTTGCTCCAGCAGCCAAAGTATATGTTCCATCTACAGGTACAGAACTTACTGCTGATACATCTGTACTTGTTATATAATTAGATTCGTTTGCAAGAATAGTTTCATGAAAATAAGTACTTGAACTATCCTTTGACAAAGCTAAATAAGTTTCTAAACTAACGTCGTTAGCATCTGTAAGAGACAAATCAAAAGTTTCAGCCGTAGCATCAGCGTTTGTAATAACTACTTTATATCCATTCGACCATGTACCTTCGGAGTTAGCATAACAAGTAAATGTAGTAGATCCTCCGTCAGTACCAGTATGAATAGAGTTATCAAAACCTAAAGGTGTATCAGCCGTACTTGCAGCTTCTATCTGAATAGTTTTAGTAGATCCGGTAACTGATGTTTCTACTCTCACCCTACCAAGATTATCCGCAGCAGCATCTGCGCCCGTAAGAGCAGCATCTATTTCAGAAGCTACTTGAGAAGCACTTCTAATACCTGCTGTAAGACTTAAAGTTTGGCTTGCACCACCATTTACTGAAATACTTAAATAATCAGTACCATTAACTCCAGTATATGTATTACCTACATAAGTTGACCATCCGATAGTTGTATACATATTTGTAGCAATAGTTACTACTACAAAAGAAGCACTAGCTCCAGTTGTATTTAAAGTACATTTAATTGTTCCACTTCCACTGTCAGCAAAAGTTAAACCATTACTTGCTGCATTTAATAAAGCAGCTAATTGAGCAGCAGTATAACTACCAGCAGCAATGGTAGCACCAGTTATGATATCTCCAGTTACGCCTGTACCTGTAATTTTAATTTTATCATTTACGCCAGTTGAAATTACAAAATTTTCTGTTTCTGTACCAGTTACTGTAGCTCCAGTAGCTGCTGTGATTGTAAAGTATTCACTGTTTGCTCCGGTAACGGAACCTTTAGATGCCGCACCAGTTATTGCTGCTTGAGCTTTTGCAGCAGAAGTATAAGGTGAGCCGTCTGCACTACCACCACAAACTCGTACTACCCATAAAGATCTGCCTCTCTCTAAAAACTGTAAAGCAGCATAAGGCATATAAGAGTCCGGTGTTGGATTCCCAAAAATTTTAACAAATTGTTCAGCACTAGTAATAAAAGTAGCCGTATTAATAGGTCCTTTTGTACATGTACCGATTATACCGCATGTACTAGTTGATAAAGCAGGAGCATATTCACTAAGATCAATCTCCCTAAATTTTACACCAGGTGCAATATAGTATCCCATAAGTAACCTCCGATTGTATTTTTTTTATTTTTTATAATTTTTCAATAAGACCTTTTTTTATTCTCATACGAATATCTTCTGACATTTCTTCAGGTTTAATAGTCACCATACTTTTAGATAACATATGAATAGTAGAGTCTTTCCCGTTTTTGTTTATATGTACAATTTGT
>Ga0114925_10000097_pt1 | contig 31001 bp, 57 predicted proteins | sample SumtaG_2_FD_87287 | JGI IMG/M metagenome (GOLD analysis project Ga0114925, IMG submission 87287) | Deep subsurface microbial communities from Indian Ocean to uncover new lineages of life (NeLLi) - Sumatra_00607 metaG | ecosystem: Environmental > Aquatic > Marine > Oceanic > Sediment | place... | reverse complement strand
TGGTGGAATGGTAGACACGCCGGTCTAAGAAGCCGGTCCCTGTAACGGGGGTGTGAGTTCGAATCTCACCGAGTGCACGAATAGTCTTGAGTCGAGTAAATGGAGTGGGATAAATCCCCGCGGGACTATAAACTTGCCCAGCCCGGGAGTTCCCGGGTACTCGTTATTCCGGAGTCGTCTAATGGTAAGACGTGAGGTTTTGGTCCTCACTATAAGGGTTCGATTCCTTTCTCCGGATCTACCCTAGGATGGCCGTTGGAGAGCCGGCACACTCTCATAAGGTGTTGTCACGCGGGTTCAATTCCCACTCCTAGGACTAAGAGGTATTAAATGGATAAGTACGGAGTTAAGTTATTTGAAGAGTTGGTTGACTCCCTTTGGGCTCGTCGAAAATTATTACTCAAAGAGGCCAAAAAGGATCCCGATGTTGATGGTTGGTTTGGTTACCCCGATTACTGGGGCATCCCCAAAAGGGTAAAGATCCAGTTGGGATCTGAAGCGGTAGATAGAATTCAATGGATCACCGACATGACTTTTGACTGTCAAATAACAAAAGCTCAATTTAAAAAAGATTTACGTCACAGCTTGTTTTTATTGGCGTACTAAAATTTGCGGGGAGGGTAGTCTTAGATCCCGACCTAGGCTCATAACCTAGACCATACCAGGTGCGACACTGGTCTCCGCTACCAATTAAGGTCTTGTAGTCCAGTGGCTAGGACGCGTGGCTTTCACCCACGAAACCGGAGTTCAATTCTCCGCAAGACCACCGGAAAGAGTACTACGGCTATGCGGTCCAGTTTGGAGTGGGCGCTGCCCTGTCACGGCAGAGATCGTGGGTTCAAATCCCATCGTAGCCGCCATGCGTAAGTTTTGGAAAAATAAAGCTGTATCCTACACTGGGGAGTATCCTCGCGTTTACTGGCCACAACATCTTATGTCAGATAGTATAGGCATGCTCAAGGTACATAGAGCGGTTATTTCCGAGCATTTAGGTAGGCTTCTTCTACCAGAAGAGGTTGTTCATCATATAGATGAGGACAGAAATAACTGGAAATTATCAAATCTAGAATTGATGTCAAGGTCACAGCACTGTGAGCACCACACTATTAGCGCTGATTTAGTTAAAGACGTTTGTCCGATCTGCGGGGTTGCATTTACGTTAGCACGTTATAGAAGCGTTAAATATATAAATAACTTTTGTTCGTCTAAATGTTCTGGTACTTTTCAAGAGAAGATTTGTTGGCCTTCCGATACAGACTTAAGCGATTTAGTATGGCAGCAACCGTTGACAAAACTTGCAAAACAACTTGGAGTATCTGATAAAGCTGTAAGAAAGCGTTGTGTTAAAAGAGGGGTGCCTCTACCGCCACGAGGATACTGGTCGAGGAAGAAATGAAAGCGTTTATGAGGAGGGTTCGATTCCCTTCAGGGTCGCTAAGCCTCTATAGTTCAACGGATAGAATACGACTCTCCTAAAGTTGCGATGTGGGTTCAACTCCTACTAGAGGCACCATTCAAACAAAGGGCCAAAAATGGATAAGATTCGGAACAACATCTACATCGGTAACTCTCACGACGCGCAGCACGAAAAGGCAGCTTTGAAGGCTGCGGGGATTACCGCTATTCTCAATGTCGCTTGGGACTTGACAAACAAGACCACCACCCACAACGAGTTCAAAATGTGCAAGGTTGGACTAGTAGACGGGGGTGGAAACAACCCCACTATTGCTGCTTCTGCCGTTATGGTGCTGAAGGGACTTCTTGAGGACGGACATATAGCCCTTGTACATTGCCACGAGGGAAAATCACGAAGCGTAGCTGTTGTTGCATCCCTTCTTGTTTTGGAGAAGGAGTACCGCAACTTTGATGCGGCGCACGCCGAAATACAAAGGTATCGGCAAACCGGACTTAACCCAAAGTTGCGCGCGCTTTTCTCGTCCATTATCAGCCTCTGCGGATGGATTCCGGCTGGAGTCTTCTAAACTCTACGAGAAGGTTCGATTCCTTCCAGAGGTACTAGATTGTATATGACCTCGTCGTCCAAAGGATAGGACCCTGGTCTCTCACACCAGAAATGGGAGTTCGATTCTCCCCGAGGTCACTATGAAATTTATTGCGAGCAGTAATGAGAACACAATTGTAACGGTTAGTGAGTTTTTAGAGGACTCCTGGACTTTTGTTGAAAGAACAATTAAACAGAACGTGTATCTAATTATCCTTGATGACGAAACTCTAGAGGAAGTTGTTGTTATGCACGGATCGGAATTTTATGCAGAATGAATTGTCCCCTGAAGAGTTAGAAGGTTTGAGTCCCAACATCCGAGAAACGGTAGTATTTTTACGCAAAAACGGATTTGATACCTCTGACAGCGGCGACGGCACTAACCATGCTAATGGCATGGAGTGTGCTCTTCCCACCCCACATGTTTTTATGCCCGTACCCGTTAAGGAAATGGTGAGCGAGGCAGACCGGCTTCTTGGTATACTTAGCTTTGTTAAGAAGTTACCAGAGGATTTTGGTATAGAAGTAAGCTATAGCCCTTTAGATGGTGTAGCAATGCTGATGCTCTTTGGGGTAACAGATAAGGACCTGAGCTAGTGTTAGGGCCGCCTGTTTGTTTAAATTGTATGCGTATTATGGACGGCTATAAGCGCCCGGATGAAACAGTAGGTCACAAGTACTGGCGTTGTGATAAATGTGGAATCGACTGTAACGACGAGAAAAGTTCGAATCTTTTTGGTATGTCGGAAGAGAAACTTGATGTTATCCTAGCGGATAGGCCCAAGTTAAGAAGGATTATGGATAGACTAAGAGAAATTAACAGTAGACGCTAACGGAGAGTACCTGAAATGGCTAAAGACATCGGTTTGAACCCGACTAGGCTTAACGGCCCTGGGGGTTCGATTCCCTCACTCTCCGCTGAAAGTATTTAAGGTTTTATTATGTTAAAAGTATTTCATTCCGAAGATAATTTAGTTTCTAAATACGTACATCAAGATCAGTCGGAAACTTCTATTAAGGTTGTTCCCAGTAAAGAGACTAACCTCGAAGCTGAAGTAAAAATAGAGGACCACGATAAGTATACTGTTTTTATATCAGCTTCTAAAGGTTGTTATCTTAAGTGCGGGTTTTGTGATTTAACTGTTACAAAAATGCCGTACAAAGGTTTAAGCATTCAAGCCATTATTAGGAATGTTATAGAAGCTATAGAAGATAAGGTTGCCCACTACCCCGAACTAAAAAAGCGCTATATCAAGCTGTCGTGGATGGGGATGGGAGACGCCTTTATAGACCCTCCAAGTGTTTATACAGTATCTAAAAGCATCCTCGGTTGGGTTATGCATAAAGGTTACGCTGCGGGGGTAGACGGCATTGATCTAAGTACTTCTGTTGCCAAAATACCCAAAGAGGTAGACCTTAGCTATTTCGTAAGCCTTGACATGTCTCTTAAGTGGGAGTACCCTCGCAACCCTCACAATAAAAAAGAACGCTCCTTATTCCGTTTGTTTTATTCGCTTCAGTCGGGAGTAGAGGCTACCCGTAAGAGCTTAGTGCCCGGAACATTGGCCATTGAAGAAGTAATACCCGCGCTAGTTAGGCTAAAAGAAGAAGGCATCCAAATAATCTTTCACTACGTTGTTCTAGAGGGTATAAACGATACGACTGAACAGGCTAGCGCGTTAGTGGCGCTCTTGGGTGAAAACGGTTTCGGTAACGAAGAGATCAGACTCCTACGGTATAATCCTCACCCGGACAGTACGTATACAGAGAGTAGCCGGCGGTTTGAGTTTGCTAAGGAGATTGCCGCTGTTCATCCTAATATCAAGCTACAGGTTTCCGAAGGGGAAGAGGTTCGTTCAGCTTGTGGACAGTTTATGTGGAGTCAAACAGATTAAACGGAGAGACTAACCGATGGTTGGCGACGGTACTCCCCTGCTAAGGGAGCGAGCTTACAGGCCTTGCGGGTTCGATCCCCGCTCTCTCCGCAAACATAAGGGTAAAAGTAATGCAAAGTGGTGGGGGAAGTTACTTAGACAAAAGAAGGGGTTTAGGAAGACAGTGTTGGGACGGACCCTGTGACCAAACACCTTGTGTGTGCCCCTCAGGGTGGAAAAAGAAAATAAAGAGAAAGTGGCGTAGAAGAGACAAAGGTATTATTAAAGAACGCTTAGATGGCGAAGTTTACAAGTAGGGGGCGTTATCTTATTATTAGTACATGAAGAAGTGTGGATCAGCAGATAAGTACAAGGCCATTCGCCCCCCCTCGTTGTAATAATGGTAAACCTTGTGAAGTTTGTTTTAATAAATGGAAAATAAAAGGAAGATAACCGAATGGTTAGGAACCTGCTTGGAAAGCAGGCGCGCTGAAAGGCGTTGCGAGTTCAAGTCTCGTGTCTTCCGCTAGTTCACCGAAGTTTGCATCAAAACACCCAGACGTAGATTATATTCCGTCAGGTGGGAGTCTAGCTGACGTTTAACCACCAGGGAGTCGCGGGAGCATAGCCCGCCGGTGAACGAGGTTTTGAAAGAAGAAGGGCAAGAGCTTTAATGAAGTATGTATTAGGTTTTCTATTTTCCCCAGACTACAAGCAGGTAGTCCTTATAAATAAGACTAAACCCGTATGGCAAGCCGGAAGGTGGAATGGCGTTGGGGGCAAGATAGAGTCCGGAGAGACACCTTCGGCGGCGATGAGTAGAGAGTTTGAGGAGGAAACGGGTCTCCTCCTTTATGACTGGTCAGAGTTTGGAAGTATAGTTGGCCCTACTTGGAGAGTTAATCTATTCGCTACTCAAAGTGAGTTTATTGGGGAGGTGTCCACACTCACCGAAGAAGAAGTTGCTGTATTTGTATCTGATTGGGTAGGCTTGTCAGACCCGAACGTAGCTATTAGTAACGTAGGTTACCTTGTCCCCATGGCAAAAGATTTCCTCAGGAATCCTCGCTCTCCTAAAAGCATCAAATTAAACTATTAGGTTCCGTACCCAAATGGCTAAGGGCCCGGATTGCAACCCCGGCGTGACTCAGTTCGATTCTGAGCGGAACCTCCATGACATTAGATGATTTTTATAGTGACTTATTTAAGGCTCTAGACAATAGGGCATCCCTGTTTGTATGGGAGGACGAAGACCTCTTTTTTGCTTTTATAACAAACAAACGCTTTGGTGGGATTACACTAACTGTACCCAAAGACTGGAACAACCTGTGGCCCTTAAGGTGTAAAAGGGCAGTAGAAGAGACCTTAGAGCTATTAGAAAAAGGGCCGGCACTAGAAGCTCTATTTGACTAAGCTCCCGTAGTTCAATGGTAGAACAGCGGTTTTATACGCCGTAAGCACTAGATTGGTGCGAGATGGAGGTTCGACCCCTCCCGGGAGTACTATGCCTCTCGATGCTTTCTGGGAAAGCAGCGCTCTTGTAAAGCGCCAAGGCGGTTCGATTCCGACGAGGGGCTCCGACCCAAAACAAAGGGCCAAACCAATGGAAAGCACATTACTGCTAGCAGCGACGTACGAACCCATAGATGTAATTTCGTGGCAAGACGCTATTCGTCTTATGACTTTGGGAAAGGCGGAGGTGATCGAAGAATATGAAAAGAACCTCCACTCTACGTATCTAGTTATCAAGATGCCTGCTGTAGTTCGTCTCCTTTCTGTCTTCAAGAAAAGGAAGAAGAAGGTCAAGTTCTCCCGCGTCAATATCTACGCTCGGGATAGGTATAAGTGCCAATACTGTGGATGTGGTGGTTTGATGAGGGACTTCACCTTTGACCATGTGGTTCCACGATCCCGCGGCGGAAAAACATCTTGGGAAAATATTGCTACTTGCTGCTCTACATGTAATCTAAAGAAGGCCGACCGTACACCGCAGGAAGCTGGTATGCGCCTAATAAAAAAGCCCAAACAACCAACTTGGCTGCCAGCAGTAACTATTAGAGTAAGTCAGCGTTCTGTTCCAGACGCCTGGAGAGACTACTTGTACTGGAGCACAACGTTAGAAGAGGATTAACAATTTGGGCGTGCCACCGGGTCGCGCCAAAGGCCTCAGCCGAACACAGCCCCTAGGCCCGGCCACGTTCGGTTAACCCGTGTCTTTTTAATTGACCTAATGCAGATGAAATCTGCGCCGGCAGAACCCCCGGTGTTAACATAGCAGTGGCGGGCGAAACAACGCTAAAGCTATTATTGTTAACTGGTCTTTGCGAGCGTAGTTCAATGGTAGAATGCAACATTGCCGATGTTGTGGTTGTGGGTTCGAGTCCCACCGTTCGCTCTATGAAAACAGGATGGATAGTAGAGTCTAAAGAATCTCATGTAGGTATAGGTCGCATAGGATGGAAGCAAATGTGGGTTCCGTTTGATGACCCCGGCCTTCTTCTTTTTCATACTGAAGAGGCTGCTTTAAAGTTTATGCGTTCTTTTAGTATAGAAAATTCAGTTGTAACCGAACATGGTTGGTACGGTGCCCCGGAGAATTTATGAAGTGGTTAATTGCATTAGTTTTATTAGTGGGTTGCGTACGCACAACTTCTATCAAAGATAGGTGCTCTGCAGCAGCTATCGAAAAACGTGAAGAAGTTACCATCTTTGGCCTCTACCAAGAGGAAGCTAAAGATAAGTTAGTGTGTTATGGTATTTTGGATATGCCTTTATACTATGTGGACCGCGAGTACGCGGCTAAACAATACTTCCAAAAAGGGTGTAAGCCTATGCCTGAAGTTGTGAAGGTAAAAGCTTTCCATAACTGCCAGAGCGGGTTCACTGGTTATTTAGTTTTCTTTTCTGATGGTCATGTTATTGAAAGTGTCCGCCGCCCAGACCCCGACAATCAGTGACTGTAGCTCAGCGGGAGAGCGCCGCGTTGACTCCGCGTAGGCCGTAGGTTCAATCCCTACCAGTCACACCAAGCTTCTCAAGCAAACTGGTGATGCAGCAAGCTGTTAACTTGTAGTAGCGGAGTTCGATTCTCCGGGGAAGCGCTATATTAGGGATGATCCCTAATAGTTGATAGATAGATTGGAGAGATTATGTTTTTGATTACACCTGAGTTTACTGTCCGTGTGGAAGACGTTGTTAAGCTTGTTCCAAGGTCTGGGCTTAATAAAGAACAATATGGGTATACTTCCGGTACGCTAGTGTACATTAGAGCAAACGGCCAAATTGACAAAGAGTTCACCTCCATGTCTTACACAGAGGTATTAAAATCGTTAAGCAACGCAAAATACCAATAATTTTGCCCCTATAGTATAGTGGCCATTACACGTCCTTGGTAAGGACGTAATCTCAGTTCAATTCTGAGTGGGGGCTCCACACACCTGTAGCTTAATGGTAAAGTGGTCGCCCGATAAGCGACTGACGAAAGTTCGATTCTTTCCAGGTGTACCGTGTTTTATGGTGAGTGTAGCTTAATGGCAAAGCACTGGGCTGTGGTCCCGGTTATGGGAGTTCAATTCTCCTCATTCACCCCAAGCCCTTATAGTTCAATGGCTAGAACTGCGTCTTCGTACGGCGTAAATCTCGGTTCGACTCCGGGTGGGGGCTCCATTTGGTACAGTAGCGTAAGCCCGTGATTTATCATGACCCGCCGGTCGCCCTCAGGTAATACCTGTTAGGGTTAAAAGGCACCGCCATCTTGACATTAAGTTGACAAGACCGGAAAAGGACGACGGTCCTGGGTAGGTCTGTGAGGATGCCTGAAAGAACTCGCCGCGGCCCGACGGGGTGCTGGGGAAGATCCAGCCCGTACCACCATTCCAGGATAGGCAAATTGGGAAGCCGGGCGGCTGTTAACCGCTTGATTGCAGGTTCGAGGCCTGCTCCTGGAGCCATGTAGTATACTTGACAAACTAATATAACTGTATTATTATAAGAGGGCGACTCATTACTGGGGCCGCCCTTTAGTATTTTCAGCGTCTTAGGAGTTAAGATGGGTCCTAATCAGATAGTTTTTGTCGCGGATTTGTACGAGCAGCAGCTTAATCATTACGGGCACCGCCCTAAAAACCTAACCGAGGACAAGTTGGCCCCCGTAGAAGCTACGGCGCATGCTTTATGGATGTGTGAACGGATTAAGGGTATGGCTCACCAAGACATCGAAAAGGCTTGTCGTTGGTTAGGGTTTATCCAAGGCATACTGTGGACCCGCGGTATTTACACAATCGACGAGATGCGGGGGCATAACCGTGGTTAAAGTTTTGTCTCCCGCTAGACGACTTATACTTAGACTAGCCGAAACGGCTTTACATCAGTATTTGTACTACAGCCACGGCAGCTGTTATACGGATACTCCGGGAAGGTTCATTAAACGCCTCTCCTCGGAACAACGCGAAACTTTGAAACAGCTAAAGTCGGGGGATCTAGAGGATGTTAGAATTACCTAGCCCGCGCCGGTAATCGTTTGTTTTTAGTGGCGCTTGCCGGTTTGTCATTTAGCTGCAGAAAGGAATGTAGCTATGTACATTACCCTATTAGTTTTAGCTTGTTTAGTTTGGACTTGGACGGGATTTAAAACTTGGGCTTTTGTTGTAGAGGACCTCAGCGACCATGACGGCAAAGCAAGCGTTTTTCTAGGCTCCTTTGCTGGGTTAGTTTGGCCGCTTACCTTTATAACCTTAACGTTAGTTCTATTAGCGGGAGTACTTGTAGGTAATAGTATTAGGTCTTCCTGTAAGCAATTAAAAACACAATGGAAAAAGTAATATGGGTTTAGAACGTCACATTTTTTGTGTTTATATCGGGTCAAGTGAACTGCTTAATAAGCGTTGGGTTGTTCGTGCTAAAGACGTTGATGACGCAACAGGTAAAGTAGTTTCTTCCTGCAGTGCAGAACTATCTCGTTTAGAACAATTATCTGAAGATGGTAATGTCAATCTTGATCTAAGCTTTACTGAAATGATCGACAACGTATTGGAACTGTGAAAATGGAAAAAGTAGTATACAATGAAGATGTTATTTCTAGTCACCCGGGCGGCGCTGAAGTATATGAGCACCTCCAGGGGCTGAAGGACGAGCTGGATCGGATGGAGGGTGAGCGTGACAATATGCTTGCTCTTCTTCACGAAATAGCAGACGCTGAAGACATCGAAGAAGCAGACGAAGTGCTTGTTAAAATTAGAGAATATATAGAACACCGTCCTTATCCTACCCCCTATTAGGAGTTAACATGTTTAAGTCTATACTGGCCCTTTTGGCAGGCGCCCTTTTAACCGTGAGTTGTGTTGCTGAAGACAGTGTTGAGGTTGTGCACCACACGATGGAAGCGCCGCCCGAAGCGCAACTTGCATCAATTCAGTGCGACCAGCCTTGCGCTGTTTTCTACGATGCGGATAAAAGGTCGTATGTAATGCAGTATTTTAACGGAAGTACGTACACTATTATACTTCCAAAATGACCCTTAATAAAGCCACCTTTGAAACAGGAGGCCGCCCTAAGCCCGAACTTAATTTAGAAAGTACGGGCTTTTTGGGTTACACAGGTATGAGATACCGGATGTCTTTACCGGAAAACGATGGCATGTTGTTTGTCTTTGATCAAGCAGCATATCATTCTTTTTGGATGGACGGGGTGTATATACCGTTAGATATAATATTTGTAGGGGAAGGGGAAGTTGTAGTAGACGTTCACGAAAATGCTAAGCCCAGGACCACCACCCCCATTACCCCTAATGAACCGGTGAGGGTAGTGATCGAAGCAAACGGCGGTTGGTGCAAACGCAACGGTGTGGTTAAAGGCACTATTATCACATTACAAGGAGTTAGGTAGCGACGATGGCGTTAAATTCCTTTACAAACACGGTTTTTCATCGTATATAATATGTAGTGGGTGTTTTTAAGCCCGCCTACTAGGAACATACGATGAAACTTATTAATGTTGATGTCTTGAAAATTAGGTACAGAAGGCCGGGTCTGAGTAAGATTGACTTTTTAGCTCAGTACGAGGGGTATCTTCGGCGCGGGACTTTGGTGTATGATACCGTAGATCAGAAGTTTATCACACATACAAAAGATATTGTCCTTCTCTCTGAAATCTGTACTAGTTTACAACGACCTAAATACCACAAAAATAGTTAAAGTTACTGTAACTCTTAAACACAAAGTTCGGTACTCTTAAGAGAGAACTCATGCGGGAAACATCGCAACATAGGGTATGTTTTTCGCTGTTAGTGACCACAAAAACGGGGAGCAAGGATGACGGTAACGAAAATCGATGATTTTCAATCTTTTGCAGAGGTAATCGCGTCTACGGAGAGAGTTCTTGTTAAATTTGAAGCGGATTGGTGTATGCCTTGCAAAGCTATGGCTTCGGTTGTTGAAGAAATTGCAAACCAACATCCAGATTTTAAAGTTGTGGCTGTCAATGTAGACGGGGAGGGAATGGAAGAAGCCCTTCAAACGTATGAGGTTAGAGCCGTCCCCACTTTTGTGCACGTTAAGCAAGGAAACGCAGTGCGCTCCGATAGCGGTACCCTCAGTAAAGCCGAACTTACTTCCCTCCTTACAGATGTTTAAAATAGACGCCCCTATATATGCCCCGATGAACTGCATTTATCCAGGACCACACCTGGACGATGCGGGTAAGATTGACCCAAGAACATGGTTTAGTATTCCAATTGAACTTAGTGTAGAAGATAATAGCATAACTTACCTGGTTTTTCCGTATGGTGGTACGGATTATGAGGTCAAAGAGGTGATCATCGAGGCGCCGGCATCATGGACAGATTAACGCATATAAGTGTAACCAACTGTATTAAAGAATTAGACGCTCTTAGCGCTCTTGTATCCAGCGGCGAATTTGATAGCGCTGATGTATCCGACTGGATTACAGAGATTAGCTGGAATCTTGGAAATGTATTTAGAAGACGCAGGTATGACTCGGATGAATTTCAGCACCGCTTGAGAAAATTAATACAGGACAATAAGAGAAAACCAACTCCACCCGAGGAGGGCGGCGGTGTTTGACGAAGCTGCAGGAAACTCCTTTAATTTCTGCTGTGTATGGATTCAAGACACCGGGGATTGGTTTTGTGAAGAGTGCGCGCAGGCTGCCTGCGAGCGCTGCGGAAAATTTGATTGCGAAGAAGAGGTGTTTCTCTGTCCAGAGTGCTTTAACAAAGAGGGACCAAAGATAAAATGATAAGCAGTAAGCCCTCAATTTATTTAGCCGGGGGGATGGAAAAAGCGGGCGAGTACGGATCTATTTGGCGCGAAGAGATTACTCCGCATTTAGAGTCTCTAGGGTACACTGTATGGAATCCCTATAAAGAGGAATTAAACGTCGGTATTGGCCCAAAAGGTTTAGCTGATCTCAAAGAGAGTAATTACTCCGAATTTTTAAAATATTGTCGTAAGATAATAGATTACGATATAGCGTCCTTGCTCAAGTGTGCTGCAGTTGCAGTACGGATAGACGCCTCCGTCTTAGTAGGGGCAGGAAGTTACGGGGAGCTTACCTTTTGTCATGTCCATAAAATACCTGTGTATGCCTGGATAGATCTTCCTCGCGGTAAATTAGATGTTCCTTCTTGGGCAATGGGTTGCTTAACTGCTTATACCTGTACTCAAGAGGATTTTTATGCGTCCATCCCTGTTGCCAGTAATACATAAAGGAGCCGCATGATAATCGCATTTAGTATTGGGTCTAGATGTGCTGTTATGCTACCGCAAAAGTTTATAAACCCCCAGATAACGCCAGCCAAAGGGTTGGTGATTAATCGTATGCTTGGTAGCAAAACATTAATTTTAGTCGAAGAGGTGTGGCAGTTTAAGGGCCTCGATGGTGCCTCTTTAAATGAAAAGTGCATGCCTAGCGGAAGAATTAGACGTAATAACTGGGGGTGGCACGTGGTTCCTGAATTGATGGAGAGTGTTGAGGAGTACCTAGTTGTACCAGCTGAGCCCCTTAACTTAATGAAAATAAATGAGCCTACTCTAGAAGCGATGATTAAAAAATCGATTGCAGACTTTCAAAGAATTAATGGATTTGCATAAGGACGAAGTATGCCTAAGAAAAAGAAAGCCAAAAATACCCCAACAGGTGAGCAGGTATTAACCCTACCCGATGAAGCAATTTATTACGTAGTTTCTAACTACTTAGAACGAAGAACAAAAACCTCAGGGGTATCCGTAATCGTCGGCGTCTCTACGGAGACTGTCGAAGAAATTCTTAGATTGTTTGTTGACTGGGCCGCTCTCCGCGGCCACGTTAAAAAAGGAACTTTAACAATTGGTGGGTAGTTTTTAGGTTAGGAGTAGTTTTATGGTTTTACCCCATGGATCAGGTGACTTGTATCACAAATACCGCCCACGCAGGTTCGGTGAGATAGTTGGACATAGGTCAGTAATTTCAAGTATAAAGAAGGCGTTAACAGCTAAAAATCCCTCCCAGGCTTTTTTATTGATTGGCGATTCCGGTACAGGGAAGACAACAACGGCGCGTATTATGGCGCTCTCGCTTAACTGCGATAACCGAAATGAAGGCGGCGAGCCTTGTTTAGAGTGTAAATCCTGTAAAATAATATTAACCGCACGTTGCCCTGATATAAAAGAGGTTAACGCCGCGGACCACCGCGGAATCGGAGACGTACGGGCTCTCTGTCGTACAATGCCTCTAATGCCTATGCATCTTAAACGTAAGGTGTTTATCCTCGACGAGGCCCACCAACTCACGAACGATGCGCAGACATCCCTTTTAAAGGAGCTAGAAGAGGCCCCAGAGCATGTGTTTATCATTCTTTGTAGCACTCACCCTAAAAAGATTTTACCAACAGTTAAAAACCGCTGTCAGCGCTTTAAGTTTACATCCCTCCCTCCCGGAGAGATGCGGTCTCTACTAGAAGATGTTTCTACCCTAGAGGGGGAGGACATTTTACCTAAGGTCTACGAGGCAATCGTAAGTGCGGCTGAGGGCTCCCCACGTAATGCCCTGGTGATGCTCCAACAGGTTATACAACTGGGCTCTAAGGAGCTCCCAGACGTTCTCAGACTACTTGAGGGGGAATCCCAGAACGATCCGGGAGTAATAAAGATTTGCTTTGAGTTGGGGCGTCACGGTTGTAAATGGATGGCCTTGGCAAAGCTTTTGGACGAGTGTAAGCATTTAGGCGCACCAGCAATAGGGATGATCATTGCCGGTTACTTTCGTAACCAGCTGTTAAAGGCATCTAACCCTGCGCGGGCAAAGTACTGCGCACATGTGCTTGATCTATTTGTGGTCCCTTTTGCGGATGGCAAATTAGGAGAAAACCAACTGACCCTGAACACGTTCCGGGCATTCGAAAAGTGTAATTAAATGCCACTTCTTGGAACAGACGAAATATTAATCCCCCCTGAGGCACTCGAATATATTGAACGGTTCGAGCTCGCCGGGGGTTCTACTTTGTCTAATTTTGAAGTTATCGAATACTTTTTTGAGTGGTTAAAAGATCAGCCTCCTGCCTACCAGGTTAAGTTTCTTAGAGAGGCAATGAGTGAGTAGTTCAACAAAGCTTCCAGTTTGGAATGAAAAGTATGAAAAACTAGGGGTTACAGCTCATGAGCTGTATATGAGACAATCCGGACTTTGCCACCTCAAAAGCGCGGTGGGGCCCGAAGGGGATGTTGTTATATGGTGTACAGACAATAAGGATAGCGCGGTAACAGCAAAGATGCTTAACCCCACCATTGAGTGCATCCAGTGTATAGTGCGGTTCACCACAGCGGTGATGGAGTATGAAACCAAAAAAGACAAATAACCGCAAGGGACAAACAATAGTAGTCCTTATCCTAGATACTTACTATACCTATATAAAGTATGGCTACCCTAAGGATCCTAACATTTATAGGATCAGGGCAAGTTCCGGCACACTAAACAGTTTATACCAGTTTGAAAAGCATGTACAAACTAGGGACTTTAAGACAGATAACTCTCGTTTTATGGGATTTATTACGGAAGTCGATGATTCCCTTCCCGTTGGGCACGTTGTCTTTGGTCCGGAAACAGTAACAATAGAGTGGAGTAATTAGAATGAGTTGTAAAGGTTGCGGAGATAAACCATCTCGTCACGTTCCTATTTCGGGAGACATAGATAGTAAGCCCCCTGCCCGCGGTTTTACCCCAGACCCCGCTTCTGGCCCCCCGGGGGACCCTTTCATGGCTTTTCTTGCTGCTAAAAACATGAGTTATGAGCAGATGGTAGAAAAAAAGCTGTTTCAACAGCGGCTTATGGAGCAGCAAGAGGAGCAGTTGCTTGGGGAAATGACAGAAGCTATGCGGCGTAGGCACGTAGATGAGCTGGTAGGGGTTATAAACTCTGAAAAACTAACAGTTCCGGGGATGACGCCGGGGCAGGCGGTTATTGCCCTTAAAAAAACGTTAGAAAGAGATAACTTCTCTTTTATTTCAAGTGTTTATCCTAAACTTAAGTCAGTTATAGACCACCGGTACGCAACTTTAGTTGCAGGCAGTGTGACGCTAGAATAAAAGGTATGGTTTACAAATACACAATGTTATCTTATAATTACTGCGTATCTATGTTTGCAGTAAGTGACAAGACCCGTGCCCGAAATTAATATTGAGGCGATGCGCCACGCTGGTAAAGTCCTCAAAGAGGCTTTGCGTGTCCTTACAGAAGAAGTAATCATTCCCGGAGCAACTACGCTCGAAGTTTCCCAAAAAGCAGAGGAAGTTATTCGCTCCTTCGACGGGGCAACCCCCGCCTTTTTGGGATACCGGGGCTTTAAGGAGACTGCCTGTGTATCCGTAAACCAAGAAGCGGTGCACGGCATCCCAAGGTCAGATAGGGTCCTTTACCCGGGAGACCTAGTCAGCGTTGACTGCGGGGTAGAGTATAAAGGCCATTTCTCTGACGCTTGCCGGACGGTGGGTGTAGGAGAATTGGCTATTCGTGCGCGTAAGCTATTAAAAGCAGCTAAACAATCCTTAGACCTAGGAATTGCCGCTGCTCGGGTGGGGAAAAACATAGGTGATATCTCGTACGCTGTGCAAAGGCACGTGGAGAGAAAAAGATTTAATGTTAGTCGGGAATTTGTTGGTCACGGGATTGGTACTGTCTTGCACGGCCCTCCCTGTGTTCCCAACTACGGCCCTCCAGGAAGAGGACCACTTATTGAAGCGGGGATGTGCTTGGCAGTAGAGCCGGTAATTTTCGATGGGCCCCCCATAGCAGAGTTACAAGTTGATGGGTGGACCGTAGTGTCAAAGACAGGTTGTCTAGTAGCGCACGTAGAAGATACCATTCTGGTTACTGAAGAGGGCCCCGAAATACTAACCAGATAAAGGGATATCATGAAGAGGATAACAGCTTTTATTGCTTCCGTATGCTTTTTAATAGCTGCTTGTAGTTGTGGATCGTCTATGGTGACAGTCCCTAAAGCGCTAGACGCAACGTCTATGCCACAATATAAAGACACACGGGAGCAAAACAGGGACCACAGTAAGTTTATTACAGCCAGAACGGTAGACGTGAGGTTTGCGTGTGACCCAAAAGAAGGTGTTGTCCTTGTCGGAATCGCTAACCCTAAAAAATACGGTGATAGTCGGGGATCAGCATCAATTATAAGATCAAAAAGTAACAGATCTTATTTGTTTGTGGCAGCGCATGTCGTCGAATTAAACAGTAAGAGTGCCAAGTTAGGGTTTAACTGTACAGTATACATACTGAGAGACAAAAGTATTGACCCTACGCAGCGTCGTATACCCGCAAGTATTATTGCGATGGACTCTGATAGAGACATCGCGGTTTTATCAGTGGCAGAAGATCTTGGGGTATCAACAGATATAGAGCTTAGGCCCTTTATTGGTGAAAAGGTTTGGGCCGCTGGATACCCGAAACAGCTTATGAACAGTAAGCACATTACCTTATCCATCACTGAAGGGACTTTAGCTTCGCTTTCGGTCCCCTCACAGTACAATCTAAAAAAACATGGGTACTACCACCGCGTTACCTCTCAAGTTTATTTTGGTAGTTCTGGTGGTGGTATTTGGACGGCAGAAGGAAAAATGACTGCAATTGTTGTAGTCCTTTTTGCCGACCCGTACAAGCAGCCGTTTGAAGGCTACTATTACGTAAAGCCTGTTAACGAGGTTATCGCACTTCTCCACGATACTTGGAAATACCAGGAGGTTTTTGGAGACTAATGGTACCGCAGGGATTATGTAAAAAATGTAAACGAGGCTATCTGGTAGAAGAGCGTTCATCAAAAAATGACAAAGCGTCTCGCTACTGCAATAATTGCTTTGGTTATGCCGAGGAGTCCACAGAGGATTTAGCATTGACCGGGGCTTTGACTAAAGAGAACCTAGGGGATTGGTCTGATCAAGAAGTTCAGGAATACCTTGATGGTCTTTTCGATATTTATGTTAAATAAGGAGTGGTTTTAATGTCTGCATTACAAGGTAAAGTTAAGTGGTTCAACGCCGCCAAAGGTTTCGGTTTTATCAACGCAACTAACGATACGCGGGATATCTTCGTACACTACTCCTCCATTGAAATGGAGGGGTACAAGGCTTTGAAAGAAGGGGAAGACGTTGAGTTTGAGCTAATCGATGGTCCCAAGGGGCCTCAGGCTCATAACGTTCATAAACTTTCTTTAGAAGGTTAAGCTTTAAACATATAGGGTATCCCGTTAACCGCTTTGTTATTTGCGGTAACGGGATACTTGTACTTGTGGGAGGGTTGATGACTTTAAACCTCGAATCGGCCAACGAACTAATTCGTGGTGTGCTGGGAAAAGACTACCTTGAATTAAAAGTTAACAAAGTTATCATCGATGATGACACCCAAGGTAAGTGTAAAGTATATTTATACATAAATGGTAGCGAGTTAACTGGAGACGGTATCGGTTTTGTAGACGCAATGTTTGATGCGATTAAAAAACACTACGCTAAAAAGTACGAGTCCCTGACAACTATACAGTTAAATGATTTTAAAATAGTGCTAACCGGAAAAAAATCAAACCACACAGTATCCAAAACAGAAGGAACAGATGCTTTTTGTGTGGCCTACCTAACACTTAAAAACCACTACGGTACTAGTTTTAATTTTCAAGCCTCCTCCTGCTCTCTGGCGACCGCTGCAGCTCGCTCCATCGCAGGGGGGTCCGAGTACTTCATTAACGCAGAACGGGCTTACGTCGCACTACAGCGCGCTCTCGAAGACGCTAAGGGACGTAACCGGCAAGACCTAGTTAGGCGCTACACATTGGGACTGTCCGAGGTCGTTAAAAGTACAAGTTATACACAAGTACTAAATAAAATTCCAAGAGAGTCGTAATTATGAAGTTAGGGGAAGCTAAAACTCGTTTGGAACAAGTAGAGCGTTGGTTAGCTGTAAACTTGGCCGGTGTTCAAACTTGTCCGATCCAAAACGTTGTTAAGCTGCTCGAAGAAAGCAACGACTTACTTCAAAAGAAAAAAGCGCTTCAAAAACGTATACTTCAAACTGAAGAAGTAACACTTTTAGAGGGAAGTACGTTATACGATATAATTGCTGTCTTAGAACTATTAGATAAAAAAATAACCATAATGGAAAGATTATCTGTTCGTACTGATCTTGACCTGCCACAACAGTTTAGTTTACACGAACAGTTAAAAGGTTTCCGCGCTTCTAGAGATGCGTTAGAGCTCAATGTAGACCAATGTCTCTGGAACACGGAATTACTCGACGAGTAAAGTAGTGACCACTAACCGGGCATACTGCCCAAAAGGAGGTAGCCATGGCTGCTGCGTATCATCGTTTTTTCAACGGAACGGTAGTTGCTGTTACGACAACTGGATTGACGGATCCTGACATTCGCAAGAATAACCCGCATGGACCTGGTAACGACGCTTCTGGTGCCGTTAACAAGACGCCGGGTAAGGTTTCGCCTGTAACCGGTAAATAAGTAACGACCATAGGTGGCCCCTTTTGGGGGCCGCCTACTTTTTTATATTGACTTAAATTAGTAAACGTAGTACCCTATCTTTTATACTATCCTATACATATATGTTATTATCTTTTTAGAGTATATATCTATGTATAGATAAGAATATCTTAATAGAAAACAAGATCAGTTACACGGGGGACGATAAGACAGACACCCCATCACCGATCTTATCGCCGCCCCGTGTGGCTCACATTAAAGTATTTGGCAACGTCACCAGGTGAATTTGCATAAATACACGCATCTATTTGCGGTTAAACAGTTTACATATAAGACTTTTTGTCTTATAATTAGGTTGTTAATTCACTAACAGGTTGAAATGCTTATGTCTGACACCCGGGTTTCTGTAAAAAGAACTGTTTTCTACGACAAAGACACAGGCTCTATATGCACCTGCTCCGGAAACTTTTGGAAAACGTGCGCACTGCGCGTCAGTTCTCAGTTGCCCTGTGTAGAGGCTATTGTCAGCATCACCCCGTTGAAGCGGAAGTCCTTAGATCTTGCGCCCTTAGAGGTTCGTAGCGTGGATAAGGCCCTGTCGGGGTTAAATGATCAGCTTAGGTCTTTGAAGGACCAACTTAAGATTTAGGAGTCGTCGATGGGTTTTGTACTTGGTTTGCACGGAGCTGCACTTTCCGGTAAAGATACCGTAGCTGATTATTTGGTTAGTCAACACAATTGGGATGGAAAATTGTCTTTTGCTAGTAATCTTAAGGAGATGTGCAAAGCCGTTTTTCTATTAACCGACCACGATGTGTACGACCAAGAAGGAAAGTTAAAGTTTTTTGATACTCCTAGAGTGTTTACGGATCGTAATTTAGGATCTGTGATGTATTGGATGGCCCGGACGCACCCCTCGGCAAATATTTCTAAGAGTACATTTTCTAAAATTAAGAGTCTCGTCGGTAAAGAACTCAGCAACCCGCGCCACATTCTCCAGTTTATTGGGACGGACGTGTGCCGAGAGCTAGTACCCACGTATCATGTTGATGTTTTGGTGAAAGCAGTTACGGACAACCCCGAAGGCCGCTTCGTTGTTACGGACGTACGTTTTCCAAACGAGGGTGACCTTATCCAAGATAAACTTAATGGCACTGTGATTAAGTTAGAGCGTCCTAACAGTACGAGCGTAGCGAATATTGACCGCACGCACGCTTCAGAGACCTCTATGCAGGATTGGGGAAAATTTAACGATATAATAAACAATGATCGGGAAGGCCTGCCCCTTCTGTATGAGCAGGTTGACCAGTTCTTAGAAAGAAGCGGCTTATGTCAGACTCCCCCATTGTAAGGCGCCGTAGAAATGTGTTTTTTCCTCACGGCGGTAATAGAAACTACGAGAAACACTGGAACTCAACCAGTAACCCTTTAAATAAGCGCAGGTTCAGAGTGGATCCTCTTAAAGACGGTCACGACCCTGGAGAAAATCCAGTTAATCCGCCTTCACCAAATAAACCTGATATACCGATTTAAGATTATGAAACTAGGTAATTGGCACGATAAGATCGGGACAGACCGCGAAAACAGCCCACACCGTGAGGCCCCCAACAAGCACATTAAGGGAACTAAGAAGTATAGGGAGATGATTGATCGCGATAGTAAGAACGCAGATCGATTTAAGAACCTCCCATTTAAATTTAGTAAACCACCTAAGCGTACACGCCCTCGAAGAGATATTTTTCACGTTTGCGATTGCTGTGCAGAGTTAACGACTGTAAGTAAGTATACTGCTGGTAGGGTATGTCCGGGGTGCCGAAAATATACGAGTGTTAATGAGACAAATACATTTGCTACCGAAGAAGAACTCGCCACATTTATTGATCGACAATCGACGGCGTCCGGTGAATAGCTCTGATTTAGAAGAAGAGTGGTTTGTGTGGTCTGTACGATCGGATAAATTTGAAATAGTAAAGTGCTATATAGAAGATAAGATACCCGAAGTTGTTAAAGTTCTTTACCCGACGGTAACTTCGGAGCGGGTTACTAAGAAGGGGATAAAGAAGTCTAAGACGCCCCTGTATGCTGGTTATATTTTTTTACAGTATATACACAACATAGACAACCCGGTTACTTGGAATAAACTTAATAATCACCCGTTTATAACTCGTTACGTCGGTCCTTGTACTGCGCACGATCTTGCTTCCGTTGACAGTCTCCAAAAGGTGGAGAAACTGAATAACGAGGAGGTGAGAAATTTTGTCGTTGGGGACAAGATTAGAGTAAATGGGGGTATTTTTGTTGGCTATTTAGGTTATGTATCCCAGCTAACAAGCAATTCAATTAGGGTAGATTTAGAACGTTCCGGGAAAAGCCTCGGTGTGACCTTCAGCCCTGAAGATTTGGATATAGTAAAGAGGGGTGCTGCCAACGAGAGGGGTTAAATGTCTGTCAACATTAAGGACGCTGAAGAAAAGCTCGGTAAGGATAGGGTCGAGGAAATAGTAGAGAAGGACTGGAAAATTGCGGATATGCCTACTGAAGAAGAGTTGTCTCAGGAGGAAAGTAAGAGTCCAAAGGCGCGCAACAACCCAAAATCACGCAAGAATCTGATTCAGTACCGGAAGAAAACCAAAGAGCAGAAAGAAAAGATGGTAGGTAACCTCAAGTTCGTTGAATCGGAAGAGGATGTTATACCTAGCGATATTTTGGGAAAGTTTCCTAAACTATCTACAATAGAAAAGCTTATGCCCGCTCTTGACGTGTTAACAAACCGCAAAGAGCAAGAACTTTATTACAACTATATCGCTTTAATTCTGCAGGATTTTGATGCAGAGGAACTTACAGCCTCCGACTTAGATGACATTGTCACGTTGGCTATTAATAAGGTGATTGAGGTTAGGCTCATGTCCCTCAGTTCTAGGAACCCCCTTAAGCTGCTAGAGTCCAGCGCTACAATAGAGCGTTTTAGGAAGTTTTCAGAAAAAATAAAGACAAACTTGGCCAACCGCAGAGTTGACAGGATAGACGTTAAAAATAAACCAGCGTTTAGCATTGTTGACCTTGCTTCCGAGATAGACGATCAGGATAAGGCCGACTTCGAGCGACGGATGTTGGAATTAGAAGATAACCGAAAAGGTTATATACCCCCCGCTCGTGACGATGACGGGTACGTGTTAGATGGTGATTAGGTCGGGCGTTAATCGAGAGTATGAGCGAGAATTAGAGCTTATTAGATTTTATCGCGATAATCCGGTTATTGCCGCGGAAGACCTTCTGCGTGTTGAGCTTGCTGTTCCTCAACAAGCCGTGCTTGAGGACATGTGGACCCGAAACTTTACATTAGTTACCGCGGGGCGTGGTACAGGAAAAACATACATTAACTCTGTTTTTGCTTGTCTTTGGGCGTTGTTGTACCCTGGACAAAAAGTTGGATTGTTGGCCCCGTCTTTTCGCCAGGCGAAGATGATGTTTGCTGAAGTGGAGCAAAGGTGGGGGCAAGCTCCCCTTCTTCAAGAAGCTACGCTATCGAAACCAATTACGGCCAGCGACCGCTGCTATCTAAAGTTTAGGCAAGCTGGGTTTAAGCGTGGTTCCGTTATAGAGGCTATCCCTCTGGGAGATGGTTCTAAAATTCGCGGCGCTCGTTACTATGTTATTATTGCGGATGAGTTTGTACAGATACCCGAAGAGGTGTTTAATAGAGTCATCCTGCCGATGGGAGCTACTGTAGCTGACCCCATGGATAATGTTAAGCGTTTAGCTCGCCAGCGCGCGCTGATAAGAAGCGGTAAAGCAACGAAGGATGATTTCAAGAAGCGTTTAGATAACAAAGTTATCATGACTTCATCGGCTTTTTTCCAATTTAACCACATGTATCAAACAAAGTTGGCTTACGAAGAGGAAATTAGAAAGGGAGAGACGCAATACGCAACACATACCCTTTCTTACCGTGATATGCCAGAAGGTTTTCTTTCCGAAGAGAACTTAAAGAACTCAAGAGCACGCTTATCTAGCCTAGAGTTTAGGATGGAGTACGAGGCTATTTGGGAGGCAGATTCAGCTGGCGTGTTTAAGGCGTCTTTAATTGAAAAGTGCCGTAAAGATTCAACGCATACTGTTGCTTTGAAGGGATCGCCCGGTGCGGAATACGTCCTAGGAGTTGATCCTGCCCGAGCATCGGATGCCTTCGCCCTTTGTGTCATTGAGTTGGGGCAACCTAACAAGATAGTTGCTGCCTGGGAATACTATCAAAATGTATTCCCAAAAATGGCGCAAACTATTATGGATATCTGCAAGGACTTCAATGTTGTCGCGGTTCATTTAGATGCCGGAGCCGGCGGCGGCGGCCTTGCTATGAAGGATCTATTAGGGGAAGAGGAGCGCTGGGGAGTTTCCCAACGTATCCTGGATGTTGAGGATGAGGAGTTTGTGGATGCTGCCGGCAGGCGAATTCTGCATATGTTTAATCCTAGCCCTAAGGCTAATGCTGAGGCCGTTTACGCTAGCTTGAACCTTATGGAAAAGGGGGGGTTGCACATCCCTAAAAGGCCTCAGCCTAAAGGATCGGGCGATTCTGCGTTTAAAGAGTTAGATTTGTTGGAGGGAGTGTACGAGTCTGTGGAGACACTGCTTCGTCAGATGAGGCTGATTGAAGTTTCTGAAAGTCGTTCCGGTGTTGCTCATTTTGACGTTCCTTCCGGTGGAGGACACGCCGCCCAAAAGAAGGATTTGTTTACTGCGTTTATTCTTGCTGGTAAAAAGGCGTATGATTTATCTATAGCAGATGAGGACGAGGGTACTATTTTGGAGGTTGGCATCATCGAGAACAGGCGACCTTACCACCATACACCAAAAAGTTCTCTGTCTGAAAGCCTAGAAGTTTCCCAGGTTCCTCTTAATAGTTGGGCTTTTACTAAGACGTTTAAGCCAGGGATGTAGTATGGTTGATGATAAAAGTATCGAAAAAGAGTTAACGGATTTAGCTTCTAAGTACGACAATTTGGATCTACAAAATGCCTCTTACGATGAAGAGCGCGGCCAGCTTCAGATGACTGTCGGTGTGCGTGGAGGCCCCGTTTCTCCCGAGCTCCCCCCAGAGGCGGAGTTACTGTCTCAAGAAAGTGCTGCCGATTTAATTGGCGAAAACCCCATCCTCCCTGCTAACTACTCCCAGGCTAGAACTCTGTTGGAGCTAGACCCTTTAACACGCTCTGATTTAGATCTGTTAAAGCCCTCTGTTCTTCAAGATTCTCCTCAGGCTATATATCAACGATCTATTGATTACTATAGAAGTCGCGATGTTTACGGGACACATATTAATGTTCTTACCAACTTTGCTTCTAAGGGTTTTGAGAACGATATTGACGACCCAAAAATTAAAGATTTCTATGATAATTGGGGAATTGACGTAGGGCTAGACGATTTTGTAGATAAGGTGTTTTTTGATTTCTTTCGGGTTGGTTTGGTACGTACGTACAAAGTTTTAGGTAACTATAAGCCCGGAGTTAATTTTTTGCGGCCTTCTGGGTCTATACCGAGGAAGGCTAAGGCAGGGAAAGAGTCTGGTATAGCTAAGAATAGGTTTAGTAAGTCTTTTATTCCCCTTAGGTATACTATCCTTAACCCGACTGCTATTGTTATTAAGGGCAGCTTGATGTTTGGGCAGACTGCTACTTTTCTTAAAAAAGAGGCGGGAAAAGAAATCAAAGAGCTGTTAGAGATGAAGCGCAGTGAGCTTTCTGATTTTCAGAAGAAAATAATAGATCACCTCCCAGCAGATTTTAAACGTGCAGTTTTAAAGGGAGAAGATATTCCACTGGATCCTAATTTAATAGGCGAGGTGGATTATCGAAGGATGCCATACGAGCGGTATCCCCTACCGCGTGCAAGCCGAGCATTTGAATCTGTAGAGTTTAAAGATGAGTTACGTAAAGCAGATTACAGCACCCTGGATGGCATAACAAATTACATTTTACTCATCCGCGTAGGCAACGACGCTCACCCCGTAAAGAAACAAGAAACCCTTGAGAGGGCGTCTGAACTTTTTGATACCGTGTCTAAGTCGTACAAGGTTGTGTGGAACCATACGCTTGAAGTAGATAAAATAACCTCTCCCGAAATAGGAGAAATTTTAGGTCCAGATAAATACCGCCAGGTAAACGGAGATATTACCGGCGGGATAGGGATGATACGGGCCCTAATAGACGGTCTTGGTGAAGTTAGCCCCGCTGCCTCCGAACTCGCGGTTAAGTCTATTATTGAGGAAATAAACTACGCTCGCAGGCAAGTATCGCGCTGGATTTATAACGAGTATAAGCAGGTAGCGGAGGTCGTGGGGTTTGATCGAATCCCAAGAGTTCGCTTTGACGATATGGCATTAAGGGACGAGATTCAAATGATGAGTATCGTCCAGGGTATGATCGATAGAAGGATCATATCTTACCGAACGGGTCAGAAAAAGTTAGGATTTGATCCCGATACCGAGCTTGCTCAAATGGAACTAGAGAGGCCTTTAGTTGCGGACGGTACTCTGGGTCTTGTGGGCTCTCCCTTTCAGCAATCCGGAGTCCAGCCGAATCAAGGTACTCCTAGTGGTACACCTTCTGAAGGCAGGCCCCGCGGTAAGCCCGCAAAGACGCCGAAAGATAAGGATGATCCTACGGTTAAAGCGAGTCTTCAAGTGGAGGTTAAGCCGGTAGATGAAATACTAGCTTCGCTTTCTTTGGAGCAGCTAGAAGAGCTTGTTGCTGAAGTAAAGAAGAAGAAGGTTACCGTTGATTTAGATGGGGACGGTACAGGGGTTGAGGAAGAGGAAACTGACGGTGATGAAGATGGCGCTAAAAAGAAGAAAAAGCGTAAAAAGCGCCGAAAGAAACGAAACCCAGTATACTAACTAGAGGTGCCTCATGGAGTCTCAGTTGGATTTGATAGAGAGTGAAGTAGATAGGGTACTAGATATTATGGAAAAGGCGTGCAATCGCTTCGGTGTAAGTGGCGGCGACTGCCGAGTTGCTGCAGCACCTGGTACCAATTTAAGGGGAAGGAAAGAGATGGCCAAGCACATGATCCCGACGAGTGAGATGCAAAAAATAAGTGTGGTTGCCCCCCTTAATACGGAAGTGGCAACGCTTGCTCAGGTTGCTGAGGCCCTTGAGCTTCCACCCGAGTCTTCCCGCCAGCCTGATTTACAGTATCTTACAGCAATTTTTGTTTCCTCTGGGCAAAATAAAAACGGAGCCGTATTCCTTGGTTCGGAATTAGTTAAAGCACGCGGATCAATCGATAGCAAAGCCGTTGATCTTGAGCACGAGGAACGGACAGTCATTGGGCAGATTACAGGAAGCGTATTTTTAAACCGCGACCGTACCCCCCTTGATGCCGAGTTGGCCGCAACCAAGCTTTCTACCGAGCAGCTTGATGAGCTTAAGATGGATATCGGAATAGCTGCCATTATACATAAGGCTCGCTTCCCTGAGATTGCGGAAGAGATTGCTGAAGGCCAGTGGATGGTGTCCATGGAGGCCTACTACCGCGATTACGATATTAAGGTAGGTGATATGATCATCCCTAAAGATGAGGCCGTGGATAAGGGTCTCGATAAGTTGGTGGGTAGTGTTGTTCACCTCACCGACGGGGATAAGGAGATGGGGTTTCACCTTGTCGGCCGCGTTTTGAGAGATATTTTATTCGCAGGAGTTGGTATAGTTAAGAATCCCGCTAACCCGCGCTCCATCATTATGGAGGCCGCTGCGGTGGACGATTACGTAGAGGAGAAGCGGAAGGAAGGTAAAGTGGAGACCATCAATCTTGCAGATGTTTCAACTATTAAGGCAGCGGCAGCTGCTGTTAAAAATGAAGGTGTAAGTAGTGTGGCAACGGATACAACAGCACCCCCCGAGGACCTGAGTGAGTTCGTTAGGGAATGTGTCATTGATGAAGTTGCTAAAGCACTAAGTGAGCGCGATCCAGGGAAAGAAGAGGCGAATGATATTAATCATATTCGTCCGGGAACTTGTGTAAGTTATAAACGTTATATATACGAGTACCCGGATCCTGCTCTTTCCGATAGATCCACTGATGATTTTACGCAGGACCCTATTCTTAATCCGCCGGGTCCAGTAGGCGTAGAGTCTCCCGGCGCAGAAATTACACGGGAACATTGGTGTGCCTTATTTGATCTTGATTGCGCCGCTAGACCCGGAGACGCGACTTTGCCAACTTGTTGGAGGAACGTTTTCGCCCGTACTGTGCGGGAAGAGGTTGATACCCACGAAGAGGTCTTGCGGCGTCGCCGCGTCCAGGTAGGTCTGGTTGCGCTTCAAGATCTTATTGATGATTCTAAAAAGTTTAGGCAGTAAATCCTACAACTTTAGAGGTGAGGCGGTAGGGTGCTTTAAGGTTAAGGTGTAAGTTAGTCAGAAGAGGCGCTGACGTTGTCACTTGCAGGGTAGTAGAGTCACTCGGTTTAGGCTAGGTTTTAATAACAACTTACTGTTTTTTATCCCAAATCAGGAGGAAGTGATGTCAAGAGACCACTACAAAGGCATTCCTAAAAGGCGTGCTGCCCTCCTCAATAGTGATGGGGAATTAGAAGCCCTGGAAAAAGGCGGAGACGTTAGAGTAGTTTATGGCTCTACGACTCTTGTTGGAGGAACGGCCACTGTCAGTGGAACTCGTTTCGTTTCTAGTGCGTTCGCATTAGTTTCTACCAAGCATCCCTATCCTACTGAGTCAGGTATTAACTGGAACGTCGGCGACGGATTTTTGACCATTTCCGGATCAACCGATCCTGGTCTGACCGTATCCTACGCTGTAATTCTGCCGTAAATGCTTTATAAAAGGAGAGCATATAATGACTGCTAAGAAGGACCACGATAATTTTGTTGGTGGAATCCGCGAGGCCGTTCGGGAAGCCCTGGCCGAGAAGGAAGAGGCCGATCGTCTATCAAAGGTTGAGGAATTGCTTCAGACCGCCGAGACTACGATCAATGAGTTGACCGACGCTCTTGCGTCTAAGGAAGAAGAAGCGGCATCCACGGGCGGGGAGCACGAAGCGCTTCTTGCCAAGGTCGCCGAGCTTGAGACTAAGACCACTGAGCTTGAAGAGAAGCTTGCCGAGGCCGACAAGGTTTCTGAGGAACGAGAGTCTCGTGCAACCGCTGCCGAGAAGGTATTGGCTGGCATTGAGAACGCGCGTGTTATTGAAGTGCGTATGGCGGAACTTACCGAAGCCAAAGTCTCCGCTTCCAGCGAAGACGCTCTTGCGGCGCAGGCCGGCCGCGTCGGTGAGTTGAGCGAAGAGGAGTTTTCTTCGTATAAGCAGGAGCGTATTGAGCTTCGTTCACAGCTTGAAGCCGCGTTTAAGGTCCAAGCTGAGGCTGCTGCTTCTGAAAAGGTAAAGGAGGGCGAGGAAGTAGTCGCGCCCGACCTTGAAACTGTGAGAAAAGAAGAGGCTGCTGCTGCTGCTGCTACGCTTGACGTGGAGACTCCTTCTCAGGAACTCAGCGCTAAGTATGCAGAGTTTGGTGCGGCTTTAGCACGTAACATTGCAGGCAGTAGCTGCGAATAATTAACTTTAGGAGGACAATGTCATGACATTTCAGGTAAGACACCCGCTTGTCGAAAACCAGTTCTCTAGCTTCGATGCGACATCTTCGGAAACTTTTCCGGTCGCTGCCGGGGTACTGGTTAAGATTGTGGGCGAGACTTCTGACGGTCGCGCCCTTGTGGACGTAGTTGATGATGCAGAGAACGATCAGGTTTATGGTTGGCTTATGCAGAAGGTGAAAGAAGAGTCTAGTGAGCTGCCCCCCGGCTTCCGGTTTAAGAGCGATATGGGCTCTTCGGATGCCTTCTCAGGTGACCCCGTTGGTGTTGCTATAGGACCGGGTGCTGTTTATGAGACCGATCAGTATGTAGATAATGGTGCAGACGGCATCGCCGCCGGTACTCTTCTTTATTGTGACGATGACGGTAAAATTGAAGACACCAATGCTGATTCTGGTGACTTAGTAGCGATTGCTATTACCGGACTTACGGCTGCCGAAGCTACTGCTGGAAAAATGCTTCGATTTAAGGCCCTCGTCTAAACAGCCCTGCGAGTGCAAAGGAGAAACACGATGAGTGATATGAATCGCACAGAAATGCAGGAGATGTTCAGAGCAACGGCTTCCTGCCTTGAAACTAAGGAAGGCGCCCTCGCGTATCAGGCTTTTGCGCAGGCGCTTACTGTACCTATTCTCCAGGAGATTAGGCTTCGTTCCGTCGCCCGAGAGCTTTTCTCGGAGGAGCGTTTGGCCCCTGGTGCCCAGGCTGTCTACCCGGTAGCCGATGACTTCGATATCCCGGTATGGGTTCTTCCCGGACTGGGTTATGCTGCGCAGAACTTCATCGAAGGCGTAGGAGAGGACATTTATGTCCCCACCTTCACCATCGATGCTTCCGCTCAGTGGAAGCTGACTTATGCTCGTGACGCCCGAGTTGATATTGCCGAGCGCGCTGCTCGCAACGTTGCTCGCGCTATTGCCGAGTATGAGGAAGAGTCCGCTTGGCGGGTACTTGTCCCGGCAGTTACGACTGATTTCTCGGGTCAGGGTCTACTTACCGCGCGTTCCGCCCCGATTTATGAGGTTCCCGCGGGTTCTCCCGGTGCTGGTTATCTATCGAAAGAGCTTATCAACAAGATGATGGTTGGTATGGTTCGCAATGACCGCACTCTCACTGACCTTTGGGTTTCCCCAGAGGACGCCGCTGATATCCGCGAGTGGACTGACACGGACATCGATCCTGTTACCCGTCGCGAGATTTTCCAGGCTGCTGGCCTCGGCCGTATCTGGAATGTTCAGCTTCGTGAGCTTAAGCATCTCGGTGCTGTTGGTAAGTTTAACATTAATGATTCGACGTCGTCTTTTGGTATTTTCAAGGACACCGCCGGTTCGTTTAATGACTATACTCTTACGAACGCTAACATCGTTGATGGTAACGGTCAGGTAACTACCGCGGGTGAGACGCAGATTTATGGGTTTGACTCTACGGTAAATGACTCGATGGTTATGCCGATTCGTGCCGAGTTCCAGACTTTTGAGGACCCGACATTGCTTCGTAAGCAGCAGCAGGGAATTTTTGGTTGGGAAGAGGTCGGCTTCGCCGTCCTTGACGCCCGCATGCAGTCCCTGGCGGTCATCGATCGCTCCCTGTAATTTGAATTGAAAGGCAGGGGGCGGTTTACACCGCCCCCTGTTTGTCTTATTTATATAGTATGGAAAGTGAGGGTGTTATGATGGTAAAGGGTTATATTACCAATAACACTGGGAAATCTAGACACATCTTTAAACGTACTGTGTACCCAGGTCAGCAGGTATCCCTAGAAGCTGTATACAAGGTTGTCGCTAACAAGGTGCCAGAAGGTGATGAATTTATTGAGTGGTTGGAGCGATACCTACCTAGCGGTTGGGAGGTAAACGTAGCTTCTGATAACGCATCTGTTATGGGTGGGCGCACTTACAGGGAAACCTTAACTGCGGTCCCGACCGTTGTTGAGTCTGAAGGTGCTATTCCGGAGTTAGCTGCGCATGTTATAGTTGAGGATACGCGCCCGAGTATGGAGTATGCTACTCCTCGTGTTATTGATAAGATGACAGCTCGTGATATTTATAACCTTAGGCTTAAAGATAATCCTAAGAGACTTCTTAAGCAGATTAACAGTATTCACAAACTTCGCCGCGCGCTGGCTATGTGTAAGAATGATGACCGTAAGGCTACGCTGGTTCGTTTGATACAAGGAAGAATTAGACAACTTAATGTAACGTTGTAAAATGCCTGGTTTTTTGTACATATTTTTTTGCACACTTATATTGGTAGTTTTTATAGAAGCTACTACAGAGCTTATCTGTAAGTCCTTAATCTTCTCTAAGGTTAGGGAAAAATTAGTTTCTGTACATCCTTTTATAGCCGCCATGATAAAGTGTGGTTATTGTACGTCGGTGTGGGTGGCTATTTTTCCGGCAATTTACTGCGCTTATTTATTTGATCCCAGGTGGTGGGAATTTCCACCCTTGTTTGTTGTGTTTATGTTAGTGTTACACCGCTTGTCAAATTATTTACATAATTTTAATGACAAGTATTTAGATAAGTTTTACAAATAACAGAAGTAAGGAATGGATTATGGGAGAAGCAAATCTTGATATCGCGTCGGACGTAGTGCAGGTTGCGGATGACTCTACCCCAGTAAAGATTAAAGACGAAGATTTCGGCAAGCTAAGGGACATTCAAGTTAGAGTAGACGCTCTTTCTAAGTATCGCCAAGAGATGGGACGCTTAGTTCAGTTGCTCGGTAATATGCGAGATGAAGCTAACAAGGTAGAGGTGGAGTTAGCAGAGTCCCGTAGAGCGCTTGCTGATTTGTACGAGCTGGAAAAGGTTTCGAAGGGACAGTGGGCTCTTGATTTTGAAAAGAAAGAGTTTGCTCAGCTAGACCCTTCTGCCCCCGCAATCCCTTAAACACAGAGGACTAAATGAATTTTTGCTCTAAGTTAAAATTCGGCGCTCTGACGCGGCTGCAGGCCATTAGCAAGGCCTGCGCCGGTACGGAAGACGTGTATCCTGTGGAGGGTGACGGCTAGTGATTGTCGCTCCAACAAAGCGGGAGCTACTGCTGCTGGCGGGCGGTGGATTCGTCTCCAACAACACGCACGCCACAAACTTGGTCGCAGCCAGTACACAGTATTGGAGCACGCCGGACGACCCCGACAACTCGATCACTGCTGACATGACCCAGCGTGCGATGGTTCGGTTTACGTCGCTACCAATATCTGGAAGTGGGATGGCGGCAATCAGCAAGTACGACGCTCAAGTCGGGGTTGATCAAAGGTCGTGGCAGTTGCTGCTGAGGAATATAGGGGGCACTCAGCATATAGACATCATCCTTGCTTCCACAGGATCGGGGGTATTTGACTTCGTGCGCTACACGTGGACGCCGTCCGCAAATATCTGGTACCGCCTGGAGTTCACCGTTGACATCTCTGCGGCGCTGCCCGGTGAGATTTCGCTGTGGATTGATGCCGTAGATCAGGGTGACGGAACAATCATTCAGGATAACTCAATCACGGCCCTGCATGACTCAACGACAGCTCTGCGCGCGGGTACTTC
>Ga0114925_10000096_pt1 | contig 31111 bp, 19 predicted proteins | sample SumtaG_2_FD_87287 | JGI IMG/M metagenome (GOLD analysis project Ga0114925, IMG submission 87287) | Deep subsurface microbial communities from Indian Ocean to uncover new lineages of life (NeLLi) - Sumatra_00607 metaG | ecosystem: Environmental > Aquatic > Marine > Oceanic > Sediment | place... | reverse complement strand
TGGGAATAAGGCTCTGGCCAAAATGGTGCGTCCACACCCAGTTCACGAAAACACGAGCTGTCAAAGGATTTTTTGAATCGACAATCATATCTGCAAGATCGAGGCGGCCGCTTGTTCTTTTATCAACGAGATCTCCTCCAAGAATTTGAGGAACTCGACGATCCATTTTCTCTCCTCGCCTCCCCGGACTTCCTCTTAAGAAGATAAAACTTTCAGTTGGTTTAGGTTTGTCAACAAGAACCATGGCTCGCGGAGGACCACCCGATGAGTCGGCCTGATGTGCGAGAATTCTTCTCTTTCTTTTATTGTGCTCATCTCGCTCCGATCGCTTCGAAACACTCTTCCATTCATTTTCCAAAACGACAAGGGGCGTTCCTACTTTGCCAAATACTAACCACAGTGAATGAAGATCTTTAGAAGCCTGAATCTGACTCTTCGATTCCGTATCTTCAATGGAAACAACGCTCGCAATAAGGCGGCCGTAGGCAGCTGCAAGATCGCTCAGTGAATGAGGCTTTGCAGAAACAAGTTCCTGTTTAACACAACTATTAAGATTAGGAATGGAATCAAAACACTGACTCAGTATCTTGTCAGCATCAGATGCAAACCTATCATCTGGCACTTTGGAAAGCTGAACCCAGGGGCCAAGAATCGGGTGTGTAGGATTTTTATCACTTAGAAGTCTCTTCAGCCGCCCAAGCATGATGGGTGTCATCTCATAGCCATCCTGCATTCGGGGTAATCTTCCATCTTTCTTTTCTGAAGGCCGAGCAACTTCGATCAGATAATCTGACGCGTGGAGCACAGCCTCTCGAATCGCCCGGCGGTAGATCTCCTGTTCGTAGTCGATAAGGCTTTGTTCAAGTTCCGCCATCTTTTTGGCAAATGCTTTAGCTTCTTGTGTTTGCGGTGCCTCACCAATGATTGGCAACTGTTCGGGTGTTTCAGTACTGGCAAAAATTCCATGAAGAGCGTAGTAGTCGTCGATACCAATTGGTTCATACTTATGATCATGGCAGCGAGCACAGGCGACAGACAGCCCCATTAGCCCACGAGTCACCAGATCTATTCGATCATCGATAATGTCATGGATGTTGCCACGAAAGGTTCGTCCTACCGTCAGGAATCCAAGTGCCGCGAGATCTTTTTTTGGCACATCTGGTGTTATCAGGTCAGCTGCAAGTTGTAGTCTGAGAAACTGGCTGTATGGCAAATCATCATGGAAAGCCTTTACGACCCAGTCACGATATGTCCATGCAAATGGACTCTTGTTGGACTGTCCACCAAAGGCATAACCAATGGTGTCTGCGTATCGAGCGAGATCAAGCCAGTAGCGAGCCCAGTGCTCTGCATGCTCCGGTGAATCAAGCAAACGCTCTGCGTATGTACGGTAAGCGAGTTCGCTAGGATCTGCCACAAATGCTTCAACATCATTAATAGATGGAGGAAGGCCGGTAAGATCATAGGAGAGTCTTCGGATAAGTGCATGGGGTGACGCCTGCTCAGACGGTTGAATTCCGTGCTTAAGCATTTCACTGGCGAGGAATCGGTCAACTCGATTGCTTGACCACTTCTCGCGAAGGTGAACTGGCAGTTCTTCGTTTAGAACTGGTGGATTATGGGAAAGAATCGGCTGAAATGACCAGTGTGATTCCTTTGTTGAAGCAATCCTCTCAGACATGGATTCACTGTCATCAGAAAGTGGACTTTCGTTCGACCCCACTCCACTCCAAGGAACACCTCGTAAAACCCATTCTTCAAGTGTTGCTATTTCTTCCGCTGAGAGTTTTCCGTCTGGAGGCATAGAGGTATCATCGCTTGCCTTAATAACAGTGATTAACTTACTCTTTTGAATATTGCCAGGCTGTATAACTACGCCAGCGTCGCTACCTCGCAAGACGAATTGATGGCTATCAAGCCTTAAGCCAGCCTCTGAAATTTCTGAAGAATGGCACTCGTGGCAATGTTCCACTAAAAGCGGCCGCACCTTTGATTCAAAAAAACGCTCATCATTGCTTGAATTTCCATGAGCTTCGACCGCAACAATCAAATATGAAAAAATGCATATAAGATGAGCCCCGCGATAAAGAAGTTGACTACCAAGAAACTTCACGTCGTTCATCCACATACAAAGGCACTTATAACGGTTCGTCTATCTACATAATAATATCCTGCGACCACCGCGTCTTACTTCTGGTGAATGGCAAAACGGAAATAAGGGTGTTTTTTCGGCCAAATCACATGCGATTTATCAAATCCCGTGGTGACATTGTCCCGCAAGAATGCATCCAATACCTCGACGAGCGGAAACTCTATAGCACCGATTCACAACACTCAAAAAAGTGATAATGAAAATACTATCTGGGAAGCCATCAGCTAAAAACGCAGCCAATCGGATTAGTAACTGCCCCATGGACCACGAATAGCGTGCACACCAAATTGCACGGTATCGCTCGGGTGTTGAGGTGTAGGCATAAGTGGTCGTGATCCGGGCACGTAAGCAGCCCCCGGATATGGTTTGCGGAACTGCTGATAGAGGGGCATCACACGGGAACTGGGCACACCCCAACTGTATTCACTTACAAACTCTGCCGTCGGTGGTACGACTAATGGAACAGGCCGCCCTACGTCCGGATTATACCAACCACTATGCCAACTTTTATTTCGACCTCTTAGAAAATATCGTTTCTCAGTCGCGCGGTGGCCTCCAGCCTCAACGGCCTGCAAAAAAGTGACCGTGATAATAGCTGCCACTACCACACGGCTAAGCAGTAAAATATGGGAGGTCTTCATCAGTTAGTTTCTTTCGCTAGTAAATACAAATTACACTTCTGAATATGCTCTTTACCACCAATAGGCATTGGTAACATTTCGCATGCCCATGGCTCCGGAACAGCGTACGTACCGTCGTCGATGTTGATAGAGAAACTCGTGGGGCATAAACGGTGGATATGTAACCCATGTATGGCCAACACGAGCCGGCACCGGTTGTGGAGACACGTAGAGTTGGGCTCCTACACCAGGATATGGCCCCGGAGGAATCGGTGGATAATAGTAGTTTGAGAACACATCTGGTACCGGAGCCTCGACACCACCATTTATTGGATTTGCTTGAACGGTCTGTGAAAATAATCCTGCAGTGGTGACAGCACTCAGCAGCATGATCATCGCGAATCGAGTTCGTTGAGCGCTCATTGTCTTTTCTCCATGGGAAGCTCTCATTTCGTCAGTTTGATTGCCTGCAAAAGTCCTCTCACGCCCGAGAGCCGGACCCTCAGAAACCACAGGACGGCCCTCCATGGCCCTTACCCATGATCCATCACGATCCCTTTTGGGAAGGAAGTTCCCCTGCAAAGAGTTCGGCATACCCAGCCTGATAGGATCACGGCGACACCTGCGAAGCCATTCCGATAACCCCACGGATAAAGTCTGCCCCGGCAGGCCTATCGGTACGGTTGGATTTTCACCGGGAAATATCACTACACTTTGCCTCACTTACCCGGACCACCGAAATCCGGACTTTATGCCAGTCAAATCCTAAAAATCTGTAGAACAATGGCCGCCTCTTCAACAAGAACCAGGAAAAAGAAAAAAAACAAAGTACGCTCGGCTTCTCGCAGCACAACTCCGGAAAGTTCGACCTCGGCAGCAGAGAACAAAAAACCACGAACAAAGCGGCGAGCCAGTGCCCAGAAACTTGCTACCGGACAACGAGATATTTCAGTAAGTGAGTTCTTTGCAAAGAACCGGCACCTACTCGGCTTTGACTCTCCAAGAAAAGCACTCCTAACAAGTGTGAAGGAAGCTGTTGATAACTCACTCGATGCATGTGAAGAAGCTGGCATTCTTCCTGAGATTTGGGTCCGTATTGATCAGACTGGCGAAACTGGCAGACGGTTTTCTGTTAGCGTGCAAGACAACGGACCCGGTATCGTTCGAAAACAGATACCTCTCATTTTTGGAAAGCTTTTGTATGGCTCAAAGTTCCATCGTTTAAGGATGAGTAGGGGACAACAGGGTATTGGAATTTCCGCTGCTGGAATGTATGGCGTACTTACAACAGGCAAACCGGTAAAGATTATTTCAAAGACTTCTCGTAAGGATCCTGCTCACTATTACGAACTACGGATCGACACAAAAACAAACCAACCTGAAATTCTAAATGGTCGAGGTGCCGGTGTTGACATTCCACCCGGCAAGGCTGGTGATACCATGATGCACAAGCGTGGAATTGAATGGGTCGCAAAAAACGACCTCGATGAGGACACCGAACATGGCACCCGTGTCACCATCGAGATGGAGGCAAAATTCCAACGCGGTCGTGGCAGTGTTGAGGAATACTTGGAGCAAACGGCAATCGCCAACCCTCATACACGTATTCATTTCCAAGGGCCAGATGGGAATGAGCGTTTGCTCGAACGAGCAAACCACGAACTTCCCCCGGAGCCTAAAGAGATTAAACCTCATCCATATGGGGTAGAACTTGGCCGCCTTGTCACGCTGCTTCAAGAGCAGCCAAAAATGACATTATCTCAATTTCTCAACCAAAGTTTCTCGCGCGTATCACCCACCACCGCTCGAAAACTTTGTAACGCGGCGGATCTCTCAACCCGAGTCAATACAGGAAAGTTGGGACGCGGTGAAGCGGATGCTCTCTACGCAGCAATTCAGTCAACTCGAATTCCTCCACCCTCTACAGATTGCGTTGTGCCTATTGGTGAGCAGAGGCTTTTGGCTGGGCTTCATCAGGTTGTGCCGGGAGAATTCTTTACTGCTGCAACACGACCACCGGGAGTCTATCGAGGAAATCCTTTTGTTATCGAAGCTGCTCTAGCGTACGGAGGTGCTGCCGCTGCACGAAAAGTCTCGCTTGAAGCACTTACCGAACTTGCAGCGGAAAGTGACGCACGAAGCCTTCGTCAATTCCTGGCAACTACATTTGGTGGCGTAGGAACAGAAGCGGCTGACAAAATTTTGACCGAGGCAAAACTGACACCTCGACAATCACCATCAAAACTAAAAAAAGCTGCCTTGCGAGATCTTCATGAAGCGATGAAGCACGTCAATCTCGATGAGGGTCAGAGTATGAATGTGCTTCGCTTTGCCAATCGTGTCCCACTTCAATTCCAACACGCAGCCTGTGCAATAACACAAACTATTCTTTCAACAAACTGGAGATCGTATGGGCTCTCACAGTCTCGTGGAAGTCTTCCTAGTGCTCCAATTACTGTCATGGTCCACATGGCAAGTGTGTGGGTGCCATTTACCAGTGAATCAAAAGAGGCCGTTGCTTCTTACCCTGAGATCCAGAAAGAAGTGCGGCTGGCCCTCCAAGCAGTCGGACGAAAGCTCGGCATGTATCTCAGACGACGCCTTAAAGTTGCACAGGAAGGCCAGCGACGAACAATTTTCCTTCGCTACTTGGGCGAAGTCGCCACAGCTGTTGCAACGATCAATGGTGGGAATCGAGACAAAATCTACGAGGAACTTCTACGAGTTGCCAAAAAGAAAACTGCTGAAGCAGACGTAAAATTAGACGAGTCCGGCCAACCTATTGATGAGCCTGAGGAACTGAATCTCGGGGAAAACGTGATCATTGTGTCGCAGCGAGGACACCAAGAAAGTGATGAAGAACCAGCGGCTACAGAGTCAGAAGGAAAACAAGAGAAAACAAAAAAGAAGGTAAGAAAGAAAACAAAAAAGAAAATCTTAAAAAAACGACGAGTGAAAAAAAAATAGCTCACACGAAAAAACATCGGTATTAATTATTTTGATTTTTATCGGAATTTAAGTAGCAACGAAGCTCTTCTCTTGAACTTCCATGGTTCCTTTCGTGGTTTGTCCAAACAGAGCCTGCCTCTGTCCATTGGATAGTCCGTAAATGTCAGCTGAGTACACCGTGGACGACTTCTCCATGAACATCAGTCAGCCGAAAATCCCGTCCCTGATAGGGAAAGGTGAGCCGCAGATGATCAATACCCATGAGGTGAAGGATCGTGGCGTTGAGATCATGTACATGCACCTTTTGCTCAGGTGTCACGATGTTGTAAGAGTAGTCATCCGTTGTACCCCACGTCAGGCCACCCCGTATACCTGCACCAGCCATGAGTGTGGTGAAACACCGCGGATGATGGTCACGACCATAATTCGTTTCTGTCAGATTGCCCTGTGAATAGATGGTTCGCCCAAATTCACCACCCCAGACGATCAGCGTCTCGTCAAGGAGGCCACGTTGATCAAGATCGTCCAGCAAAGCTCCTGTTGCCTGATCCGTATCCTTCACTTGACCCCGGATTGCCTTTGGTAGTCCTCCGTGATGATCCCAACCCATATGAAAGCACTGCACAAACCGCACACCACGCTCTGACAGCCTCCGAGCAAGCAAGCAGTTATAAGCGTAGCTTCCATGGCGATATACGTCTGGTCCGTACGACTCCAACACATGCTTCGGCTCATCAGAAAAATCTGCTATCTCCGGCACGCTTGCCTGCATACGAAAGGCCATTTCATACTGGCTCGTACGCGCTGCAATATCGGGATCACCAATAATTGCCGCCCGTGAAGCATTGATGGCAGCAATACGGTCAAGTGTTGCTCGCCGTAGGTCACGACTCACACCAGGTGGATCAGCAAGATAAAGAACTGGGGCACCTGTGTTGCGAAAGCGAACCCCTTGATGCTGATTTGGCAGGAATCCCGCCCCCCACAATCGATCATAGAGGGGCTGGTCATTGGGACGACCCGAACCATAGCTAGTCAGCACAATGTACGCAGGTAGATCTGCGTTATCACTGCCAAGACCATAACTCAACCAAGATCCAATACTTGGGCGACCGGCCAACTGATGACCTGTTTGAAAAAATGTAATCGCCGGATCATGATTAATCTGCTCGGTGTGCATTGAGCGAATCATGCACCACCGATCTGCATGGCGGGCCATGTTTGGGACGAGCTCGCTAAACCACATGCCGCTCTGACCATGTTGAGCGAATGAAAACATCGATGGCGCAACCGGAAAACTCTTCTGTCCACTCGTCATTGTCGTGAGCCGCTGGCCCTTCCTGATTGAATCCGGCAGATCCTCACCTCGATACTTTTCCATCTGAGGTTTTGGATCGAACAGGTCCATCTGTGAGGGTGCACCCGACTGAAACAGATAGATGATCCGCTTCGCCTTTGGTGGAAAATGTGGAGCGAACCGTGCGCTTGCAACTGTTGCATCTGAAGCGATCACCGGCTTCATCAACGATGCGAGTGCTGCAAAACCAAGCCCCCCACCTGAACCTCCAAGGAAGACCCTGCGATTGATTTGATCCTGCATCTGAATTGAATGGTCTGTATTCACGTCTTATTCTCGCATTATGAATTCATCAAGGTTCAAAAGCACATTCGCAACAAGCGTATAGGCGGCGTAATCAGGCAGAGGCACATCTTTTGGCGGAGGAACAACACCGACCTTGGAGAGCTTCTCTGCTGCATGCGTATCGGAATGAAAAAACTTCCGATCGGCAGCAAGGCCCTTTTCAAGTGTTTGTAACTCGTGTTTCGTTGGCTTTCGTCCTAATGCTAATTGGAAGCCAAAGCGAATCCGATCTGCTGCCCCCGATCCACCTTCTGTCAGCATCCGTCGCGCAAACCCCTGTGCTGCTTCGACAAAGGTGATTTCATTTAGCAGAGCAAGTGCCTGTAATGGTGTATTTGTCCGCGAACGCTTCACTGTACATGTTTCCCTGTTGGGCGCATCAAACAGAAGCATCGTCGGTGGGCCGGCCGTCCGTTTCCAAATCGTATACATACTGCGACGATATCGGTCTTCATTCGTCGCAGGCTTGTACCCACGTAAGTCTCCATATTTACTTGTTTCATCCCAAACGCCATCCGGCATCCATGGCCGCACGCTGGGGCCACCGATTTTTTTTACAAGCAACCCGGATGTATCAAGTGCAACATCTCGAACAATTTCCGCTGGTAAGCGAATACGTGAAGTACGAGCAAAGAGAATATTTTCTGGGTCTTTCATGAGTGCTTCTGGCGACACGGCAGAGGCTTGCTGATATACACGACTGGTTACCAACTGTTTCACAAATCGTTTCACGTCCCAGCCGCTTTCCATGAAATCCACTGCAAGCCAGTCGAGCAATGCCGGGTGAGTCGGATACGAAGCCTGACTGCCAAGGTTTTCACTTGTTTTTACAAGGCCAACACCAAAGAAACGCTCCCACATACGATTCACCCAGACTCGCGCTGTGAGCGGGTTCTCTCTTGAGACAATCCAGCGAGCAAGTGAAAGCCGGTCAGCGTTCTCACCATCAGAGAGCGGCGGTAGGAAAGCAGGAAGCCCTGGCTCGACGACTTCGCCCCTTTTGTCGTACTCTCCACGAAGGAGCACGAAGGCCTCACGAGGCGCACCCTCTTTCATGACCATCGCACTTGGAATTCGATTGCGAAAGGATTCAAGGCTTTTCTGTGCAGCATCACGAGTAGCTTCGGCTTGCTGAATGGGACCACTTACATTTTCACGATAATGCTTCTCCAGTTCTTTTTGCTGCTCTGGAGTGCGCTCATCGGCAGTGGCTGACAAACCATCACGAACAAGTTTCGAAAGTCGAATTCCTTTGACTCCAATAATGCTCGGATCCTCAGCTGAATACGCTACACGAAACCGTGCAATCGTGTGCTCCGGATGCCTAGATTCCTGCCTCACAGTCATGACAAGCCGAGAATTATCTTGAACTGTTACCGACTTCTGAGGAAACAATGCAACAGTTCGTTGTTTTTTTAAATCTTGTAGATGACCATCAATCGCCCAACCATCAACTTTTTTCCCTGTGAGTAGTTTTGCTGCTTCCCAACCCTTCTGCTGATAACTCGCATCTGCCCGCTTAAACACAATTGGTACTGCCTTCCCGTCACCAGGCGGATGAATCTCTGCTTCAATTTTCGTTACCACGACATTGCCATTTCCACCACGACCGTATCCACCTCCAGCGAGCCCCTCCACCGGTAAAAGCTCTATTCGCAAACCACCAAAATCACCGGGTGGAATAAGAGCCTCAACTGTATAACTGTCCTGCGGAGGACGATCTCCCTCCACAAGACATGTACCATCACCGTCAACACGAATTGTTGCCCCACCAGCACTGGTTACCTCGATTGGTTCAATCGACTTCCAGACTTGCCCGGGCGTACCAAGGAGTGATTTGGTTTCATGTACCCACGCTTCAAGTAAGGTGCTGAAATTCTCTTCTTCTGCACTCAAAGCATCTTTAGCGTTGGCAACAACCTGCTCTAGCTTTGCAATTTCTTTTACTTGATTTTCATCCGGAAGGAGATGAATCGGGGCAGAATTACCACCACTCCGATTTGACTTGCCCATGATTGTTCCGGTTTCCGGAACATTGTTGAATAACGCAAATAATGAGTAGAACTCCCGTTGGGTTAGTGGGTCATACTTATGATCATGACAGCGGGCACATCCCACAGTAAGTCCAAGCCATGTCTGCCCGGTCGTTTCAACTCGATCGATGACAGTCTCGACTCGCCATTCCTCAGCAATGATCCCCCCTTCACCATTAATACGATGGTTCCGATTGAAACCAGTTGCAACAATCTGGTCTCGTGTTGGATGAGGGAGCATGTCACCAGCAAGTTGCTCAATCGTAAATTGATCAAAAGAGAGATTACGATTGAAAGCTTCTATTACCCAATCACGCCATGGCCAATTAGAGCGACTGGAGTCAGTCTGATATCCATGGCTGTCGGCATAGCGGGCGGCATCGAGCCATTCAATTGCCATGCGTTCACCATAGTGTGGACTTGTCAGTAATGCGTCCACATAACGCTCATACGCACCATCGGTATTATCTTGCAGAAACTTCTCTGCTACTTCTGGCGATGGTGGCAAACCAGTGAGATCAAGCGCTACGCGTCTCGCTAACGTCTTTCGTCTGGCGTTTTGACTTGGAGCAATCTTTTCCTGCTCGAGCCTTGCCAGAATGAAATTATCAATCGGTGTCAGCGGCCACTTCGTATCAATAACATCAGGCACTACCGGTCTTTTAATCTGCTCGAATGCCCAATGCTTTTCATATTGTGCACCCTCTGCTATCCATTGAGCAAACAACTGGGCTTCTTCTTGAGTTACTGGCTTGCCTACCTCTGGTGGTGGCATGACGATGTCTGGGTCTTTGCTGTTGATTCGCGCAATGATCTCACTCTTGGATGGTTTCCCCGGAACGAGAGCGTACGATCCACTTTCGAGGGCTGCGGTGGCATCCGTCACGGTATCCAGCCGAAGCCCAGACTGACGTTTCTCAGCATCTGGACCATGACACGTGAAGCAACGATCAGAAAGAATTGGGCGAATGTCTTTATTAAACGATATCGCTTTGGTATCAGCCATGCCTTGTCGAGCAGTTGCAGCAAGACATAGCAACCCAAAAATAATCCGCGACATGAGAAAGTGCTCCGATCGCAAACAATAGGAAACACCCGCGTCGCCGTTCGTTCAATACCATCGTGGTAGCCGAACGCGGACCGTACTGGTCGATCAGCGGGAACACTACATTCAAATGTAGTATATCTATTTACATTATGAATAAGAGAAGAACCATCGCCAGAAACATGTCTACATATGCGTCGCCGTGCTTTATTTGGAGCATTCATCGGCTGCTATCACTGTTTCAAGCAAGAACTATTGCTGCTCTTATTTATCTTCACGTTCAGCTGCCACATTTTACTTTTTACTGTCTCAGGTCTTGCCTCTCATTTTCCGCGCGAATATTTATCGCCCCTCACCTGAGCCATCAATGATCTCGGAAACAGGTGGGTGAAGTGCCTCTATCCGTTCTTGAAGCTCCCTCATCTCTTCCTCGAGTTCTTCGACCCGCTCGTTGAGTTCCATAAACCGTTCTCGAGCCTGACCCATCATTCCTCGTGCTTGATGCATACGCTCTTCAATTTGCTCGCGCATTTCTTCATGTGTTCGATGAACGTGCTCTGCCATTTCTTCAGACTGTTGCATTCGGTCATTGATGGCTTCTCGAACCTGACGTTCAAAATCGTGACGTCGACCTTCGTCTTTCATTCTCCGTTCACTTTCAAAGTGGTCTGGCCTATGTGGTGGCTGATGACCAGCTGGATTGTGTCCAGCACCACCACGACGCTCAATACGATCAAGGCGTGCAATCACTTCATCAAAACGCCTCATCAAATGATCCATTATTGGACCACCTTCTACTGGACCTCGACCACCTTCGTGACTGGGTGGTTTGTGATTGTGCATTGGTTCTCGTTCTCGATCAGCGGATCCTGGACCACGACCTTCCGGTGGCCTATTTCCCTGTCGCTGTAACCGAGGTGACTCTTCAGCGCTCACCCCCCACTGTGGAGCAATGAAGACGATAGCGAGACCAGCCAGTGTGGTGACCGCAACGAATGCTGTTTGTTTCATCGAAAATTCCTTTATGCAAGAATAGAGAAGTATCGTTTGGTTACTAACATGGTGCTGGTGTGGTCGAGTACTGCATCGAAAGTAGTCACCGCAACATCATCAAGCTACCCCCTCTTATGAACGAATCTACCTTGAAAAAGTTGCCCGATCCAGCACTTCTTGATTTTGGGGTTGATCACTCGGGAACTGGCTATCGTCTTGAAAAAATGGGGGGTGTTGTTCTGATTCGGCCACTGCCATCGACAACGGCCAGACAGCAGAACCAAGAACTCTGGAAAGAGGCCCATGCAATTTTTCGAGAATCACGGAGAGGCACTGGTGCCTGGAAGTTCGCCTCTCAGCTACCTGATCCATGGCATATCCAGCTTTGTCTTCATGGCGGTCCACTTCAACTCCATGTGAGACCAGCACCATCAGGACAAGTTGGGATTTTTCTGGAGCAGGTGCCTCAGTGGCAATGGCTTTCTGAAATCACCCCAAAAGGAAGTCGAGTACTCTCACTGTTCGCACACTCAGGTGCAGCCACACTTGCTTTAGCTCAGGCTGGTGCTGAGGTAGTGCACGTCGACAGTTCACGTCAATCAATCCAATTAGCGAGGAGAAACGCAGCGGCTTCTCATTTAGATGACGCACCCATTCGATGGATTTGCGAAGATGCACAACGATTTGTAGCCCGAGAAAGAACTCGCGGTAACACCTATGACGGCTTTGTGCTCGATCCACCGTCATGGGGTCATGGCCCCAAGGGAGAAGCCTTTTCTATCGATAGGCATCTTGTATCACTACTATCAGATTGCGCTCAACTGCTTTCTCCAACGGCACATGGCCCAATTCTTCTCACGGCACACTCCCCCGGGTGGCATCATCAGCGACTGTCATCAGCACTTTCATCTGCACTACAAGGAAAATCATCAGGAATGCTGACAATCTCCAGTGGTCCACTTTCATGTATGGATCTTCATAGACGACAGCTCCCTCTCGGCGGCTTTGCTCGATCGAGTGACATTGGTGAGGTATCGCAATAAGATGTGTTCAATAAGGAGATCGTATTGTCAGTGCTGCAATCAATTAAAACGACTGAAATGATCACGAGCCCATCAAATGCTCGTGTTCGGTCTACCATGAAGCTGCGCGATGCAACGGTCCGGCGTCAGACAGGCCTCACCCTCATTGATGGACAGCGTGAAATACAACGGTGCCTGACTGCACGAAAAGAGATTGTTGATATATTCTTCGATGCTGAATCATTTCCATCACTATCGGATACTGAGCAAAAGAACTTCGAATTGTTACTTCGTGAGGCTTCTTCCCAGACAGCCTCGCTGACACCATTGAGCACCAGAGCGTTTTCGAAAATTGCTTTTGGAAAACGCAATGAAGGAATTGTCGCTGTTGCACGATTTCAAACTGATTTAGTGACAAATTTCAAACCTTGCCCGGGTTCACCGATTTTCATTCTTGAGGGAATTGAAAAGCCGGGAAACCTCGGTGCGATTTTTCGTACCGCCGATGCTGCTGGGTTTGGTGGAATTCTTATTTGTGGAAAAGGAACTGACGCCTCAAATCCGGCTGTCATTCGCGCAAGCCTAGGCACTGTATTTTGCATGCCTATTGCATGCGATACAGTGAGCGCAGTTATGCAGTGGTGTATGACCCACAAACGAAACATTATCGCCGCTACGCCTGACGGCGACACCCACTGGCATGCAGGTAAACTTGCAGACCAACCCGCTATCCTACTTGGTAGCGAGGCCCACGGAATTTCTCCTCTGTGGCTGGAAACTGCAAACAATAAAACACTCACTTTAGAAACAGTCGCTCTTCCAATGCATGGTCTTGCAGATAGCCTCAATGTTTCGGCAACAGCTGCTGTCTTAGCGTACGAGTCATTACGACAGCGAGAGGTATCACCAGAGCACCCACAACCTGAAAGCACATGAAAAATATGCCTGACGATAACTCAATAGACACAGCATTGCTTGCTGCACAACTAACCGAGACTTTGGAAGCAAATGGCATCGATGCTATGTTTCAAAAACTCGAAGACTCACTTCGTCATTCTCGTCGGTGGCACAGCCTGTTTGATGCCCATCTCTTACGAGCCCGGGCGACTCTTGGACTGCCTCTCATCGGACCGGTTACAGACGCTGACAAGGCAATCAAAAAAAAACTTGATGAGGAAACAATTGCTGCGTGTAAAGAAGTTGGCTGGCAACTCCTTAGTGAAGGACAGATTGCTTCTGGGTGGATGTATCTGCGAGCAGCGGTCGAAACACATGAGGTCGTAGAAAAGCTCAACCAAATGGCTACTCAACTCCTTGAGGAAGAAGAGAGTGCAAATGGTGATGAAGAGTACCAGCCACTTCAGGAAATTATTCAGCTAGCTCTCTGGGAAAACCTTGACCCTGCCCTTGGTATCCGTGTGATGCTTGCTGTCCAAGGAACATGCAATGCCGTCACTGCATATGAACAATCGGTTTCCGGTCTTCCACCAGCCCAACAGGAACCTGTTGCAAAAATCATGGTCGAACATTTGCACAATGAGGTGTTTGAAAATCTCGCAAGCGACCTTATAGAAAAAGGACTTGTTAGCACGAATCAAGTCGATGAAATAAAGGATCGCAAAGGTACTCTCGTCGATCTTTTAGGAGCCGCGAGTGACCTTCTAGACGAAGAAAGTATCCACGTAGATGCCTCACACCTCCAGGCAGTCCTACGTTTTGCAAGAATATGCACCGACTCGACTGATATTCAGCAAGCGTATGCATTGGCATGCTATGCATGTCGACTCCCAAAGGAATTTAGGTATCCAGGCGATACTCCATTCACTGACTTCGGTAAATCTTCTCGCCTCTTCTACTCAGCACAGCTGGGCAAAGATACTGACCAAGCCATTTCATTTTTTAAGCAGGAAGCAGAACAAGCCAATGAGTATGAGGCTCCAGCCGCTTGGGATGTACTAGCTGTCTTAGCATCTCGCATCAACCGACCGGACGAAGCACTCAGTGCGATTCTTGCACGACCCGCTGAAACAGGCCCATCGCAAAACTCGCCACTTGCAGCAACACTACCACCGCTTGTGGAGCTCTCCCACAATGCTGTCGGTGGGGAAAAACTACGTGCTGCATGTATTAAAAGAGATGATCTTATTACCTTTGCTGCATCACTCGCTCGTGACAGCACCCCATAGCAAATCAAACTTCTCTATGGGCGAGAGTTTCTGTCAGTCAAGCCAGCATCGTGGATTCAGACAATGCAACCAACCTCGTGGGCCACAGGTATGGCAGGCACATTCCGTCGCGTAGCCGCATTGCTTTGGCGATCAGAAACCTTTTCCTGGGGGCATCTGCCAAGGCGCGAGGAGATCGAGAGAGGGTGACTGAAAGCAACCCCCTGCCCACTCATTTCGGCAGTTGCAGGGATCAGGATGAAAGGGCTCATCACAAAATGCACCCCAGTAGCGCGGGCCACATCCGGTATCACCGCAAGGTGATGTCTTCCCACCGTAAGGGCCTCTACATTTCCTGCACTCACCAGCTGATGAAGAGCAAGCAATTCCAACTGAACAGATAAGAACAGCGAATAACACGAGCCGTTGTGAAATAAATGTTTTCATACTCATAGTATCGACCAACAACGCATAACGCTGTTTGGGAAAAGAATTCCACTGGTAACGACTCTATGGATTCACCAAAGTCACAAGGCTTCCTATTTTGCACTAACTATGACAATCGAGTGAATTAACGTACATCCACAACATCGACTGGGGCATTTGCGAGGGCTCGTTCATAGACTTTCTGGTACTGCTGAGCACTTACCTTCCAAGACCAATCCTGATGCATTACACGACGCACCAGATCTCGCCAAAGCTTTTCATTCTGGTGGGCAGAAAGAGCACGATGAACGGCGTCTTCGAGGGAGGCTATTTGGAAATCCTCAAAGACAAAGCCGCTCGCCGTTCCATCTGAAATTGTTTGATCATTCACATCAACAACTGTATCTACAAGACCACCAGTCGCTCGAACGACCGGGATCGTGCCATAACGAAACGCATAAAGCTGCGCTAAACCACATGGTTCATACTGGCTAGGCATGAGCAAAATATCCGCTGCTGCCTGAACCAAATGTGCGAGTACTTCGTCAAAACCAATCACCACATCAATGGTTCCTGGATACTCAGAGGCAACCACTCTCAATGATTCTTCCAGATGCGGGTCACCGGTACCCAGCACGGCAAATCTCACATTTCCAGATCCTGCCATACGGCGAAGCAGGTCAATTACAAGACTCACTCCTTTCTGCTCAGCAAGACGACCAACAAATGCTACCAGTGGCCGATCATCGGGGGCAGCGTGTCCAAGCCGAGCAGCAAGTGCGACTCTCGCCGTATACTTCCCTTGTTCGGCATCATCTTCACTGTAATGCCGCGGAATCAAGTCATCTGTTCTCGGGTTCCACGTCCCATCGTCAATTCCATTGACGATGCCAGTTAAGGTAGACGCCCGCCCCGCGAGCACGCCTTCAAGCCCACAGCCACCAGGAGCAGCCTGTATCTCTTGAGCATAGGTTGGACTTACTGTTGTGAGTTGATCGGCAAAAACAATACCGGCTTTCAACATATTGAGTTGCCCATAGAACTCCAGTTGCTGCCAGTTAAAGTACTTCCAGTGAAATCCTGTAAGAAGCATATCCCAGTGCCAAAACATTCCCTGATAGGCAACATTGTGAATTGTAAGAACGGAACGAGCTTCTGACAGTCTTGGCCAGGATTGATACAACAATTTCTGGTAGGCAGGAACAAGACTAGTCTGCCAGTCATGACAATGAAGGACATCAAAGGCATGCGGCTGCCGAGCTGCCAATTCAAGTGCTGCTCTTGAAAAGAAGATAAATCGTTCGGCATTGTCGGCATAGTCTTCAGCACCACCATAGAGTGTCTCGCGATCGAAGCAATGTGTGTTTCCAATCAAAAACACATCATGTTTTTGGTCTGGAAGGGAGCATGAATAAACCGTTGCTTCAAGATTTCGCTTGCCGACAGGAATCGAAAACTTTATATCTGTTTTTTTTATTGGTAGATTTTTTCCCAAAACCTCACGATAGGCTGGTAGAACGAGCGTGCAGTTACAACCCTCGTGTTCAAGTGCATTCGGGAGCGCACCGGCTACATCGGCAAGCCCACCGGTCTTGGCAAACGGTGTTGCCTCGCTGGAAATCTGCAGTACCCGCATCCTGATGGCATTCTCCTCAGACGCTCTCTCCTACCGATCATGAACGAAACACGCTACTGTGTAGCATACCCTCCAGACTCAGAGATGACCTCCTCCACAGGTATTCCCTATGCCACTCGTAAATCCCGCTAGCGTATTTAATCTCCGATTTTCCTGCGCCTGGAAGGAGAGGCTTTGGCCTCCGGCGGAAAGTCATATCGACAAGTCATGCCAACTACCCCGGCTCGCAGGGATATCAGGTGTGCCAGATATTCTCGAACTCGCAGCAGGATGGAATGAAGCAGGACTCGGTATCCGGGCTCAGGTTCGAGGACTTTCCGGAACTCGTTGGTGTCAACCAACCAAGCCCGAGGATAGTGACGGGCTTCATCTCTGGATTGCAACCCGACCCACGGGTGAAAGCCATCGTGCGGGTCGCTTCTGCCGCCGGCTGGCTCTCCTACCAACTGGTGGTGGAAAATCTGCCAACAAACCAGTGGCTGTCGCTGCACAAATTCCGCGAACAAGTGAAGAGGCTGCGGACTTGCCTCCCAATGCGGTATTCATTGAATCTGCCCTATCTGAAATAGGCTGGCAATTAGAAGCATTCATTACTGCGGCTGCTCTTCCTGGCTGGGATCCTGAGGAAAGCCCAAGGCTGCGATTTTTCGCTGCAACCGTTGATCGCCGTCTTGGAAAAATACCCGCCTTTGGTACGCCCGAATTTCCTTGGGAGAGTGATCCAACAACTTGGGCCGAATTACTACTCACGCGTTAAAATATTTAATTATTATGTAGTGGAAATGAGAGACCCGCACCATTCGGTCCCTACTCGTTTCCTGTGATCCTTTAGTAAGGGATTTCCGACGAGTCATGCAATGAATGAATGCGAAGTTGCGCGGGCGGCAAGCTCTTATGAAAGATCTTTCCATACGGCTTGGTAATCATTCGTGGGTCAAGAATAATTACTCTCCCCGTATCTTCACGAGTTCGGATTAATCGGCCAAAGCCCTGCTTGAGTTTGATGACCGCCTCAGGTAACTGATATTCCGTAAAGGCATTTCCTCCTGCCTGTTTGATAGCCTCGATACGGGCGGCAATAAGTGGACGGTCAGGCACCGCAAAAGGGAGGCGTGGGATAATCACCTGGGTGAGCAGTTCACCAGGAAGATCAATGCCCTGCCAGAACGTATCTGTCCCAAGCAGTACTGCTTGGGGGCTACCACAAAATTCTTCAAGCATCTGCCCTCGAGACAGTCCATCCGCTTGGCTTACCAGTCGAATCTTGTTGCGAATGCAAAACCCAGCGAGTTCACCAGATGCTCTGGCAAGTGCTTGGTGACTCGTAAAAAGAACCATTGTCCTGCCCAACTGATCAACCACAAAGGAACGAAGTAGTTCTGCAACTGCTCGGTCATATTGATGTTTACTGCTTGGATCGGGTAACCGGTTTACAAGAACAAGTTCTGCCTGCGATTCATAATCAAACGGACTATCCAACTGACGCTTGATGGCGGATTCAACGCCTAGTCTTTGGCACAAATAATGAAAGCCCGCCTCTTTGGAATCAAGTTGATCCTCAACTTCAAATGTATCGTCTACCGACTCATTCTGAGATCCCGTGGAAAGTGTTGCGCTCGTGAGAATCACCGTATCTACCTTATTGAAGAGATCTCGCCGTAAGACACCACTTACGTCAATCGGTGAGCTTGCGAGTTTTACGCGTGGTGTACCACGTCGACTATTAGCCAATTCAACCCACCAGACACTTCCGGGATCATCTTGCTCCAGCCAAAAACGGATGGAACCAGCTTGTGATGTCAACCTGTCTGCAAGCGATTGAAAGTCCTGTTTTTCGTCATCCTTTGAAAGCCGACTCGATGCCTTCCTTATCTTCCGTCCTAATGACAGAAGCGCATCACCTAACGTGTTGGGAACAAGATCGGGGTCTGAAATTCGCCAAGGTCCATCACCGCGATCCGCAACAGCATGAATGACTCCAGAAAAAAAGTCCTCAGAAATACGGCGAGCCTGAATAACATCTGGCCGCAGGTCATCAAGTTTATAGTGCACAAGCAAACCGCGATTTGTTCGCTCGTTGTAGAGACGGGAAAGGAGTCGTTCGACTGCAACGCTTGATAGCCCAACACCAAGGTGGTCACTTGCGACAGACTCAACCATATGAGCTTCATCCAAAATGACAATGTCGTACTCGGGCAGGAGGCTTACTCCATTTCGACGCAACGCTAGATCTGAGAAAAAAAGAGCATGATTCACAACCAGAACCTGCGCGTTGTTCATACGCCTTCGAGCCGCGAAATAGTGGCAGTCATCATACCGGGGACAGGTACGTCCCATGCAGTTTCCCGAGTCACTATGAACTTCATCCCATACGGAACCGCGCGGAATGTTTGGGAGATCTGCTAGTGAACCGTCACGTGTCGTTTCTGACCACTCAACAAGCCCTTCCAGTTCTAAGACTTCTTCATCGTATTGAAAAAGGCTGTTCTCACGTTCCTTCGCTAACGAGAGTCGACGAAGACTGATATAATTTGCTCTGCCTTTTACCAGCACGGCAGAAAATTCATGTGGCATGACAGCCGACACCACGGGAATGTCTTTTTTCACCAGTTGTTCTTGCAACGCAATCGTATGAGTTGCAATGACGACCCGACGAGGCCGCTTCCCATCTGTCTTCTCTGATTGATGGTCCTCAAGTCCAGTCTCTGTCTGTTGACTTGACTCGCTAGTTTCTTGATGGGCCTGATCAGCCGTGGCAGCAAGCACGGTGGGTATGAGATAAGCAAGACTTTTACCCGTTCCCGTCCCAGCCTCGATAATGGCGTGTTTTTTTTGATCAATTGCCTCAGCAACGAGGTCAGCCATCACAACCTGCTGGGGACGGGATTCCCAACCCGGAATACGAGCAGCAAGTCGACCGTTCGGTGTTAAAAAAGACGAAGGTGAATCCATACCAACAATTTACACGGAAAGTAGAAACGCCTGGCAAGAACCGTTGGTAGACTACTCTTCCATGTTTTCTAGAAAAACTAGACCTTCAATTAAACCGGTAAATCCGCGACGTACAGAACGAATATCATTATGAGTGAAAAATCAGACGGAAAAGCTTGGGGTGGTGTCTTCCGTGTACCAACAGACCAACGCGTTGAATCCTTCTCCGAAAGTATCTCATTTGACCAACGGTTGGCTGATGATGATATCGACGGGTCGATAGCCCACTCACAAATGCTTGCTGAGTGCGGATTAATCACGCAGGCTGAAGCCGATGATATACGGGAAAGTCTTGAAGAAATTCGGAAAGACATCCATGAAGGAACATTTCTGTTTACTGCGAGCAAAGAAGACATTCACCTTCATATCGAATCTGCACTTACAGAAAAACTCGGGGATACCGGCCGGAAACTCCACACAGCGCGAAGCCGGAATGATCAGGTTGCCACGGACCTTCGTCTCTTTTGCCGACGCGCGATTGATCGTATAGATGCCGCTATCCTTGAGTTACAAAGAGCCTTTCTTGAGATAGCTGAACGGGAACGTGATCTAGTCATCCCGGCATACACACACCTTCGACGGGCCCAACCTGTTCTTGCAGGACACCAGCTATTGGTGTGGTGTGAAAAATTTGATCGCGACCGACAACGGCTTGCTGATTGTCGGCAGCGAACAAACATCATGCCGTTAGGTTCAGCAGCTCTTGCTGGTACAAGTCTGCCCATTGATCGGTCAAAAACACAGGCATCACTTGGATTTGATGCTATCGCCACAAACAGCCTTGATGCCGCGAGTGATCGAGACTTTGTCTGTGAACTTGCATTTGTTCTCTCGCTCACCGCAGTACATCTCTCGCAATGGGCTGAGGAGTGGATTATCTACAGCACTGATGAGTTCGGGTTTTTAAAGCTACCGGAGGCATTCTGTACTGGCAGTTCAATTATGCCTCAAAAGATCAACCCTGATGTACTTGAATTGGTGAGAGGAAAATCAGCGAGAGTTATCAGTAATGTGCAGCAAATTCTAGTGCTACTCAAAGGGCTCCCAACTGCCTACAACCGTGATTTACAAGAGGACAAAGAGGCGGTCTTCGATTCAGTTGATACGCTTGAAGCGATGCTTGGAGTTGCATCTCCACTTGTAGCTGGAACGCATTTTGATCGTAGTCGGATCGAAGAATCAATTGAAAAAGGACACCTCGATGCAACAACACTTATGGAGGCACTCATTGTTGAAGGTGTGCCGCAGCGTACTGCACACGAAACAGTTGGTAAACTGGTTCGACTCGCCCTCACAAAAGGGTGTAGCCTGGCTGATCTTACTGATGATGCCTGTCAGGCAGAATATGACGGCTGGAATGCCTCTCTCCGGCAGGCTTTGGGGTCCTCACGGGCAGTTGAACGGATGGTGAGTTTTGGCTCGACCTCTCCAGCTTCTGTTGCCGAACAAATTGCTGCGTGGCATCAAAAATTAGAGACTGCCACGAAATAATTTCGTAAGCAGTTAAAGGATGGCACGTGACTAGATTTGGTTGGTTCACCTGGTGGTCTTCTCTGGTGATTATTGTGGTGCTGTCACCACCAGCTTTCACTGAAACAACTGAAGACACAAAGCAACATGATCCACTCGACTCATACCAGCAGGCTGTAATTGATTCCCTGAAATTTCCGGAGCGAATGAAGCCTCAGGAACTTTTTGAAGCTGCAATACGTGCCGCCTCCGTCGAGGCCCTCGACCCCACCTTAGAGTTTCTCAAAAAATTTGATGACGCCTTGGAAAAAGAGCCTGAAAAGGAAGAAACTCTGGCGCAGCTTGGCGAGTTTTTTCAAACGGCTGAACTGAGTCGTCTCGAGAGATTCCTGAAGAAAAACACACTACCCGAACAGTCACGTGCCGTATCATTCCTAATCGATGGAATGCAAAACGCCGCTCAGAAAAAAAGAACCGACTCTTCCAGGCTGAAACAAGCTGCTGTTGATTTAGGTTCTGAGAAATTTTTTGTTCGGCAGCAAGCTGCTACGACTCTGATGCAGGGGGGAACGCACGCGATTCCAGTACTGGTTGAAATTTTCATGAAGACAGTTCCTGCCTTCAACGAAAAACCTTTGAGTGAAGTAGATCTCCAAAAGAGAACCATTGCCGAGACAATCATTCAACAGACGGGAGAAAGGGGTGTTCGTGCGCTAACCGCGTGGCTTGGATCGGATGATTTCCAAAGTTTCCCAGGAATCATTCATGCTCTTGATATTCTAGTCGATTCCGGTTGCTTACCTGCAGGGAAAAATACAAACCCTCATGCAGTCGCACAATTAGATTTAGCGAGTGTCCTCTTCGCACCAGCTTTTATACCTGAATTTCCCGAAGCGACACGAGAAACGGCAATTCGGCTCCTAGTCAAGCTGGAACAACAGGGTCATACTGACTTTGGTGGCCAACCGTTAACTCAAGACCTTGCCTGCCAAATCCTTACAAAAAAACTTGATGAACTCCTCACGCCGGCAGGTATTCCAACTCCTGACAGCCTGACCGAGGGTGAAGCATCGACCACAAGCCCAAGACCCACGGTGGAGCAGTATCTGTGGGTCACACAAACGAGCCGGCCTGAAATTCGCAACCTTCCACCCATTGCTTGTAGAAGTCTTCGTGCTGGTCATATTGCCCGAGATCTTTCCGGCCTTGGATGTGTCCATTCCCGTACCATACGGCTTGTACTTTTAGCACAATCCGAAGGTTTACTCGTTTTCCAAGACGACCACTTTTCAGCTCTCAATGCCTTATCGACTGAAGCAATTACAGAAACGTTAAGCGGACCGGCTGGTTTTTCAACAGAATTAGCGGCAGAAGTTCTTGATGACGCGATCGACCGATCGATGCCACTTGCTGCTGCAGTCGCTGCGCGAGCAATACGGGAATTACCCGTCGATAGACCTTCTATTATTCGTCCGCCTCTTGTACGAGCGTTAGCTGCCCCCTCCACACTAGTTCAGTTTGAGGCTGTACAGACACTGACTGCCGTTTCCCCAAGACCTCCTTTTACAGGATCGAGTCGACTCTTTGATCGATTGCTCTATTTTGCATCAGCAAAAGGTACAGACCAAGTCCTTATTACGCATCCCAATCACAATACTGCTGAGCTACTCAAAAGTAGCATTACTCAATTTGGCTTTGAAGCATCGATTACTTCGAATGGCCGCTCATGTGTTCAAGAGGCTCGACGATCGCCTGATGCCCGTCTGGTTATTCTCTCTGCTCGCTTACCAGATCTGAGCGCATCAGAGGTTATCCAATTTTTACGACACGAAGCACTTGGTGAAGAATTACCCGTACTTGTAATACTCGATCCTCTCGACGACAATCACGCGTGTCGACGTCGCACACGGCTCGTATTAAGCCTTGCTGATTTTGATAACGCCTTATTAACCGACAGACTCGAGAGTCAGTTCTTTCCTTCTGTCCATCAGCCTGGAACGGCATACGAAGTCATCAGACCGCCACGATTCCCCGAAACCCTCATCCGTCTTGCCGGACCAGAGGCGATAGATCAAAACTGGAGACAGATACAGGCCAGTCATCGTCTTCGGCGTGCTCGGATAGCACTTGATACCCTTGCTCGACTGAGCGTCCTCGGGTGGGATGTTCGGAGCGGTTTTCCTGTCGCCCAGAATGGCCTCAGACATGCCGAAACATTTGAGCCAGCCATTCGATTAATGGCAAACATGCCAAGCGTAGATGCCCAGCAATCACTTTTTGATTTGGCATGGGCACCAGATTTAGGCAAAAACGTTCGTAAAATAGCTGTCGAGGCCCTTCGAGACAGCATTCGATTCCACGGCATTCTTCTGACAAACAGTACCTTACGAATCATCAATGATATGTACAATATTGCGGATCGAGGAAGTGATTCTTCGATAGACCGTTCCCTCCTTGCCCTTTTCCAACCGCCAAGACAATCAACGTCTGCCGATGCTCCGGAAACCAACTGACGACTGCCCACAATCTATAGCAGGCTTCATTGGAACAAGTCCTGCCATGCAGGAGGTCTACGCAATGACCCACCGCGTAGCAGCCTCCACCGCGTCAGTTCTTCTCGTTGGTGAAACCGGCACAGGCAAGGAACTTATAGCACGTGCCATCCACGAACTCTCACAACGCGGAAGCGGACCCTTTGTCCGAGTAAACTGTGGCGCTCTATCAGAAAGCCTTCTAGAGAGTGAACTGTTTGGACATGTCCGAGGCTCCTTTACCGGGGCCGTAGCAAACAGAGCTGGCCGGTTCGAAGCCGCGCACACAGGAACAATATTCCTTGATGAAATTAATTCAACAACACCAAAACTTCAGGTCAAGTTGCTTCGAGTCTTACAGGAACGTGAATTCGAACGTGTTGGAGACACCGAGACTATTCAAGTTGACACTCGAGTGATAGCTGCGAGTAATCGAGAACTTCTCGATGAAGTTGCCAAAGAGACATTTCGTGAAGATCTCTATTATCGACTCAATGTGGTGCCGATTTATCTACCACCACTTCGAGGCAGGCGCACAGACATTCCTCTGCTTGTCAATCACTTCCTCGACACCTATTGCCGTGAAAATGCACGCGATACGATGACGATACATCCGTCTGCGATGGAAGCGCTAACGCAGCATCATTGGCCAGGTAACGTTCGTGAACTCCAAAATGTTGTTGAACGCTGTGTCATTATGTCTGATAGCGATGAACTTACGCTCAAACTTTTACCACCAGCATTTCGTGGTGAACAATCTACTGTTGCCATGCCAGGTCGGGGTGGTGACCTCGACAGCCTTGCTCGTGATCTTGTTGAACAGGGCATGGCATCTGCACCAGATGGCGATGTAAATCTATTCGATCGTGTTGTCAGCCGTGTTGAAAGAGAACTCATCGCTCAAATGCTTGCAGCCTGTGATGGCGTGCAGCTCAAGGCTGCCACGAGATTGGGAATCAATCGAAACACGCTGCGAAAGAAACTACTCGATCACGGATTAGATGAGTCGTCTGAAGAGTGAATTCCTACCGGCATTCATATCTCTAGCATAGATGCACTTAATAGAAGATCTGCAGGTATCGCATTCACTAGGCTTCAGCCATCTCACGGGCATGATAGCTTGACCGAACCAGAGGGCCTGACGCAACTTGTTGAAAACCCATACTCCGGGCAAGTTCACCAAGCTCATTAAATTCATCGGGATGAACGTATCGGCTTACTGGAAGACTGTCGAGTGTCGGCTGTAGGTACTGACCAAGTGTCAGAAAGTCAACGCTGTGGTTCAACAGATCATCAAACACCTGCATTAATTCCTCTCTTGTTTCTCCAAGCCCGAGCATTAAACCACTCTTGGTTTTAGTCCGCGGCATGATTTTTTTTGTATCTGCAAGTAATTTGAGAGTCCACTCATACACGCTTTTGCGCCCACGCACTTGCCTATAGAGACGTGGCACTGTTTCGGTGTTATGGTTAAAGACATCAGGACGACTCTGAAGCAGTCGCTCTAAGGCACCTGATTTACCGATAAAATCAGGGACAAGCACTTCGATTGACGCACCTGTCGCCTGTCTGACTGCCTCCACAGTTTTCCGAAAATGCTCCGCGCCACCATCAGGCAGATCATCCCGCGTGACACTTGTAATCACCACATGCTTCAAACCAAGACGTTTGGCTGCCTCAGCGACGCGTTCTGGTTCATCATCTTCAAGCTCTTCTGTTTTCCCTTTTGGCACTGAGCAGAATCCACATGGTCGCGTACATACATTGCCAAGAATCATGAATGTTGCCGTCCCTGAAGACCAACATTCCAGCCGATTAGGACATTTCGCAGATGAACAAACCGTTTCCAATTCAAGTTCTTCAATGAGTCCAGCTGTTTCACCGTGTCCTCCTCCCTCACCAAGATTCTGACGCAGCCACGGTGGAAGCCGACGTGAGATGAGTACAGAGGGCTCTTGAGCAGTTGCGCAACTGGTTTGTGCTGTGGAATCTTGCTTATTTAGTATTGGCAGTAGGCTCGCGGCACTCGCTGAGATATCTTCATTGTTCGGCACGGATAAGTCCTCAGGCACTCTTGGTTTTTCGAACATGCATTCGTGTTTCAGTGTTTTGAAAAATTGGTACACCAGATTGAATGGAGACATCGACACAACCAAATGCATCTGCCAGAGACCGAACTATCGCGGTACGGGCATCTTGTAAACGCACCTTGCGACGTATTTCAGCCTGCACTGATCCCATCGTACGCTTCTTCATACCCATGGCGACAGGCACGGTGTGAATTCTGCGATAAAGACCCATATCCGGACAGATATTGACAAAACCGCCGTGCCAGACAACTCCCCGACGAACCGCAAAACTAACGGCTGCAACCAGACCTGATCGACCGAAAATCCCTGGCTGATTTGAATCACGAGTTGTAGAACAGTTAAGGCTCTGAATAGCTGATTCGAGGCCAAATTCAAACCGTTCGAGAAAACCACCGATGTCATTGGATGATAGACCAAGTTTTTCCATGGGAGCGAACAGGGCAATGCCAACTTGGCCAGGTCCGTGAAGTACAGCACCACCACCACGACCGACGAAACGTACTACAAGACCTTTACTTGCCAATTCATCTGCAGAAATATCAATGTCGGTATACGAACCAAGCCTCCCAATCGTAATTCCTGCAGCTGGCTCATAAATAACCAGTGTTGGAGATCGGCCATTCGGCTCTGAAACATCCCAAGCAATCCGCTCTGCCATACTCTGATAGACCTCGTGCTGCAGTCGCCCTGCAAGCCAAACACTCAATGATCGTTGACTTTTATTTTGACCACCGCTCACATGCTTGTTGTTTGGCAACATTATAACCGCCCTTGCTTCCTAGACACTACCTCTAGAAGTTGCGGCCAAGGCAGTCGACTCCAGCACAGCGGCTCAGCAAGTGACGATGGCATGACCTGCCGTTGATCATCAGATACAAGCCCTCCTGCTTCTGCCTCTTCCAGTACTCGATCAACTGTCGCACTCAGATGATCAAGCCAATCTGGTACTTCAACTCCTGCGCCAGTTGCTACGCCAAGAAATTCTTCGGCATGTGTCTCGAGTTGATTCCCAGCTCCCTGAGGCTCACCCACAAGAAGCTCCCGAACGGCAGGTTCGACAAGTGATTCGAGCTCATCCTGCTCGAGCATGGCTGTAAAAGGCCGTTGTACTCGATCGGAAACACTGGCCAAATGAACACCCGTCTTAGCCTGAAGTTTTGAAAGACGTTCGATCAGATCATTTGCGGTGCCCCCTGTCTCTTCCTCCATTCGTTGCCTCCAAGCAGATGCAGCTTCCGCTGCACCGCTCTTTACAAGCACACGATGAGCCATGCTTACTGGGCGAAGTGTCCAGACAATTCTTTCGTACTCTGCTTTAACCCGAAGAAACTCGAGTAAAATATAGAGATGGTTGCCACGATTAGACTGTGTTGTGGTTGAATTCCAATCTCTATATTCCGAATGATTCTCAGCCACACTCTCGAGAACCAATCGTAGTCGACTCGTTGCTTGTTTCAGCGAAATCTCACCAGAATTTATTGCTTCTATTAGCTTATCCGGATGATTTTTATCGTATTCACCATCTGAATCAGAATTGCGCCAATCTGCTTCGGAAGCATTTTGTTCGATAAGATGCTCGAGAAATGGGCGAACACCGCCACGAAGAATACTTCGCAACGATGGCGGCGTAAGGAGATGCTGCGTGAAAAGCCCTTCACCATAACTTTCGATAAATTTCTTGATGATGCCGAAAGCTTTATCCTCACGAACTCTCTCCAGCACAGAAAGCCGAAGCTGCCGAGCATGCGTAGTCCATGTCTCTAGTAATTTCGGAATAAGAATCGCCAACCCGTCTAGAATCCGCTGTGTTGTCACGACGCTAGATGGCTCTGACTCACCTGGTCCAGCTATTGGAGCACTCGCTACTATCCGTCCTACGAGTGCAGTTGTCGCGGCTTCGAAGACTCTATCAAATTCACTGACACTCGCTGCTCCAGGTGGACGCCGACTTTCAAGTTTTTTTGCCAAACGTACAAGGCCTATTGTTTCCTCAACAAAACCTCGGCGGGGCAAAACAGCAACCAACATCTCCAGCAGTCGTTCTCGCATCCTTGCTGCGAATACACGATCTGCCCGACCTCCACGCGACAATGGCACGTAGAGAACAGTCTTGCCGCGCAGATGGTACCGGATAGATTCCATTTGCTGACGGATCATTTGCTGGTCATCCACGAAGACAGCAGCCAGTAACTTCCCAACTGCTGGTTTCGGAATTTTTCTGGCAGATTCTCGCGTTGTATCTTCCTGAGACAGGGATGTTTTCTGCACAACACCTCTCGCAATCGCAATTCTGGCTGAGAGCATCCAGATCGTCTCACCGGTTTGCAGAGCTGCCTCAAGAAGTCTTTCTGAAGCTATGTCGCGTTGCCAACGAAGACGGTCAAACTCTGCCGCCGTCATACCAGGTGACTGTTCCTGGTCTCGAGCAATAATATGCGTCGCCGCACGTACCATGGCCTGGCGAAGACGCCTCAGCGTCTGTCGCCAACCAACAAATGAATCGATCTCAGCCGATGCTGTGTGGATACGACCGGCAGCTGCATCGAGACAACCCGTAACAACGGTCTGTCTGAGCATCACAATCACCCCAGTTAGAAAATCAGCTGCTTCTTCTACCGCCACAACAGGGTTTGTAGCACCAGCGGGAAGATCAACGTCGAGCATTCCGCCATCGATTCCATCATCTGCTGAGTCTTCCCACACCATCGACTCATAGGCCGATGCAACACTTTCATCAGCACCAATCTGATCGTCATCCGTCTCATCAACCACTGGATTTTCTGACTTATGTTGACTCAAGGGCTCTTGGCCTGATGCAGCAATGTCAATCATTTCAGTGAGTCCAGACGTATTCGCCTCAATCAATTCTAGGAATCGTCGTATTCGAACACAGCCTGAATCACTGAGATCAGTAAGAGCAGACCGAAGCCAACGATGAGCTGCTACCAGCCATGAATTTCCGGAATGATCAATTTCTTCCCCCTCTAGCAATGTTATCCAATGCACGAGCAGTCCCATTGCCGCATCAAAATCCTTTTCCTGGAGAAGCGCATCGGCTGCTGCCGCATGTGTTCTTGCTGACGAAAAATCCGCAACAGCGTCTCGCCAGAATACAGGCGATAATGGCACAGGAGCTGTTGCTTGTCGTTCTTCCAAAACGGCAACAACTTCACGGGCAGATTGCACCATTTCGAGACCGGATAGGTGCGTTATGCCAGCAACTGAGGTTGTTGCATATTGATCCCACCAGGCTGCTAATTCTTCAACAAGACTCCTGGCCTGGTCTGAAATCTTTTTATTTGCATCGAGACAGGATCGCTGCCAAACCATGCACGCACACTCAAGCAGGTTGCCAACACTCCCAATGAGGTCATCCACACGCGAATCTGGAAGCGACTCACCACCTGGCTCATGCAATGGAAATTGTCCTGCAAAACCAAGAATATTCCAGGGATCAACCAACGCCCCGCAATCAATCCCCCGTAACAGAAGGTCTTTGGCTTCACTAAGGGTATCAACGGCCCTTTCGAGAGAGTCTTGATCACCGCGACGAGAAAGTCCCTGAGCAATAACAATACGGCTCGTAATTCTCGCAAGCATTCGTGCGCTTGCTGCAGGAACAAGACTTACCAAACGCTCAGCTGCATCGATTCGTCCAAGGCGGGCAAGTACTGATGCAAGAGTAACGCTCCCAACTTGTCTCGCACGTCGGTCAGCAAGAAGCATATTGATATGCCTACGCACACCACCAAATGGCTGCTGAAGATTCTTCGCCTCTTTTTCAAGGCGACAACGATGATTATCAGGGAGCTGAGTTATCAACCAACGATAAAATTTATCTCGATACGCAGCAATCCGTGGAAGAAGGTCTGCGAGAGACAGACTCGCCTGAACAGCACCTGGCCCACGACCAGAGAGCCCGGAAGCCATTAACATGACACCTGCCAAGACAGCCGCAGACTCCTGCTGAAGTTCTTCAACTGGGATGCCAGGATGGGGTTTAGCTGACCATGACAAAATTCCTTCGAGTGTTGCCTGCTGAATAACAAGGCGTCGATAGTAGCCACTTTCGTCAATACACATCGGGTCCCAAAGGCCGAAAAGATAATTCGGGCGACTGGCCGCTGGATGCAAAAAGTCAAAGGCTCGAGGATCGACTGACAATTCAGTCAATAAATTTAAATCAAAATCGGCCTGCTGTAGAAGGTCCTTTGGAGCCTCATTAAGAATGTGTATTGCTTGATTTACAAGCCCAGTAAAACGACCATGCGCCGCCCCTACACCCTTTCTGTAAATCGGAATCGGCCGTATCCGCTCATGGGGATACGGCTCGGATAACTGATCATTTTCGAGCACAGCAACCGGTCGCCAGCCCATGTAATCATTAATGGTACGAAGTGTCTTCTTCACAAGGACATCGTCTTGCCCTGCCCATGGACCACCAATTTCGAGAACTGCCTGAAACACAGCCATGAGAAAAAATGGACGTTCAATAGCCCCAGTTGCCTGATGTTCTAAAAGATCTGAATGAAATGCCCTATAAGCCGGCAACACATTGTCAAAAACAATTCTAAGAACACCTTCTGCCTGGCTTACGTCACGAAATGCCGCGTTGGTTTGATGAAGCTGGTCCAAGGCCACCCGTAAAGCTTCTGCCACCTTGTTGACGGTATCAACCTGTTCAACAATCTCACCATTGGTGGTGCTTGGCTCAAACTGCAAGTAAAGGTCATTGAGAGACTTCCACGCTGACGCATCGAATGCACCAGCAGAGAAATTCAAATACCCAAGAAAAAGGGCACATGAATTTGGCGTCTCTTCAGCAGATTGGGAAACCTTTGGCATACGATTAAAATGAGCAAAAATTGATTGTCTTTCAACAATACATACGGGGCACTTTTCCGTGATATTCATTCTACCAATCACGGATTAATACGCAGTAGGGGTTCCTGTTTTAGCGGAGAGAGAACAAAAGGACCTTGTTATCCATTTTTGCATAATTTTTTCTCTGAATTAATGTTAGAGAAAACTTTCGAAGAAAATCAAATCAAGGGAATAGTCCTTCACGGGGCTGCCAGATATGTTCAATTTTAATCGAGCTGGAAAATTAATTTTTCTCATTGTTGTATTGAATACAATTTCAACGCTCTGTGTACGCGCCGAACGTTTATATGGGACAGCAGCCGATCCCTTTGAGACTGATCGTGTTGGGCTAACTCGAGAATGGATCATTCAACTTCCCTTCGACTCTGATCGCTATCGACTAAATCAGGTTGATGCGGGACGCTGGATGGTTGTTGCGCAGTCACAAGATGGCCTTGTACACGCTGTTCGCGCAGGAATCGG
>Ga0114925_10000095_pt1 | contig 31128 bp, 28 predicted proteins | sample SumtaG_2_FD_87287 | JGI IMG/M metagenome (GOLD analysis project Ga0114925, IMG submission 87287) | Deep subsurface microbial communities from Indian Ocean to uncover new lineages of life (NeLLi) - Sumatra_00607 metaG | ecosystem: Environmental > Aquatic > Marine > Oceanic > Sediment | place... | reverse complement strand
GAAACCCAAACTATGAACTTATTTCATAAAAACAGCTTTTTTTCACTGTTGACACTAGCGGTTCAATACATTAATACCCAGTCCAACACCGCACAAAAGCAACAAAAAAAAATTGTAAAAACACCTATAAGAAAAAAAAGAAAAAAGGAACCAACGAAACTCCACGCTTTAATCAAAAAGTGACAAGCCTCATTTACTTTGCTCAAGGTGACGGAAACACAAAATTACAACTATCAGATGACTACTTTGAAACAGATAAAAAAATCTATTTTGACTCAAATTTGACCCCTTCGGGGGTGGGTGGAGGTTATCACTTGGCAATACCTGCAGAATCGTAGGCTACATAAAAATAATTTCGATCCTAAAAATACCTTTATGAAGGCAATTATTAGTATTTCTTTCTACTTATATTGATTTACAACTAGAAATTTTAATAGAATAATATTAGGTTATTTTATCAAAGTATTAAATATTAAGGATGTGACAATGAAGAGAATTAATCGAACTATAGCAAAATTATCACTGATATTCGGATTATTTATCTCATTTTTTGCCCAGGGTGCTGCCGCCAGGGTAATGCCACAAGAAAGTGCATTTGAAAGAACAAGGAGAATTAGTTTACAAGAAGAAGAACTAAGACGCCAACAAGATAAAGAATTTAATAAACAAATTCAACTAGCGATCGCACAAAGCATGCTGGAACAACACCGTTTGCAGCCTGCCCCCTCTTTTGACCGCCATAAAGCATTTAAAAAAAAAATAAAACTAACAACAGAAATGGGACAAAAATCTCCATCTACGGCAGTGCTGATGTCAAATGTGTATTGGCCAGAAATAAACATAGGTAAAGACTTTGCCGATCAATGGCAGGGTATAAAATCACAAACGCCAGAATTCAAACAACTTATGAATGATTTAAAAGAGTGGGAGCAGAGACAACCCACTCATGTTAAGCCATCAGGGTTTAAATTTATTGAATTTGAAGAAGGCGAAGAAGCGACAAGTATGGTTGTCCCAGCTCAAGAAATATTTTTATGGGGACTCGCTGCACGCCAAGGAAAACGCCCCACCATGGAAGATGATCATGACAATCGAATAATGGGCAGTCAGGCATTCTTTGGTGTATACGACGGTCACGGTGGTGCAAATGCAGCTAAATATACAACAAAAAATCTTTACAACAATTTTCTTGCAGAAAAAGGAGCTATACCAAATAGATTGATCCAAGCATTTGAAAAAACAGACCAAGACATTCAACAAGAAATGAAGGATGGAACAACTGCTGTTGTTGCTTTTATTGACGGCAATAAGGCATATATTGCCAACGCTGGCGATGCTCGTGCTCTGATTATTAGAAACGGTAATGTTATAACCGCTACAAAAGATCATAAGCCGAGCGACCCTGCAGAAGAGGCGCGTATTAAAGCCGCAGGAGGCAAAATACTATATCTTACCGATAGTTCTAAACAAGCTGAAAAATTACACAAAGAAGGTAAAACCGTACAACTAGTTGGAAGGGGCCACGGACACAGAGTGATTCCCCGCATAGTAGGAAAGCAAGGCAGCTTAGCAGTTGCCCGTTCATTAGGAGACAGGGGATATATTGGAGCTAGTGCTACACCCGATATCTATGAACAAAAATTACAAAACGGAGATATCATTGTTCTAGCATGCGATGGATTATGGGACGAATTGAGCAATGAAAAAGTTACAGAAATTGTAACTAGTGCGATTCAAACGAAAAAAATAAAAAATTTTAATTCCCTTAAAAGAGATGAAGTTGTAGAAGAAACTGGTAATAATGGTCTGATGACGTCAATCGCACGCATGTTACGTGATACCGCTTATGATAGAGGAAGCAGTGATAACATTTCAGTGTTGGTCGTACAGGTGAATAATGTCTCAGCGCCGGCTGTCTTAGACAGGCCTAAAGCAAACGCTATACTCAAAAGCCATGCTTTCATGAAACAACAATACGGTAAAAACTTTGCCGACCAATATTACGGCCTCAAGAAAAAAACTGAAGAATTTTCTCTTTCAATGCAATTGTCTGAATCTGATCTTTTGAATATGACAATACCTAAAGATCTCGAGGGTACATATTATATATCCTCTGAAATAGTAAATAAAATAAAGAACAAGCTAGGCCAAGGGGCATTAGGCAAAATCATAAGTGAATTGGAAAAAGCACAATTTCAAGAGGACACACCCTTACAGAAGTATTTTTTTAGTTATCTACCAAACGACTATCATCTAGCGGTAAAAAAACAACTAGACGATGAATTAGAAACTCATGGAGTTTCGTTTGATGAGTATATTGAAAAAAATCTTTATAAAACAGAAGACGATTACTGGCCCATCAGTACTTTTCCCTTTGATAAGCTTGATGAAGAATTTTCTGAACAAGCCAACAATCAATATAAAGCACGGCAAGCTGCGTGGTTACTTCTTTCTAGAAGCACAGAGGACTTTGACGTATCACAACAATGGAGATCGGCAACATGGGCAGTTTTTGGCGGTCCACTATTTAAAGGAGAACGCGGTCTTGGTCATAAAGATGTAGGCCAGCGCACAAACATACTTGAGTCGCAAGATGAGGTCGATAAGGACGATAGAGAAATTCTTGTAAGCCAATATAAAATTCATCTTATGCCAAAATGGAAAGATTTACCCAATACTATCATGAAATTATTTGAAACTATAAAGAAAAATTCACAATTACAAAATGCTATAGGACACATGAAATGCAGTGTTCTCAATATTGATCTGACTGATAATTATGGACAGGTGGTCCCTCGTATTGTTATCTATGCAGCCGATGGTAAAGAAAACGCACAACTAATTCTTGATACCGTCTATGCTTTATTTAAAAATCAAGAAGGTGCTGGTCAAACTCCACGCTTTAACCAAAAGGTAAACGACCTGATTTATTTTGCTCAAGGTGATGCCGACGTAAAGATGCGGCTAGAAGACAAATTCCTCGAAACAAAAGAAAAAATATATTTCAACCCCAATATGATCCCTTCAGGGGCTCATGATGGATATCATTTGAGAATACCGTCAGACTCATAAATTAGTTTTAAAAAAAGATCCTCTCGCATAAAAACGAGAGAATCTTTTTTTAACTGATACTAAAATATTTATTTAGTTTTGGCGTCTAACCCAAATCCTTTTAAAATTTGAATATCATGAAATGCAACATTAATATCTTTAATGATTTTTACAATCTTACCTGTTTCGTCAATCAAAAAAGTAATACGTAAAGGGAATCCAAACCACCCATTTGCACCATATAATTTTGCAATTTTATTTTTAGCGTCACTTAAAAGCGCAAAAGGTAAATTGTGTTTGTCCTTGAATTTTTTATGTTCCTTAACAGAACTCGAATTAATACCAAATACCGTAACGCCGGCTTCTTCTAATTCTGCAAATCCATTACGAATGCTGCATGCTTGCTTAGTACAATTCGGGCTGCTATCCATAGGATAAAAATAAAGAGCTACTTTTTGACCACGCATTTCAGATAAAATACGTTTTGTACCCGTATCATCCTTAAGAATAAAACTTGGTGCTTGTTGCCCAACTTTTGGTTGCCTTGCTTGCAAAACAACAGAACTCAGCAGAGGTAGTGCAACTGCTGCCACCAGTGAAAATAAAGAAACTTTCTTCATATTAATAATTCCTGCTATTTATAGTAATAAAATATGTCTTATTACTATAAATAATACCAAAAATATAATTAAAGTCAAATTTAAACTTTTCCATTAGAATTAATATTCATAATTATCGGTAGAGATATTACAACTTAGGGCTAACCCAATTACTCTTTTATTCGTCATGTCACTACCCCTTTTTCTCCTACTCTTTCAACAGGAGTAAGCATTTCTTTTTGTAATTCTGTAGATGCTTTTCTTTTTCTTCTAACAGGCGTAAAAGTTTCCCTATCTTGTTGTATGAGTGCTGGTGCCTGTTCTTTTTGCACACGCAACTGTTCACTATCATTGACGTATTGTTTATAAAACTCACCGTGATCATCTTGTGTGCCGGCTATAAGTATATCACCAAACCGAACGAGCACTACAAAATTTCCTTCTGCAATTGCAGTTTTTGCCTTAGTATTAAAATTATTGGTGAGATCACCACAAAATAAATATGCCGAATCAGAGCTTACTTCTTCACGCCCTTTTAAAAAAATAAACAATGGCGCAAGTACAGTAAATTTCTTCTTTTTTTTAGATGCATGATCAGATAGAATCTGCTGATGTCTACTTATAGCTTCAATTAAATAACCTTTATTATGCCTCGTGGCGATTTCTTTCCACTCTATAGCACCGCGTCCAAAATCAAATACGGTGTATCCCCTTATCGCTCTTTTTTGTATGGCTCGATAATTAATATTACGCCCACAGCTTGCATGCATTCCCAAATAACTAGTTACAACAACCATCAGATAAACTAGAATTTTATTCATCGACAAGCCACCTTACGTTTTTATGGAAAAATTAATCTCTAAAAAAGCATCTCAATTAATATTGTTGCCCAGAATCATTACAAAGAATATTTAACTCTATGACAAGTGGCTCTCAATATCCCCAACTAAACCCTCATATTGCTACTTGTCCTTCCTTGTTATAACCCCATTTCAATGTTAAAATTAATAAGGTAAGCACATGGGAGGAAAAATGGTCAAATCATTCCCTGATAGTCCAGGGGTTTATTTCTTTAAGGACCAGTCAAATACAGTCATATATATCGGTAAAGCCATCTCGCTTAAAAAGCGGATAAACTCCTATTTCCATAATCAAAAAAAGGATTGGAAGATAGCGTCGCTCATTGAAGGCCATGCAAGCGTAGACTCTATCAGTACAAAAAATGATACTGAAGCCCTTTTACTTGAAGCTCAATTAATCAAAGAACATCAACCGAAATATAATGTTTTACTCAAAAGTGGCCAGCCCTTTGTGTATATTATGATCCCTAAAGATATAATTCCACAAATAAAAATTGTCCGTAATAAAAAACAAAAAGGCCAATACTTCGGTCCTTTTTTGCACAAAAGTCATGCGCGTGGTGTCCATGCATTTTTAGTGCGCACCTTTCGTTTAACTCTGTGCAATAAAAAAATAAGCAATGGTTGTTTGGATTATCATTTGGGAATCTGTGCCGGAAACTGCCTTACAAGCTTTAGCAAAGATGATTATTTTTTCCGTATGGAACTTGCAATCAATACATTAAAAAATAAACATCGCCAGTGTTTAAAAAGCATTAAAGAAAAAATAAAAGAGTACACCGCCAATCTAGAGTTTGAAAAAGCACAGCATTTGCACAGCTATCTGAAAAACTTGGATGTTATTTTTGAAACGATTCGAACTAAGTTTACCGAATCAAAATTTAAAACTGATTGGTTCATTAAAATAACCCCAATAGATACCACCCATACCACGCAAGAAATTAACCGTGAATTAAAACAATTTGTTACGACAGATAAAATAATTCGAACTATCGATTGTTTTGACATTTCACATTTCCAAAGTCAGGCAATGGTTGGTTCATGCGTGCGCTTTACTGACGGTGTTCCTGATAAAAATGCATTTCGTCGCTTTAAAATTAAAACACTTGATCAACAAAATGATTATGCGGCATTGCAAGAGATTATTGCACGTCGCTACAAAGACCCAAAAGATATTCCTGATTTAATTGTAATTGATGGTGGAAAAGGCCAATACAGCGCAGCAAAAAAAATAGTTCCACAAGGGAACATTGTAAGTTTGGCAAAACGAGAAGAAACGCTTTTTACTCCGCTCTTTCCTGACGGCAAAAAATTAGATATTCATACCAAAATTGGACAACTTTTGATTGCCTTACGCGACTATGCACATCACTTTGCAATTAGTTACCATAAAAAAAGAAGAAGTGATTTATCGAAAACCAAAACCAAATAAAAAAAGGTCCCGTTTTTTGGGACCTTTTTTATGAGTCAAAATTATAATGTTTTGATTAATCTTCAATCATGTCAGAAGATGAAGAATTATTTGAAGATGATGATGTAGTCGATGAAGAAGATGGTTCAACATCCATCTGTTGAACACCCTGTTGTTGCCTTGTATATATATCTCTTTTCTCTTGAGCTGTAAGTGCATACTCATAATAAATAGCAACATTAGAACGATTAGGTTTTAAACTTTTTTCATAACAGTTAGTAATTAATGGTTGCTTAAATCTTCCTGTTTCCGTTGTAGTAATAAGCCATGCTTTACCGTCGTCTTCTTTTGAAACTTCTAAGCGATGCGAACCAATCCCTGCATCTTTTGCTGCTTCATTAGCGCGCTGTTTCTCATCTTCTCTTTCTACGTCCCTTCTTTTCCTTTTGCGAGGAGCAAGCCTTAACCTATTTTTTGCAACATCTAGATTAGGATAAACTGTGTGAAATTCTCCGTTTTGATCCTTCAACTCTAAACCATTTGCATCAAGTTTCATGACAAAAGCCGTGGTAATCCTTCGACGCCACTGATTATTTTCAATTTTTTTTTCTGTCTGCAAAATTACAAGAACCAGCTAAATATTCAGCTATAGAATCCCCTGCAAAATCCCTAAAATTAATATCCGAGTTTTTGGAATTGTTTTCTGAATTATTTATTGCATTAGCTGTTAATATTGCTATCGCATTAAATTCTGCTGTTGAACCTGTGAACCTTTGTTTAAATTTTGGCCAATCCTGATTAGCACCCTGTAAATTTGCCCCTGTAATCATACAGAGTACAACACTGATAAAATACTTGAATTTCATGGTATTTAACCCCTATTTTATAGATATTTAACTATTTACATATAGAGTACAAAGGTATAATAAAAAGTAAAGGGAGTTCTATTTGGCTTTATACCTGTAATAGCTCCTCAACCCTGATCTTCAGGGCATCTTAATACTCTAAATCGTTATCCTTTCAATTTGAGTAAAACATTCGCTACTCTCAAAAAAGAACTAGTTTTCTATAAAGGGGGCGTCTATGATAAAAAATCATATAATTAAAATACTCATGTGTTTTGTCTCATATAGTTTGTTTGCAGCACAAAGTGATAATACTTTTTTTATAAAATAATTCCAGGCACCTTTGGAGATACCGATATTCATCGGGCCATTAGAGAAGACAGAAATATTAAAACCATCAGAGCATTGCTCAATACATACAATGATAAACTGGCTAGGGAATTAGAAGTGATGACAAATATTCCTTTAGTTGTAGTTAAACACGTACTGGTTGGATATATCGGAAATTTTCATAATCCATCAAATAAATTAGGTAAAACTCCCTTCAAACTTGTACAAACTCAATTGCAATGCGCGGTTCATGATAGAAATACAAAAGCACAAAAAAAATGTGAAGCAATCAAAATATTGTTTCAAGGATAAGATACAATTCAACCAAAATAAAAAAAGTTCTACACTGTACTTCAAAACTATCTTGCTGATCCAAAAAAATAAAGTATATACTACAAAAGAAGGAAGTCATATTTTATCAAGGAATCTACTATGACAGAGCAATTTACTAATGTAAGCCAAGAATTAGTTAATAAAGCCGCAGCGCAAGCGATGCACTATGGAAACCCTACTCTGATGCCCCTGCACATATTATTGGCCTCTTTGCAAGATCCTTTTTGCTCTTCTTTTTTTTCAGAACTCGATATCCCTACTAAAGAACTTGATAAACTGCTTGAACGTGAAATAAATAAACTTCCAAGTGCAGATGGTTCACAAATAAGTGCAAGCAATGAAATGCGTGCCTTTTTAACGCAAGCACGCGACTATGCAAAAAAACTCGGTGACACCTATATTAGTCTTGAACATTTTTTGCTAGCCCTTGCAACTACGCCACATCTTCCTGATTCAGTCAGAAAGTTTTTAAAACAAAGCAATTTTAGTGAAAAAAGAATTCTTACCTACATGAAAGATTTAAGGCAAGGAAAAAAGGTGGAGAGCAAAACTGCGGAAGGCAAATATAAGGTGCTCGACAAATACGGCATAAATATCACCCAGCAGGCACGACTTGGAAAACTTGATCCTGTCATTGGTCGCGATGAAGAAATTCGTCGTGTGATGCAAATTCTTTCGCGTAGGACGAAAAATAATCCGGTGCTTATTGGTGAACCGGGCGTTGGTAAAACTGCCATCGTTGAAGGCATCGCACAACGCATTGTCAACGACGATGTGCCAGAAAGCCTTAAAAATAAACGTATTTATTCGCTTGATCTTGGACTTTTAATTGCAGGTTCAAAATATCAAGGTGAGTTTGAAGATAGACTTAAAGCGGTATTAAAAGCGGTTGAAGAAAGCGAAGGACACATAATTCTTTTTATCGACGAACTGCACATGCTTGTGGGCACAGGTGCAACCGGCGGAGGCATGGACGCATCAAACTTACTAAAACCTGCGCTTGCTCACGGCACATTACACTGCATCGGCGCAACAACATTAAAAGAATATAAAAAATATATTGAAAAAGACTCTGCACTCGAACGCCGTTTTCAACAAGTACTTGTGCCTGAGCCATCGATCGAAGATGCCATTTCTATTTTACGTGGATTAAAAGAACGGTATGAACTCCACCATGGAATTCGAATTAAAGATCAAGCACTCGTAGATGCAGTAAAACTTTCAGCTCAAAATATTCCCGATCGTTATTTGCCAGACAAGGCAATTGATTTAGTTGACGAAGCTGCAGCAATGATTAAAATGTCTCTCGACTCGCAGCCCGAACAATTAGACAAACTTGACCGCAGAATCCGCCAACTAGAAATTGAAAAGGTTGCTCTGTCAAAAGAAAAAGACGATAAAGCTGCAAAAAAAAGATTGGAAGAACTTGAAAAAGATCTTGCCAACGTAAAAGAAGATCATCAAAAATTATTTACGCAATGGAAAGCAGAAAGAGCACCGCTCGAACGCGTAAATAAATTGATGGAAGATATTGAAACGGCAATGCATGAATACCAGGAAGCTGAACGGCAAGGTAATTTTGCTAAAGCATCAGAAATAAAATATGGAACCATTACAAAACTTGAAGCTCAGTTAAAACAAGCACAAGAAAAATTAAAAGCCGCTGATACTCATTTGATAAAACAAACCGTTGATGAAGATGATATTGCTGCCGTTCTTTCGCGCTGGACTAAAATTCCGCTTGAAAAATTGCAGGCATCAGAATCAGAAAAACTCTTAAAGATGCAAAGTATTTTAGAAAAGCGTGTTATTGGACAAGACGAGGCAATTGAAAAAATTACGCAAGCAATTCAAATTCACCGCGCTGGTTTAGCTGACCCGAACCAACCAATTGGATCATTCCTTTTTCTTGGACCAACCGGCGTAGGTAAAACTGAAGTTGCAAAAACACTTGCTGATTTTTTATTCAACGACGATCGCAAACTTATTCGTATCGACATGTCAGAATACATGGAAAAACATGCAGTGTCGCGATTAATCGGCTCACCCCCTGGCTATGTGGGTCATGAAGAAGGTGGCCAACTTACCGAACAAGTACGTAGAAATCCTTACAGCGTTATTTTATTTGACGAAATTGAAAAGGCACACCCCGATATCTTTAATATCTTTTTACAAATTCTTGACGAAGGTCGCTTAACTGACGGTCAAGGTCGCACCGTTTCATTTAAAAACTGCATCATCATCATGACATCAAATATCGGATCACAAATTATCCTAGAAGCACCAAAACTTGACACAAAAAATAAACAAGAAGTTGAACAATTATTACATAAATATTTTAGACCAGAGTTTTTAAACCGTATTGATGCAATTATATTTTTCAAACGTTTAAGTGAAGAAGATGTTAAAAAAATTGCGGCAATTCATATTAAAGCGCTAGAAAACAAACTCAAAGATAGTGACATTGCACTCACCATTACCCCAAGTGCAATTAAAAAAATTGCGGAACTTGGGTATGTAAAAGAATTTGGTGCCCGACCATTAAAGCGTGTTATTCAACAACACATCGCCGTACCAATTTCACAATATTTATTACAAGAACCTGATGCTAAAAAAATAAAGATCACCATCAAGAATGATAAGTTTGTGCTTGAGTAGACGAATCTGCCAGCTCTTCTAAGAACGGCGCATATCGTGGAAAAGATTTAGCATTTACACTTATTGTTAGTTTACTTCCTATAAAAATGGGCCCCATCGTAATATAGGGAATTTTTGCATATTCTTTTTTGATATACTCTATTGCCTCAGGTCTGTTAAAAGTTATCGTAAAATACAATGAACTATCAAACCACGATGAAGCAAACGACAACGTAGCTCCCAATTCCTTATTTAGCTTTTTTAAAGCCGATTGTTGGCTGAGCATATACACACATTTTCCTGAAAAAATCTCTTTTTATATTCTTCACTTGTATCTCCATATAATCTTAGACTTTCATTGTATTCTTGTTCAATCGCTTTAGTCGTGCTTGGATCAAATTTAGCACTAACATGAATTTTCCTCGTAATCTCATTATCATTCAGAACTGGACATAAGGGGGACAACTGCTGTAGATGAGCATATGAAGATCTATCATTACCTAAATTCTGTTGTAAATAGCGATATGCTACTGCATCATCAACAACATTTGACGACATCAATTGATCAAATGTGCTTACGATATTATATATATTACCTATTTTTCTTCTTTTATTCACTACCATGCTAGGATTAATTTTATTTGCCCGCCTAGAGTTAAACATCTCTGTCTGAGACGATGTTTGTGGGGGAGTACGCATCTCTGTAAGCATTCTATGTTCTGTAGGCGATATACTCTTTTGTATTGTTTTTTTTTGATGAGACATTAACATTGTTCTGTTGGATACTGTTGTAGACATAGTCTTACATTGCGCACTAAAACATGTATTGAAATTGATTATAAGAACAAAGACAGCACACTTACTCGAATGAACCATAAGCCTTCATTTAAATAAAGAAGTGTCCGTGTTTTCATTGATAGGGACCTTGACATGTTTCAATATACTAATGAAAAAAAATATAGAAAGAGAAGACAGGTATTTAACAAACTACCTGTCTTTTTGTGCGCTAAGGTTTGAAAAATTAATTAATAATTTTTTTATGCTCAATCACCCACTGAATTGTTTCAATAATTTTATCTGCGTTGATTACTACATTAGCTTCGGCAAGCATGGTAACTAAATGTGCTTGTTTTTTATAAGAAAAGTTAATGGTATTACATTCTTCTTTGGCTACGCAATCTTCGATATCAAATTGAGCAAGATCGCTGTAACGTTGTAATTTGGTGTTATCTTTGTTGTGTTTCCAAAATTTTTGATCATTAAAGCGTGGAATGTAAATTATGACCGGCACTGTTGGATCGTGCTCGTCTTTAAAAACTGTTATTGTTTGCTGACCCGCTCCCTTAAGGTCCATTTGTGGCAATTTCAAACCACGACTTTGAGCATATTCTTGTACACCTTTTAATGCGAGTACCCCATCGATAATTCCAGACCAATCAAAGAAAATTATAATATCAACATCGCGTGGACGTTCGCCACTCACTGGTATATACGCTAAATTAGTATGTCCAATCCCGCCGTCGACTAAACGCAAATAGCTATGATTACTTAAAAATTGTCCTGGCATTCCTTTCATATAATTAAAAACTCTACCAGCCGTTAGACGCCTACCTGCGATTCTTTTTATTAGTATGTTTTCAACTATCCTTTTTAATGTCCCCTTTGGAACTGGTAAGTTTTCCCATATCAGCTCGGCATGAGCAGCAAATGCAGACCCCCATGTCCCCATTAAAAATCCAAGACTAACTTCTGGAACAAAATTAACTGAAAACCCTTCATTGAATTTTCGTCCAAAGGCCCACGTTGGTACATAGGCCTCATATTCTGAAGAACCTATTTCAAAAGGAGAAAATTCAAACCATGCAGGATTGTAAATTTTATCTGGATGCCCATCAACTGCAGTGTTAATTGGCAAAATCCAATCTCCGGTTTTAATACGTTCAGCGAAGTCAGAAAAGTGCACATGTTGTCGTTTATTGCCAAACTCGGCAAGCAGCCTGTTGGCTAACAAAAGTCCATATAAATCAACTAAACCTACCGGCTCTAATGAAATGTACTTAGTTGCAAGTGCGCCCAACATTAACTTCAACTCAAATGGGCTTACGCGCTCAATGCCTTTTTCGATATGTTCAATCAAGCGCTCTTTAAATTCTTCAATAGGCAAGCCACTTGCGGTCCATGCGCTTAGTCCCCACGACGAGCCTGAAAGGCCAAGTGCATAGGTTGATGCATCGAGTAATCCAATTTCTTTCATGCCGACGAGCGAGCCAGTAATTCCCAACATTGCACGATAACCTCCGCCGCTGCCGACTAATGCAATTATCGGTACATCTTCTTCATCGAACGTTTGTTCCAATATTTTTTCTAACGCCATTTTTACTTTGGATTTACGATTTTGCAAATACTCAATTTCATCATCAGATAACCTATTGCCAATTCTGACATGTGCAACACCATACAGTGGAACAATACCGGTAATTTTTTGAACTAGTCGATGATAATAACGACTGAACGTGTTACTAACAGCATCAACCTTTCTTTTTCCCAAATATGCTAAATCACGTATAATAGATGAAAAACTAAAAGCCTCATTATTTCTATGGTGTACAACAAATACAACAGGTACAATAACAATAAAAAATATTCCTAGGTAACGTTTTTTCTTCATACCAACTCCCTAAAAATTAGGTAAATCTCTCCTTCTTTATATATCACCGTATTCGTATTGTTGGTACATTACAATAGTTTAGGGCTACAACCCTGTTTTGATTGCCCAAACAGCTAAAAGGAATTTTGTGAAAAATAACACAAGAAATAAATCGATGCTTTTTGTAGCAAATTGGAAAATGCAAAAAACACTTGATCAATCAATACAATTTGTACAAAAACATATTGATGCTTTGAAAGCACTCAATCGACAAATAATTTTATGTCCTTCGTTTCCTGCATTGTATCCGCTATCACAATTATTAGAAAACAGTTCTGTATTTCTTGGCGCACAAGATTGTTCTCCCCATGAACTGGGTGCGTACACTGGCCAAGTGTCAGCACAATCGTTAGCCGAAGTTGGATGCACCTATTGTATTGTTGGCCACAGTGAACGACGAAATTATAATAAAGAAAGTAATAGTGAAATAGCACAGAAAGCCACACAACTTTTACATCAAAATATTATTCCCATTATTTGTGTAGGTGAATCACAACAAGAATTTGAAAAAAAACAGTCGATTGATGTGCTTCATAATCAACTTGAACCGGTTTTTAAAGTCATTGAATCTCAGTCGTCTGCCTCTACCGTATGCATTGCATACGAGCCAATATGGTCAATAGGAACAGGCAATGTCCCCGATACGCAATACCTGCAAAATATATTTGACACCCTTAAAGAGTGGTGCTCAGCAAAAACATCAAAAACCAAATATACACTGCTTTATGGAGGCAGTGTTACTGGGGAAAATATACAGCAATTTTATCAGGTAGAAAACATTGACGGATTTTTGGTTGGCGGATCAAGCCTGGATTTTCAAAAACTAAAAAAAATAGTATCCTAAAAGAATAGAATGATTAGGTATTATCTCGTTTGTACCGCAAATTTCACAATTCTTGCGCTACCATTAAAAATTTGTATGGAGTAAATATATGTTATATACACTGTTAATAACTGGTTTTATTATTGTTTGCTTAGTTCTTGTTGCCATTATCTTAATCCAACAAGGCAAAGGAAGTATGGGCTTGGGGACCATTGGTGGCGGTACTCAGATGCTTTTTGGTGGATCAGGTGGTCAAGACCTTTTTCAAAAGACAACATGGGTTTTGGGAGCGCTTTTTATAGGGGGCTCACTTATGCTCGCAATTACAAAAGCAAGGCAAGCTGGCGCATCTAAATATGCCCGCGCCAAGGTTCAAAGCGAGCAAGCTCAATAAAATTAGTAGTTAGAGGCTCCAATGGAGAGGGAGACCCATGGTTAAAGAATGGATAACACATATTGGTGAGGCAGTAATAAATACCTGCAATTCTGTTGGTATATTCACGCTCTTTTTGATTAAAAGCATACGCATTCTTTTTTCAAAAAAACTCAAGGTTAAAAAAATTATTGATCAGCTTGAACATATTGGCGTCAACTCTCTTCCTATTGTTTTGCTGACCGGTACTTTTACCGGCATGGTTTTTGCCCTTCAAAGCTATATTGGCTTCCAGCGTGTAGGTGGCGAACAATTTATTGGCGCGGTTGTTGCGCTTGGAATGATCCGTGAACTTGGCCCAGTATTAACCGCGCTCATGGTAACTGGCCGTGCAGGTTCTGCTATCGCTGCAGAAATAGGAACTATGCGTATCACAGAACAAATTGATGCGCTACAAACACTTCGCATTAATCCAGTACAATACTTAGTTATACCCCGAATATTAGCTGGCACCCTTGTCCTTCCTTTTTTATCGATCTTTTCAACTATGATTGGCATCATTGGTGGCTATTTTATTTGTGTAAACATTTTAGAGCTTAATGGTGAAGATTACATTAATAACATCAGAACATACGTTGAAATGAAAGACATTATCGGTGGTCTTATTAAGGCAAGTGTCTTTGGTTTTATACTTACATCGGTCGGATCATTTAAAGGTTTCTATACAACCGGTGGTGCACGCGGAGTTGGTCTTTCAACCACACAAAGCGTTGTGGTTGGTTCTATCTCCATTTTAATTTCAAACTACTTCCTCACCAAACTACTGGAGCAGGTGTAATATGACTGCCATAGAAATCATTGATCTGAAAAAAAAGTTTGCCACCAAGTGGGTTACCAACGGTGTAAATTTAAAAATTCCTGCTGGCAAAATGACCGTCATCATCGGTCGATCAGGTGAAGGTAAATCAGTTTTACTCAAACAAATTATTGGACTAATTAAACCAACATCTGGATCAGTAATTGTTGAAGGCGTTGATATTACAAAATTAACTGACCAAGAACTCGACGAAGAATTTAAAAAATTCGGATATGTATTCCAATTTGCCGCGTTGCTTGATTCGCTTACTGTTTTTGAAAATCTTGGCATTACCTTACTAGAAAACGGCGTACCAAGAGAAAAAGTTTTACCAATCGTAAAAGAAAAATTAGCGCTTGTTAACTTAAGCCAAGACACGTTATACAAATATCCTTCCGAACTTTCGGGTGGGATGCGCAAGCGAGTAGGTCTTGCTCGAACATTGATTACTGAGCCAAAAATAATTTTATATGATGAACCTTCTACAGGTCTTGACCCAATCACTGCAAAAGTCATTCATGAATTGCTGTATGACATGCAAAAACGACTCAATATAACATCAGTTGTAGTTTCACATGATACAGAAATTTTTAAGTACGCAGACTATGTTGCGCTTCTTTATGCAGGAAAAATCGAGTGCGTTGAAAATGCAAAAACTATTTGGGAATCAAAAAATCCTTACATTCATCAATTTATTCGTGGTGATATCAAAGGACCAATACAAGCAGAAGTTGTACATCAAAAAGATAAATTTTAATCCATTAACTTCACATATAATAATGCAACATATCTTTTAAGCCTTCTCGCACAGAAACTTGTGGATTATACCCTAAAATATTGTGTGCACGAGAAATATCAGGTTTCCTTTTTTTAGAAAAAACTTCTTGTGAAATATCATTAACAATCGTTGCAAATTTTTTAATGGTAATCTCATCGGTATTGCCTAAATTAAAAATATAATCTTCAATCACATTAGTTTCTCGTTGCACCATTAAAAGTTTTAACATGCCATCAATCATGTCTGAGACATAATAAAAACTTCTTGTTTGAGTTCCATCGCCATAAATTGTCATCTGTGTGTTTTCTAAAATTGCTCTAATAAAATTAGTTGTGACACGACCATCATTGAGACTCATGCGCGGTCCATAGGTATTAAAAATACGTGCAACACGTGTATTGAGATTATATTTTTTAAAATAGAACATAGTTAATGTTTCTGATGCCCGTTTCGATTAATCATATTGGCAGCGTTTGCCAATAGTACTTACATTGCCAGCCTACCATTCAGGTTGCGGAGAAATCGCTGGGTCGCCATAGACTTCAGAAGTTGAGCTAAAAAAATAATTCGCACCTTTTTCGACCGCACAATCTAGCATATTTTTTGATCCACCCAAACAAGAAAAAAAAGTTTTTTTAGGAAGTCTATAATAAAATTTTGGACTAGGAACCGATGCTAAATGAACAACTTTATCAATATGGCCAACAACTTTGAAATTATTTAATACATCAAACTCTTGGAAATAAAAATTTTTATTATTTAAAAGATGTTCAATATTCGCCGACGAACTCTATATAAAATTATCCAGTCCAATGACTTGATATTTTTGCTTGAGCAATGCCTCTACCAAATGGCTACTGATAAAGCCTGCTGCTCCCGAAATCAAAAATCTTTTTTTTCCTGCAGGACATGCTGGAAGATCTGGCGACAAGATTTGTGCTTCTTTATTTTTTTTTGTGAAACTCCACGGCACAAGTTTATAGTTATGTATAATAATTTTTTGACTAAAAAAATCTTTTTCTTTAAAAATTCTTTTTTCAAACTGCTCTTCTTTGCTCAACGAAGGATCATCAATATATTTTTTTTCAAAGATCTTTAAAACTGTTGTTATTATTTGTTCTTGTTTGAAATCTTGATCAATCAGAATCACCCTAACGTCAACGTTGCCTAAATGAGCAAATCTAAAGTAGGAATTCGCCCACGCAAGTGCTGTCCGTGCACCTTCTATCCAGGGGGATTCTGGACAAACAGGTGTATATCCTTCTAATTGATCAGGGATTATAAGAACAACTGGTTTCTTGATTTGCCTCGCGTGCTCTAACAATCGTTGAATAATTAAAAACACACGATTTAAAATCATTTAATCCTTGATCAAGTGTTTTTTCTTCCGAATAATATGGAGTTTTAAAAATTAAGCAATTGATATCGCCATTCAATGCTTCAAGAGAATAAAAACGCGCATCAACAATACAAAAAAAAGAAAAAAGAATAATAACGATACTACCATAACCTTGTTTCATATTTTTCCTTTTTTGTTTTTATAACCGCCATCCTACAAAAAATTATAGTCCAAAATCTTTGTACAGCATGCTTGATTGAATGCCTTTGTTGTTTTGATATTTTTTACTCTTGTACAAATCATATTCACCTTCAATCGTGTGATAATAAATTTGACAAATTTCTACACCAGCATAAATACGAATTGGTTGCACACAAAATATTTCTAACGTCCAAAAACCAGCAAAGCCAACATCGCCAAAGCCTGCAGTTACGTGAATGAACAAACCAAGCCTCCCAATTGACGATCGCCCTTCTAGTATAGGAACGAATGATGTTGTTTTTGTGTACTCGAGCGTGCGGCCTAAATATAATGTACCCGGTTCTAAAAGCAGCCCCTCAGGTGGAATACTCCTTTTTTCTGTAGGATTATTTTTTTTCATATCTAGCGTATCACCGGTGTAGGTCACTAACTCAGAATGCAAACGCAAATTATAACTGTTTGGACCTACTTGTTGTTCATTGAAAGGCTCTATAATAATCGATTTGCCTTGTTCACTTTTGATTTTTCTACCCGAAAGAATCATTTTTGTTCCTTTACCTGATGCACTAAGATATGTATTAATTTTTTTATCACCATTTTTTACTAAGTAATTAGATACATAGTATATCATTGCCTTCACAAATCTTCTATCACGAATGAACTCAATTGAAAAAAAATCAATTTTTAGATAGTTTCTAAACAAAGTCTATATAAAAAAAATAGTCGAATATTATTTTTCTAAAAAAAGAGATTGTTATGAGAGTAACTAAGATTGATAGCGGCGCTATCGAAACTATTAAAGAAAAAAGTTTTCAATTCCAAGCCCTTCAACATGAAATTGCAAAAGTTGTTGTTGGGCAAAAAGAAGTTATTAAATTCATTTCAATTTCTATTTTGTGCAATGGACACATTTTGTTAGAAGGGGTGCCGGGGGTAGCAAAAACAACTATCATAAAAGCAGTTACCAATGCGCTGGGTTTAGACTTTAAACGCATACAATTTACTCCGGATTTATTGCCATCAGATTTAATTGGAAGTCTTATTTATAATCCAAAAACACAAGAATTCGACACAAAAAAAGGTCCTCTTTTTGCAAATCTTATTCTTGCTGACGAAATTAATAGGGCTCCTGCAAAAGTACAAGCTGCGCTGTTGGAAGCGATGCAAGAACAACAAGTGACTATCGGATCGCAAACATTTTATCTTGATAAACCATTTTTAGTTTTTGCAACACAAAACCCTATCGAACAAGAAGGAACATATAGACTGCCCGAAGCGCAAATAGATCGGTTTATGTGCAAACTAATTGTTGATTATCCTCAAATAGAAGAAGAACGAGAAATTTTAAATCGTAATCTTGATACTTCACAAGTAAAACAGGTGATTTCAGCGGAACAATTGCATAATGCACAGCAACTTGTGTCTAACATTTATGTTGATGAAAAAATCATTGATTACATTGTGCGTCTTATTTTTGCAACACGTAATCCAGAAGCATACAACTTGGGCAATATAAAACCATTTATTCAGTATGGTGCTTCCCCTCGTGCAACATTGGCACTATGTCATGCCGCACAAGGGCATGCATTTTTAGAAGGGCAACATTTTGTAACGCCAGACAATATAAAGGCAGTAGCGCCTGCTATTTTACGTCATCGAATTCCATTAACCTATCAAGCTGAAGCGCAAGGAGTAACCAGCAATCAAATTATAAAAGAAACGCTTGCAACAATTCATACTCCGTGACACTAACCTTTTGTAAAAGTTAAACTTTTTTTAAAAAAAATTTATGCTTAATATGCTTAAATAGCAACGTTGATCATAAACAAATTGCAAAGCAGAAAAAAGTAATCCGTTTTTGTACGCTTATGTAGACAACAATCTAAAAGGATGTGTGCTTGACAAGATTTTGAGACAGGGGATATTGTATAAAGTATACTTGATCAAGAGGAAATATTGATGAAACACCCCCTTTGGATGCTTAACAGTGGGCTTCTTTTTTTATTAGCTGCTGTTTTTGGCTATTTATTTTTTTCTCGCACACGATTACCGCGTAAAGCATCAATGAAACCAGCTGAGCAGGTAACACCAATTGCACAGCGTGTTTCAGAAGTTAATATAGAAAAAATTTATGCAAACGATCTTTTTGGAACCTACATAAAAGATCGCCCTCAATTAGAAATCGTAGAAAAAATTCTCGCATTCCCTGAGCCCCCTCCGCCACGTCCTGAAGAAATTCCTAAAATTCCTGAATTACAATTTCTTGATCCATTAAAAATTGTACTTAAAGGAATCATCGTCACGGTCAATAATGACGCAAAAAATAGGGCCATTATAGCGGAAGAAGAAACCGGTAAAGAAGCTATTTTTAAAGTGGGAGATGCCATTGAGGATGCTAAGTTAGTTAGAATTTTTCACAACAAAATTATTTTAATTCGCTCTAATGGTCAGCAAGAAATTCTTTATCTGCGCGAACAAGATACTAAGCTTGATCCTGCCTATACTGAAATTATCGGCTGGGGTGATATAGTAGAACAAATCGACAACACTACGTATGCAATTAAAGTAAAAAATCTGTTAAAACGTATTACAAGCGTTGTTCAATTTATAGACGCATTAGACATGTCGCCTGCTTATAAACAAGGAAACATTGTTGGAATGCATATAGGATCTCTGTCTGAAAATTCACTGGGACATGCGCTTGGCTTGCAACAAGGAGACATTGTTATTGAAGTTAATGATATCCCCGCAACATCTAATGCCGACAGGCTTGCGATCTATAAGTCGATCATTGCACCACAAAACAATAAGAGTACAATCAAAGTAATGATTGTTAGAGCAAATGATATTATTCCCTTTTCGTATATACTTAACTTTGAATCAAAAGAAGATAAACTAAAAAAAGAAACTAGAAAAGCCAAAAAGTCCGTGCAAGATAAAGCAGAGCTTTTAAAGCAAAAGTATCAGTTTGCACCAACGGCTCGTGAAATCAAAATGAAAGAAAGAAAAAACATGAGAAAAAACGCACAACAACCTGAAACTTCCGTAACAGAGTAACGTTATGAAAATGAACTCACTGTTTTATATCTTATTTACGTTATGTTTGGCATTAACTCCCCCTATAGATTGTCAAAACAGCAATAATAATCTGCTGGCCAAATCAGAAGAAACGTTATATCAAGAGGGCATGGGTTACGGCGACGACGATGACATCATTGAATTTCAATTCGATGATATGGACCTTGATCAACTTGTTGATTATATAGAAAAAGAATTTGACGTTTCCTTTATCACTCCCGATGCTCTTGACCCGCTTCCTGAAAATACTCGAAGCCTCAAGGGTCATAAATTATCATTTCAAACAAATAAATCATTTTCTAAAAAAGAAGCATGGAATCTCTTTTTAACTTTTTTAAATATTGCAGGCTTTGCAGTAATTCCGGGCGATGGCCCACGACAGTTTCGCGTTGTTACAGTTGAAGCGGTTGAAAAATATCCGCTTAAAACATTTATTGGCACTCCACTTTCAGCAATACCAGACAATGATGAAATTATTCGCTATGTTTATTTTATTAAAAATAGCAACATATCTGCCCTGCAGCCCATTGTTGATGCAATTAAAAGCAGTCAAGCTGAAGTGGTAGCACTCCAAGATCACAAAGCATTTCTTATTATCGACAAAGCTCATAATGTACGATCATTAATCGGCATCATTAGTGAACTAGATAAAGTGAGCATGCCTCAAGCAATGTCTATTGTTAAACTCCATCGAGCCGATGCTGATGAGGTAAAAGAATTATTAGATACGTTAATAAAAGATGACAGCGCTGGTCCTGGCCGATTATTCCCACCAAGAAAAAAGTCTACCTCACTTTATTTTCCTGAAGGCGTAAAAATTATAGCAGAGGAACGAACTAATTCCCTTATTCTACTTGGGCCTCAAGATGCATTAGACAAAATAGAAGGCTTTATTAAACGAGTTGATGGTGATCTCAACAAACCATATTCACCGTTGTACGTATATGATTTGCGCTACGCAGAAGCACAGGCCATTGCTGCCATTTTGCAAGAGGTAACTGCCTTCGAAAAAGAAAGTACCGTGGGACAATTTGGTGGCGTTCGTGGTGGTGACAAATTTTTAAAAAACATGACATTCACTGCAGAGTCAAGCACCAACCGCCTTATTATACGTGGATCATATGAAGATTATCTCAAAGTAAAAGAGATCATAGAACAACTTGACGAGCCACAACCACAAGTCGCCATTGAAGTATTAATTCTTGCTCTTTCAACTAAAGAAACCAAACAATTAGGCGCACAGATTAGAACTAAAAAACCCTCTAGTCTTTCAAAGCTTTTAGGTGATCAAGTAACATTTCAAACATCTGGTTTGAATACCGGTCCTCTAGGTGGCTCCAGAGGAATTGTAGAAAATCAAAATGATGGTGGAATTTTAAGGTTGCTCGGTGATTTGATTTCACTTGCATCTGGTGCTGAGGCTGGCAATACTCTTATTTCACTGGGTGATTCGTTTGGTGTGTGGGCAATATTTCAAGCGCTTGATAACATCGTTAGTAGTGATGTTGTAGCGAATCCATTTCTTGTAGCAACAAATAAAACAAGGGCCCGTGTATCGATTGGTGAAACACGTCGAGTTGTAACAGGTACCGTTGTTGGCGCCGGTGGCTCAGAAGATGCCTTTGGTTCAGACACCGCTGCACTTACGTTAGAAATCATTCCACAAATTAACTCGGACGGCATGATCGTCCTTGATATAAGTATTTTAATTGAAGCGTTTATCGGACTGTCAGATCCATTCAACGTAGCAAAGAATACTCGTTCCATTAGCACAAAGACTGTTGTTGCTGACAAAGAAGTTCTTGCTCTTGGTGGTTTAGTGCAAAACAGGGTAGAAAATGGTCAAAGTAATGGATTTCCTGTTCTGAGTAAAATTCCCATATTCGGATGGCTCTTTAAAAATCAATCACAAGTTGCTGAAAAAGATAACCTTCTTGTTTTAATCTCAACAGAAATTATCGACCCAACTGAGTCGGCCGGTACTAACAGTTTTACCCAAGAACATATTGCCGATTATTATGATATGTCGAGCATAATTAACAAGGAGTTCTCTGGGCAAGATCCTGTTAATAAATTATTTTTTGGAGATCGTAATAATAGATCTGATACCATTATGGATGAATTTTTAGCACATCGAGAACACAAAATAAAAGCTGATCGTGAAGAAAAAAGAAAGAAGAAAAACGGGCGACGCAAGAAAAAAAATAGCAACAAAAGAAAAGCTCAAGCTCCATCTCAAGAAGCAGTTGATCGCACTAATTTTATAAACAAATCCACGGACCGACTCTTGGCTAAGGGGAGGCCATGAATGTTATAAAAAACCTCTTTTTGCCAGAAAAAATTGGATCTTATTATATTTTTCCCAAACATATTGTGGGTTTTGATATTAATAAGCATGTTGTTCATGCGGCATATGTATATGTACAAGGGAAAAAAATCACAATCAAAGATTGCCTTGAAGAACTTATTGAGCCTGGAACACAAGAAAGCTACTCTGCTCGAGTTTCAGCGGCTGTGACCCGTATTTTGAATAACATTCCAAAGTATGATGCGGTACATAGTTCCATGTCCAGCTCTGTGGCTATTTTTAAAACGCTTGTGTTGCCCTTTACTACCTATGAAAAAATTAAAATGGTTGTTGCATATGAAATTGAACCGTCACTCCCTTTTGCGCTTAAAGACGCAGTCATAGATTTTGTTATTACAAAAGTTGATAAAGAAAATAACCAATCTGAAGTGCTTGTGGTCGCCGTACAAAAACAATACATTACACAACACCTTTCATTATTTGAAAATTTGCCTACGCTTCCTGATGTTATTACTATTGATATGATTGCCTTGTATAATTTATATTGCCAAATTTCTTATTACAGCAAAATTCAGGGTGGTGTAGCCCTCATCGACCTACGATCAAATGAAACGCGCATCATGTATATTAATAACGGCCAACTCAAACTGATACGCTCAATTTCTGATGGTCTTTTAGATCGTGCTAAAGAAATAAGCTCGACACTGAATATCACACCAAAAGATGCGATGGAACAAATTTTACGATTTGGTCATGGAGAAGCTGTTTCCCCAGAGTTTACTAAAGCATTGTCTGATAGCATGTCAAAGTTTTGGAATAAAATATCATTTACCCTTAATTCTCTTTCTGCGCAGAATACATCTAACCCTATTAACAAAATTATAGTACTAGGAGAAGGAGCAACTATTAAAGATGTGGCTTCTTTTGCGCAAAAGCAACTGGACATTGAATGTGAATTATTCAAAGCAAATGAATTGTTCAATGATAAACAAATAACCATAGAAAATAAAAATTGTATGGGTCCAACACATCTTATAAGTCTTGGAACTGCTCTTCCTGCAGTAGAACCATTCAACCTCCGTACAGAAACATCTGACACTTCTCAAGCTGACACTACAAAAAAGCAACTATTAACCGCCTTGGGACTATCTTTGGCTATGCTATTGGGAATGGTTGGCTTTTCTTGGTATAAATCTTCACAGCTATCTTCAGAGGTAAATAGTGCTGCAACACAAGGCATCAAAAAATTGAAATTTGTTCTTGATGATAAAGTAAAAGGAAAATCTCGTAAAAATTCAGTTATACAACTTGATTCTATGGTGAGGACAGCTCAAACTGTAGTAAAAGATAAAGAAAAAACGTGGTTTGCCTTTGACGGTCCTGCACGAGCAACCTTTTTACACTACTTATATGAATTATTTACTACCTTGGACAAAGAAAGTCTTGGGTTAACTATTAACCAACTTTCCATAAAAGATGATGTATTAAACCTAAAAGGAGAAGTACGAGATCTTCCATCGCTTGCTATCTTTAATCAGCGCTTGCGCGAATCAAAGCTGTTTAAATATATAGGTTCTTTACAAGAAGAAGTATTTGATATCGATATTCCACTCAGTCTAAGTGAAGAAGAATGATAGGAAAAATAACAAATAAAATCGTAGGTTTTGTTGATAATCTTGATAACAAAATGTTTTATCGGTATGCAGGTGCTTTTTTTGCTGTGATACTTGCAGCTACACTATTTATTCTGTATCTGTATCAAAGTAGTGTAGCAACAAGTCAAAAACAAATGAAAAAGGTAAATCGATTGCACATAGAGATCAGAGAAATTCTAGATAAAAATGAACAAGTAAAAAAGCGGCGCAAAGAAGTAGATGCAATACTTAAGCAAGATCCTTATTTCAAAATCAAAAATTTTTTTAACGAAACACTTAAAAAATTAGGCCTCAGTTCAGACACGCTAACCGCATCAGAAAGTGTTAATCCTAGTAATAAAGATTATTTAGATATTGTTGCATCCGCTAAACTCACTGACCTGAGTATGCAGGAGTTAGCGGAACTGTTACAAGCTATTGAACAAAATAAACGAGTACACATTCGCTCACTGGAAATATCCCAGAAAAAACCTGGTACCATTGACGTTAATCTCACTATTGCTACGCTTTCAGAAAGAGCACCAACTGCAGAATAATAAGGTATTTTAATGAGCATATTACAATTTTTTAAAATAACTATCATCGTACACAGCTTTTTCTTTTGTATGCTTTCAATAAGTGAAAGTAATAATAATACAAGTTCACCGTATGATCATGAAATGCTTGCCCAAAAATTAAATGGACAAAACAATAATGGCATACCTAAATCTTCACGTCGTAAAAAAAGGCAACAACTTTTTGATTTTAGTTATATAGATACACCGCTTGTCGATATTATTAATAACTTTACATACGAAAAAAAAGTTAATGTTATTTTACCTGTTGAAGCAGACACTATTGAAGTCAAAGTTACTATTGATCTTGGATTCCTTTCACTAAATGAAGCATGGACCGTTATTCACACACTCCTTGATATGGCTGGATATATCATGATTGGTGAGGAAAATAAATTTTTCGTAGAAAAAATGGTTTTCGATCCAGAAGGTAAATTTATGATGCCCAAACAGCCAACAAGGCTGTTTGTTGGAACACCTCCGGATCAACTACCAAATAGCCAAGAGTTGATTACTTATATTTATTACATGGCCAATCTCACTGTTACTGACGATCCCGATAGTGAAGTCTATGGAACATTAAAAAAACTCTTGCCTAAATCAGCTAAAATATTAATCGACACAACCACAAATAGTATAATATTAACGGCAGAAGCCAGTGCTATTAGAGCCGCTATGCAAATTATCTCTGCTCTTGATAAAACCGAATTTAAGGAAAACATAGAGTATGTGCCCCTTCAATTTATCTCAGCAAAATTAGTATATGACCTATTTCAAGAAATCATAAAACCAGATCCACAACTCAATCGATTTAGGTTAGATGCGCGCAAGAAACAACAAACTCATTACTTTTCTAAGCATATCAAAGTAATTCCACTCATTCGCCTCAATAGTGTTGTTTTAATGGGCAGGCAAGAAGCCATTGATAAAGTTAAAAATTTTATCCACAAACATATTGATGTTGAACTTGATACAGGAGAATCAATTTTACACATCTATAAATTACAATATCTTGATGCAGCACCATTTGCTGAAGTACTTAAAAAGATTGTCGCAAGTGATGCTTCTATTGGTACAGGGCAAGCGGTTGGATCACGCGGGCCAACTAGTACCGAACGTTTTTTTGAAGGCGTCATTATTACAGCTGACTCAACAAAGGACGAAGAAACTACTGAAAGAGCTCAAGCAGACCGCGGCTCAGACTATAAAATTTCTAAAACAACTGGTGAGTCTTACAAATATTATGGAGGAAATAAATTAGTTATAGCAGCTCGCAATGATGACTGGGCTAGGATCCGAGAACTTATTGAACAACTTGATACTCCACAGCCACAGGTTATTATAGAAATTCTTATTGCTGATTTATCACTAGAAGATACTCGCCTTCTTGGGAGTATACTTCGTAATCCATATGGATTGGGAGCGTGCCCATCATCATGCAATACCAATGCACAAGCAGCTCATGCCTCACGAATTATTCTTGATCCAGACTTTTTGTGCCCTGATGGCGCTTCTGTTCCAACAAGTTTACAATCTGACTTACTCGGAAAAGTATTTAATAGCTGCACTCAAAGTGTAGCCTCAACCTTTTCTCCTGGGTCAACCGCAATTGCCTTCAATGATAAGGTAGATGGTAGAACATGGGGGCTGTTACAAATACAAGATTTGTTTCAGGACACTAAAATTCTTTCTAACCCTCATGTTATTGCAACGAATAATCAAGAATCCCATATTAAGATTGGTGAACTTCGACTTGTCCCCGGACCATCATCTGGGGCAGAGGGAGGTACTACCGAGGTAGCTAAAGTGTGGATAGAAGCAGCTCTTGATTTACGTATCACACCACGTATTAGCTCGGCAAACACTGTTAATCTTACTATCATCATTGAGATTGACAGGTTTCAAAATTCCGCTACCCAAATTGTAGGTGCTGAGGGGAGTGCTCAAGCCCTTAATAATATAGACACTCGCCAAATTGTAACGAATGCTAATGTGCATGATAGAGATGTCCTTGCGCTTGGGGGTCTTACACGCATTGATCTTAATGATGATCGCTCAGGAACACCACTTTTAAGTAAAATACCTATTTTTGGTTACTTGTTTAAAAAAAGAAATCAAGTTGGAGATGAAACAAACTTAGTCGTCTTTATATCCCCAACCATTGTTCAACCTCGTTTGCGCGGTGGAACCAGTAAATACACCAATGAATATGTAAAAAAAGCTCGCCGGCAACTACAAGACGCAGAACTCTTTGATTCACTGCGCGATCCGATAACTCGATTCTTCTTCGATCGGGATACCGTTGGTGACCCTGTAGAAATTCTTGATCGTTTTGTCAGTAAAGATGAGTTTCAACAACGTGAGGCTTTGGGTACTTTGAGTGACCAAGACAATGCTATTGTCGGTCTAAATAGTTCAATTGATATTGCCAGTCCGCAAGACGTTGTCGACATGACGAAAAATATTTCAGAACAATTAATCGCGGAAATTATTACTGATGTTCAACGTGCACCATTTAAAAATCATACCAATATTGATATTGATAAATTACTTGCACAGGCCGACATAAATACCAATCCACACAAAAAAACTTGGAAACATGTTGTTGAAGATCATCATAAGTCTCGCGAGCAACGGCTACAAGAACTACTTGCTTATGAAGTTAATCCGCTGAAGAAAACACGTACTACATAATAAAAAATTCACGTCAGCTAGAAGGCTATTCACTCCCCCGTTCGTCCTGAGCTTGTCGAAGGATACGAACAAAATTTGTTTAGTTCACCAAAATTTTTTTGTATTAACTTAGGCAATCAATATCTTTCTGTAATAATATAATTGTTTTATCTTTGACCGCTCGTATCCTTCGACAAGCTCAGGACGAACGGAGTGAAAACTAAGCTCATGTTTACTCCTGAATAAGTCTAAGGAACAGGACGGAAATATTTGATCAACTTGCCAAGATGAATCTGTATCATTCTTCAAGTAACGACCGCTGTAAAGTATCCTCGATGCGCAGCAGTTGATTATATTTTGACAGGCGTTCACCTCGACAACATCCACCAGCTTTGATGTAGTCTGCACTTATTCCAACTGCTAAATCAACGATAAAAGAATCATTTGTTTCACCGGACCTATGAGATGCAATAACATTCCAACCGTTGTCTTTGGCGAATTTTACTGCCTGCAATGCTTCGGTAACCGTTCCTACTTGATTCGGTTTGATAACAACTGCGTTGGCAAGCCCATCTTCGACTCCTAGGGCAACCCGTTGCACATTAGTTGCAAAAAGATCATCGCCAACTATTTGTACCGTATCGCCAAGCGTATTCATAAGAAGACTCCATCCGTCCCAATCAGCAGCATCAATGCCATCTTCTATTGAAAGAATGGGATACTTATCAACAAGATCAACATAACGAGCAATAAGTTCATCACGCGATAATTTTTTTTTGTACCACTGGTACTTTTTGGTTTTGGAATCATACAATTGGTTTGCCGCAAGATCCAGAGCAATAACAAATTTTCCCTGAGATTGTTCAAGAGCCTCAGAAAGAACATCAAGGGCTTCATATTCGTCTTTAAAATCTGCAGAAAAACCACCTTCGTCACCGATTCCAACTTGTTTTCCTTTTTTTTGTAGGAGCTTTTCAATGGCATGAAATGTAGTTATGCTCTCCTCAAATGCAGATCTAAATGTTCGTTGATCTACAGGAATAATCATCAATTCTTGAATTGGCAACGTTGAATCAGAATGTGCACCACCGTTAATAACATTAAACATAGGAAAAGGAATAGAAACAGAATTGTAATTACAAAGATATGCAATCAGGTCATACAAAGGAACGCCATCAATCGCTGCTTGTGCTCTGCAGACTGCAATACTTGCTGCAAGCATAGCATTTGCACCAAGGTGTGATTTATTTTCAGTGCCGTCAGCTTCAATCATGGCTAAATCTAATTCTACAACGCTTGGTTTGTGACCAATTAAAATCGGTGCAATATTGTCTTCAAGAGATTCAATTGCCTTATTAACTCCGAGCCCCATTAATCTTTTTTTATCACGCAACTCAGCTGCTGCATAAGGACCCTTAGACATTCCTGATGGAACAGAAGCAATAACGTGAAGGCCTTCGTCTAAAACAAGTTCACATTCAAGTGTTGGATGTCCCCGAGAGTCATAAATTTCACGACCTATTACTTGCTCTATCTTCATGCACTCTCCCAACAACAGAACTACTTCTTGATCTACTTTTCTTTTTCTTGATCAAACATGAGGCGTATTTATGCCCCACACTTTCAAAGCTTACACATCTGCTCGAGCAATCTCAATTTTAAAACAAAATTGAAACAGTAAAGCAGTTACTCCACACAAGGTGTGATTATTTTTTTGAAACATAATTTTTGGATACTTAAAAAATGAGACGAATTTATTTTTTAGGAATAAACTTAAGTTGATATTCTTTCAGTTTTTCGTTTTCAACCTTACTCGGTGTGCTCATCATAGGATCATAACCGCGTGCTGTCTTGGGAAACGCAATCACTTCGCGAATAGATGCGGAGTTAGTCATCAACATAATCAAGCGATCTAGCCCAAGTGCAATGCCTCCGTGAGGAGGGAAACCTAATTCTTGCGCTTCTAACAAGAAACCAAATTGTTCATGCGCTTGATCTTTATCCAATCCAAGCAACTCAAAAACTTTATATTGTGTTTGTGCATCATGAATACGAATTGAACCTCCGCCCAATTCAACCCCGTTTAGCACAATGTCATAGGCGCGTGCACGCATTTCACCTGGCTCTTGATTTTCCCAACCTTCAACCGGTGATGTAAATGGATGATGTACCGCATCCCACCGTTTACCATCTTTGTCATATTCAAAAAGAGGAAAATCAGTAATCCAAAGAAATTTAAATTCATTTTCTGGGATCATGTTAAGCTGTTTGCCAAGAATTAAACGCAACCTACCTAACAATGTCCACGCTTCTTGATACGGTCCAGCAATAATGAACAATGTGCTATTGTCAGAAAAGTTAGGAATGATTTTTTTAGTTCGTTGCACAAAATCGTCCGGTAAAAATTTTGCAACAGGAGATTCAGTGGCACCATCTTTATAGCGAATCCACAAAAGACCCTTTGCTCCCATTTGTTGAGCAGTGCCAACCATGCCGTCTAGTTCTGATCGAGTGAATTGATGATCGCTCACATGCAATGCACCAATTTTACCATCTGAATCTAAAACTGATCGAACAAATTTTAATTGCGTGTCATTAAATAATTCACTGCAATTGATGATAGGTAAATCGAAGCGTATATCAGGTTTGTCAGAACCATATAAAGAAAACGCTTTGTCATAGGCCATTCTTTCAAACGGAGGAAGATCAATGTTGAATACTTTTTTCCACAAGTGATGTAACATGCGCTCAGTTAAATCACAAACATCACCTTCTTTAACAAACGACATTTCAATATCGAGTTGTGTAAATTCTGTTTGTCTGTCTGCACGTAAATCTTCATCGCGGAAACAACGCGCTAATTGAAAGTATAGCTCTACTCCAGCCGCCATTAACAGTTGTTTATAAAGTTGCGGCGACTGAGGAAGAGCATAAAAAGCACCCGCAATGCGCGAAGGAACTAAAAATTCTCGTGCACCCTCAGGAGTATTTTTCGTTAGGATAGGAGTTTCAATTTCATAAAACCCTTCATTGATTAAAAACTCTCTCATGTCGAATGTTATTTTGCTACGCAACGCGAGCTTTTCAAGCATTTCGTGGCGACGTAAATCAAGATAGCGATATCTTAAACGCATTTCTTCATCAACGTTGCCCGCCTCTTGTAAAGAAAATGGCAATGTTTTTGCGCGGTTTAAAATGGTAATTTTTTGAACTTGTAATTCCCACTTGCCGGTCGGCAAATCAGAATTAACTGTCTCAGGGGTTCGATTAACCACAACTCCCTGCACCGAAATCACATATTCAGAACGCAACTCATGGGCAATTTTGTGAGCTTGCAGAGAAAAATCTGGATTAAATACGACCTGCATAATACCACTGCGATCACGTAAATCAATAAAAATAAGACCTCCATGATCACGACGACGATTAACCCAACCAACAAGGTCAATTGTCTTACCTAACAAGTCTTTATTTACAAGACCGCACGATATCGTACGCTCGAATTTTTTCATCAGTTTTTCCTGCCTTAGATCTAAAAAATTTTAGCAAAACATGCTATAGACCAAGTGTATCATATTTAATAATCTTTATCAGTCGGCACATGTACTTTAGAACTTAAAGGTAACGCCGGCATTTAATGTGTAGGCAATATCGTCACCAAGATTTGGTATAAGATCATCATTGAATCCAGTTCGATCCAATCTGTCTAGTCTTTTC
>Ga0114925_10000094_pt1 | contig 31159 bp, 27 predicted proteins | sample SumtaG_2_FD_87287 | JGI IMG/M metagenome (GOLD analysis project Ga0114925, IMG submission 87287) | Deep subsurface microbial communities from Indian Ocean to uncover new lineages of life (NeLLi) - Sumatra_00607 metaG | ecosystem: Environmental > Aquatic > Marine > Oceanic > Sediment | place... | reverse complement strand
TTTATACCTCATTATCCTGGTGCAGGAGTAGGTGGACATTGTATTCCTGTAGATCCATATTATCTAATCAAAAAAGCAGCTGATCTTGGATTTGATCATGAGTTTCTAAAAACTGCTCGGAGAATAAACAATTTTATGCCTCATTATTGTGTCAATTTATTAGATGAGATAGTTAAAGAATCGAATAAGACTACACACCAACTAACGGTAGGTTTACTAGGAATAACTTTCAAAAAGAACATTGATGATATAAGAAACAGTCCTTATTTTATTATAAAAGAAGAATTAGAAGAAAAGGGATATAAAACCATTTCCTTTGATCCATACGTAAAAAGTATGTCTACTGTTGCTACTCTAGATCATTTGATTCAAAAGAGTGATTTTCTCATTTTGATAACAGATCATGAAGAATTTACAGTGATCTCTCCGCAAAAGCTTAAAGAAAATAATATTATGGGAATCATTGATGGTAGAAACGTTCTTGATAAAGAGAAAATAAAAAAAGAGGGATTATTGTACCGTGGGGTTGGTAGAAGGTAAAATTCGAGTTGAAACAAAAATTTGGGTAATTAATCTTGAATAATAAGAATGTGAAAATCTGTGTTGTTGGTACGGGTCGAATGGGATATAACCATGCGCGATTACTCCATAAACTAGGTTATTTAGACTGTATTGTAGATTCAGATGCTATAAAGGCAGAAAAAGTAGGTAAACATTTTAATAAACCATGGTATACTAATCTTGAATCAATGACTGCACATCAAAATCCAAATGGAATAATTGTGGCTGTTCCAACTCAATTTCATTCTAAGGTTGTTAAAAAAGTAGTTGAGAGTGTACCAGATCTCAATGCTATACTTATTGAGAAACCCTTAACACCTACAGTTAAAGAAGCTGAAGAACTTAAATCTACATTAAAAAAGTACGAAATACCTGTGATTGTAGGACATATCGAAGTATACAATCCAGTCGTATCTAGGACAATTCAGTTACTAAATGAAGGTTTTCTTGGAGATATCCATTCATTATTTTTTCAACGTCGTGGTGCTGTTGGTGAAGAACGAATTCAGACGCTTGGAGATGTTTATGAAGACGTAGGAGTTCATGATTTCGATGTGGCCTCACGAATGCTTCCAAACTGTGAGGTAAAACTCTATGCTTCCTCAGTAAAGGAAAATGGAATCGATAATTCATCTGTTATAGTAGTTTCATCAAAAAATAAAGGTTTTTTTTGCACATTTCTTATGAGTCGTGAGTATGCGGGAAAAACCAGAACAATAGATATAGAGGGTACAAAAGCAACATTGCATGCAAATTTAATTACACAAATCTTGGAATTACGTAGTTTGGAAGTAGCTCGTGGAGAGAAAGATTTCTCGGCAATACGAGTTCCATTTTCAAGTGGAGAACAGATTAAAATTTATGGAGAACCTCTTCTTCAGGAATTGTGGAATCTAGTAGATTGTATAAAAGGAACCTCAATTCCCCAAGTATCTATTGAGGATGGAATTAATGCTTTAAAACTAGTTGAGACAGTGCGGAAAAGCATCAATACTGGAAAAAATATGAGAATAAAATTAAATTAGGCTTAAAAATGAAAGAAGAATCTCCAACCAAAGTATTGTCTTACTTCATCATCTTTTAGCTTCCATTTTTCTTTTCTTGCACTTAAATAACCACGAAGTAATGTTAATCCTCCCTTTCTGGTAATTAGAATTTTGAGAAGCAACAAGATTGGATTGTATCCAAAATGATAAGTTAATCGTCTATTTCGGAAATTATCTTTTCCTATAACTCGGGTGGTGGGTCTTTCTTGATACATAAATACATTATCTATTTGAGGACTCTTCAAACCTTTAATTTTTGCTCTTGTATTAATCCAAGTATCCCAATCAACCTCTGGAAAATTATTTTCGACTTTAGATAAAAGAAATGTTCGTATTACTTTTCCAGAACATCTCGCATCTTTTCATCTTACTTTTGCTCCCACATTTATTTTCACAATGTATTCTGAAAAATCAGATTTAACCTTTATTGCACCCGAAGCACAACCCAATTTTTGATTTCGTTCCATTTCAGATATTATTTCGTAATAATAATTTTCTGTTAACCTAGTATCAGCATCTAGCATCCCAAAATAGTCATAATTTCCTTGATCCTTGATTACTAGCCATGCCTCTTTCCACGGTCGTCCTACTGTATCAAGGTTAGGCTTTGTTTTCATTGATAAACGAAGAAGTTGAATATCAATTTCCGGATATTCCTTTCCAAGACGAATTATTTCTTTACTGACATTTGGATCAGGTGAGCCATCGTCCACGATCAATACTTGGCTTGGTTTGAATGTTTGATTTTTTAATGATCGTACACAGTCGTTGAGCATCTTATATTCATTATAAACTTTGATTACGACGCATAAACGTGGCATATGTCTCACTTGATTCTTTACTTTCAGAAACATTGAATGTTACTTCTACCTTTGGCTTCTCTTTAATTTGATTGCTAACTTATTTCTCAAATAGTTTATACATAAAAATTTTCATTAAAAGAGTAGAAGACCAAAATGAGTTGCCCAATAGAAATTAAGTTATTCAGAATAAGATCTGATTGAAATGAACAAAATAATAGTGAACGAAATCGTTTTAATAGGATCTGAAATAAAATCCAAGAAAATCATTCGGTATCATAATAAGATAAGTCAGAAAAAGGATTACTCCTATAATATATTTTCTACTAATCAACATGCAGATATATCATTAACTAGAAATCATGTTTCTCACCAAATTGGAAATCACTATCTCCAAGAGAAACGTGAATCTATTGAGACAGCTACTAATCAATGGTTAAATGAATGGATTTTTAGCAAAAGAGTTGACGGTGTTTCAATATTTGATAACTTCATGTACGAGAATGAATCATGGTGGTGGTTTATTGACCGTCGAATCCGATATGAACTCCTTGAGGTTTTTCTTCTTATAAAAGTTCTACAAAGCATTAATAATAAGTATCAAGCTGAAAAAATCACTGTTTATGATGAGACAAACTGCCTTCAGAGTCTTGTTCCAGAAATTTTCAGGGCAAATTCACTTGAATTTAATAGCCTCTCTCCTAAAATATGGCGAAGGATAAAGAATCCATTTCAACGGAAAGTTAAGAGGCATTTAGGATCTAGATTTCTGCAGTCTAGAGAAAAAATCATTGAATTTTTGAGTAAAAGGATATTTAGTAAGTATTCTAAAGATCCCAAAACCGAAGATCCGTGCATTGCGACTTCAACTGGATTTCAATCGTGGAGACTATGTTATAACCCCCTGATCAATCAATATGAGAAAGGAGATTTTTATTTCCAGAGTATACATGCGGTATATTCAGGAAATTCCATAAATCGGGTTGTAGAACTTTATAAAATTCAGAAAATTAGGAAAGACCTAGGCATTGTGAAAGAAAAATTCGCTACTCAGCGAAATATGGAATTAGTTTTTTTAAACTCATTTATGACCTCTGAAGGAAAAAAGCAATTTAACCATGAGTTTGAGATTTTTAAGAAGAAATTAAGACACTTTGAGCGTAAATTACTCAGAAAAGAAGATCTCGTGTTTTGCCAAGTCAATTTCTCTTCTATCATGGCGGATAGATTATTCTGGTTTTTTAGTGCTTACTTGCCTCTTGGATTAAGATGGAAAGTTTTGTTCAAAGGATTTGTTAAGAAAATCAAACCCAGTGTGTTATTCTTTTGGGATGAATTTTTCACAACAGGAAGGGCTCTAATATATGGTGTTCAAACATGTGAGAATACTCTTTCATTCGCAATTCAACACGGATTCATGTCTGAATTCGAATTAGGGATTTCTGAATTAAATGGAATATCACAGACAAATTATACTATCCCTCCTGTGGTCACTCCTGATTACACTGCTGTATATGGATCATATTATGAGAAAATGCTTTTAAATCAAGGTTATCCAAAGGAAAAAATAATTATTAGTGGAAATCCTAACTATGACTTTATTCCATCTTTAATTGGAAGTAACATTCAGAATGATGATTATAAGCAGCTTAATCTCGCCTCAAATAAGAAAACAATCGTTTTTGGAACACAACCAGATCTTTATGAATACTCAATAGAACCTCTTTCGACTCTTATAAATTTAGGAGAGAAATATAAAGATATTCAACTAATTATAAAGGTACATCCCAGGGATGACAGTTCTAGATATTTAGAATTTCAGAAAAAGGCAAATTTTCCTATACGGATTGTTAAGAAAATGAATATTTTTTCTGTCATTAAATTGTGTGACATATACATTACGTTTCATTCAACAACTATTTTGGACGCTTTAATTCTTGGAAAACCTGTGGCAACATTCAATTTTGACAATAGAGAAAACCCTCTAAAATTTCTGAAAACAAAAGCAATTATTGAGTTGAAAACACCGAAAGAGACCATGGAACTAATCCCGAAGATTTTAGAAGACGATTCTTTCATTTTGGAATTAGAAAAATATCGTAAAGAGTTTCTTTTTGAGCAAATCTACAAAATTGATGGGAATGCAGCAACAAGAATTGTAAATTCTGTAATTAAGATAGATAACAAAAAGAATTAGTAACTCGTTATTTAAGGTGATTTGATTGTCTAATAAATCTAGTGAACAGGTAAAGAAGAGTAGTTTTGTTTTCAGTATCAAGAAATTTGTTTATAGCAAATTTATTATCCGATACAAAATTCTTAAGAAAAAGATTTATCAAATTAATGATCGGAATGAAGATAAGAAGAAGATTATGGTTAATATTGGAGGGGGATATTTTTTCAAACGCCACTGGTCAGTATTAGATGTTCCCTCTAAGCATTACAAGTTTATGAGAGGAGTAGTAGATTATGAATGTGATTTGACAAGTGGCCAACCACTTCCCCTTGAGGATGACTCAGTTTCATTTATTTATTCTTCTCATACACTAGAGCATATACCCCAAGAATGTATCCCCTTTCTTTTTTCAGAACTTTATAGAATTTTGAAAAGAAAAGGAGTAATTAGATTGACGATGCCTGATTTTGATAAGGCCGTAGACGCTTTCGCTAATAATAACAAAGAATATTTTATTCTACTTGAAAATGATACTATTGAAGAAGATTTTTTAGATTATTTTGCAACCAATCTTAAGAACAAGGTTCCAGCAGAAGAACTTAGGAACAATTTTAATTCCATGAGCTTTGAAGAGTTCGGAGATTTTTACACGATTCAAGTTCCAAGAGAAGCTCAAAAAGAAAGTAGTGGAAATCATATCAACTGGTGGAATTATAATAAGCTTTATAATTTGTTAAAAGAAGCTGGATTTAATAATATCTACAGATCAGAAGCCAATCAAAGTAAATTTTCTGAAATACGAAATATTGGAAAGAGCATTGGGTTTGATTCAACTCATCCTGAAATTTCTTTGTTCGTTGAAGGTGTAAAATGAGATACCGTAATTTTTAATGATCATATCTTTGATAACGAATATTTCCTTCCTACCCAATGATCCTGGAAAAGAGTGCTTTAAAATCTAAAATTAAAATATTCTTAAACCAGTATTGGCGAATTAATTCATTATTTATCTTCCATTTATTGCGTCTTGCAATGAGATAACCATGCCACAAAGATTTTCCATCCCTTCGTAAAAGAAATTCAGCAATAAATGCACGAAGAATAACTGATAAAGGATTAAAACCAAAATAGTATGCAAGTTTGCCTTTCCGAAATGCTCCTTTTTTTGTCAATTGGGTGGTGGGTGATAATTGAGTTTCCTTAATATGTCGAAATTCTTTAGTTTTATACCCATTGATTTTTGCAAGAGTACCAATCCATGTTTCAAGAGTGATATCAGGAATATTATCACGATAGTATTCAAAAAAAGGGCCTTGAATTGTTAAACCAGATCCGCGGGCCCACATTCTTCGGTTTTTTTCTCTATTATTGAAATAGATAACACCCGATGCACACATCAACTTCGGATCTTTATTAAACTCATAAAAGATTTTCTCAAAATAGTTATGTGGAATTACAGTATCAATATCGATTTTTGCATAAAAGTCAAACTTTTGAGGTACGCTCATTAGAGCAGTTCTGATTGACACCCCTAAAGTGTCTAAATTTCCTCGTATTTTACGAGGCATGGAATAGATAGCGATAAGAGGAACATTGGAATATCGAGACTGAAATTTCTGAAGTTCCTTTAACGTATTATCTGTACTCCCATCGTTAATGATAAGCCAATATGACGGTTTAATTGTTTGTTTTGATATCTGTTTAAAAATTGATTCTAGTTTCCCTTCTTCATTCCAGACATTACTGATAAGTAGATATGAGGGAGGGTTTTGCATGATTTGTCAAGATTAGAGCTAATCTAAGGCTCGTATTAGTTATTATCTCTAAACTTTTTTTCAATTATACTGATTTAAGAGAAAAAACTTTTACCAAAAGAAGTTGGTCAGGATTTAGTAATTCCTTTATTGGCAAGGTTCTTTAAGTCGCCATACACCATTTACTTTCTTAACATAGTCTTTGTTTGCAAATTTGTCAACTTGTTTCCAAAAATCCTCTTCTTTATATCCAGTATATGAGAGAAATTCTGCTAACATTTTTTTATCTAGTTTATAATCCTCTTCATTAACCAATTTCACGGCTTCGTTACGAGTTATTCGACCTTCTCTGATCCAAAGGCTAGCAACTTCCGAAACACGGTAATGTCCGAATTTTGGAAATTTAAACCAACAATGAACAAGATAACCAATAGTATCAATTTGGCCATATTGCTCAATAAATCCTTCTCTTTTCCACTCACCTGTGTCATCAAGAGTTTTAAATCCACGACTACGAGCGAACTCCATATTCCCATAATCACTCCAAGGGACAAAATAGCTTAGATAAATAGGTTCGAGTTTTGTTTGTTTAATTTCTTCTTCAGATGGATATGTACATGCTGCGAAGTCTTTCATTTTCAGGTCTTCATCAATCCATTCTTCCCATGGGATATCTTTCACTACATCATTTTTTATTTGATCTATAGCGCTATAGTTTTCTTTTGCTCCCAATGGACCACCATATTCATAATTTGTATTTTCTCCATACACAACAAGAGGTATTCCCAATTGTGTAGCAATTTTAGTAGGCCAAGCGTAGATAGCAAGATCAAAATACCACATTGGAATCCCAGCTTTTTCTAATCCTTTGATAAACATTTTTTTACATACTCTGGGGCTCAAGCTTAATTGAATGGCATCAGCGCCAAATTCATTTAGCAAATTATTCCAATTATGCAATCCTGTTTTGGTCCAGCTATAATTATTTGCCATTACTAAAAGTGGATTCATTTCAAGCTTTTCTTTAAAGATATGCGTTTGGTAATAACTATCTTTCCCAGCACTTACTGTAATTATACAATCATAATAATCTCCATTACATCCTCTGTATTTATCTGCTAATCGTTCTAATTCATCCCATCGTTTTTTCCAATCTATTTTTTTTCTAGTTTCATGATGTCTACAGGGAAAGCATATTCCTTCTTCATCGAATTGTATTCCAGGACGAGTATCTGGCATAACACATTTCTTGCAATATCTCATTAAATCACCATAGTCGTTAATTTACTAAGCTTATTTTTATCTATTTTTACGTTTTTAGAGTCAATTCAATTTTGAACTCTTAAATGAAAATATTGTTAAAATTATTCATCAATTTCCCTTTATGATAATAATTCTCTTATTTTGACCGCAGCTCTTTCTCCACTTCTCCCATCTGCAGAATGAAACATTTTTTGAATAAATTTCTCTCTTTTCCTTAAAAATATTTCCCAGTAATCGTTGGATAGAGCAGTTGCAATAGCTTTCGGCATATTATTAACGTTTGTTACTCTAATATCTATTTCTCCACGAAAATGGTCTACTAATTTAAAACTATTGTCAGGATTAATAATAATTATTGGAAGTCCGAAAATAACTGCTTCAATAGAAGTAGTTGATGCAAATGAAATTTGAATATCACAAATCTCAAATAAATCATGCAAATTATGGTTCTTAACAATTTTAATATTTGGAAAATCATTTTCATTAAAAATACTCTTGTATTTTTGAATGGATTCCCGTGGATGTACTTTTATATAGAATCCTAATTCTGGATTGGATGTAATGGCTTTTTTATACATCTGTGTTACTTGTTCGACTTTTTCTGGAGCATAATACTGCTCAATATTCTGTGTACAAATCAAAATTTTGTTTTTAAGAGTTCTAGATTTTTTTTTCCTAAATTTATTAAATAATTCATCATAAGCTGGATTACCCACAAAAGTTGTGTTTTTTCTATCTGGGTTTTTAGCAAAATACTCACTCCACAAAAGTAAATGTGTTTGCTGACTTTCATTTCCGAATAAATGTTGTCTACGTAAAAGAGGAACACCTATAAGCCTTTTTAAGATAACCCGTTTAACTTGGTGCTTTAAACTATATCGACCTAAACTTTTTTTACCAAAACTATGTTCACCACCTAGTATAGCTGGTTGGATAATGATAAAGGGGACATTATTATTTAAACACCAAGAAGAGATTATTCTATCACTTAAAGTCATATCAGAGCAACTGATAATTGCCTTTGGTTTAATTAGCTTTAATTTAGCTAAGATTTTTTCCTGATAATTTTTGTAGTTCTGGATCTTTGCTTTTATACCTTTTATATTGAATGAAACGTCATTTAATTCAATATACTCATCAAAATATCTGGTAATGATATCTTGGGTTATGTGGTTCATGTCAAATGTACTACTAAGCGGATCCTTGACATTAAATAGAATATTATGATAATATTTAAGAAATAGAGTTAGTACTTTATACTGGGGAATAGCTAAATAAGAATAGGTAGCAATAAAAATAATTTTTTCTTGAAACAAGATTAATTACCAATCAAACTGCTTTTAATCTAAAAAATGGATTTCTGGCCCCCTCTTTTGAACAGAATTTTTATTTATATTCAAAAGATTTGGATTATTAGATAGGAGGGTTATTACATCATTCAAAGAGAATATTTCCTCTTTTGACTGTAATTGCTTATAGATTTCTTTAATTAAAGCAAAGTCTTCGGGTGTATCAACTGTTAATCGATATTCGGGATGATTAAGTGTTGTTTCAGCCATTATTATTTCCTTTTTGAATGTAGGGGAGTTTGCAAAGTAAGATCCCCATATTTCAGTGTCTGTTTCCTTTTTATGTTTAATAACATGCTTTAACGCTGTAATTTTCACTCCATAGGAAAACGTACCTAAAGGTAAATTCTGAATTGTAATATAATCAGCATTCGTATCTTTAAATCTTCTAAAAATTTTATCAATATAGTTTGGATCGGTAAGTGGATTATCAGCGGTTGTACTAACGATAAAATCAATAGAGTTTGCTACTGCAGCGTCATATAATCTCTTTAGTACATCATCTTCATCCCCTCTAAAGCTATTAATGGAAAGTTTTTGAGCATAATCGGTCAAAATCTCATCTCCAGGATTTGTTGATGTACATAAGATTATCATATCAGCAAGTTCAGATTTTTTCAGACGATTAATCAGATGTTCAAGTAATGGATTATTGTTAATCAGTCTGAGTACTTTCAAAGGTAACCGTGTTGATTTCATGCGAGCTGTAATAGTAATAGCAGTTTTCATCATTTCTCACCTATTTTTGTGAAATCCTTTTCAGAAATCTCTTGAAATTCATATTTGATTTTTGAGAAGTCAATTATTTCGTCCTCTGCAATATCTGAATTGACTTCCAATCCAATTAATCTGAAAAATTGATTTTGTTTTATGTACCCTTCTTCTTGGGTTCTCTTGAACCAAAGATTGTCAAGAGAAAGCCTCTCTCCTTTTTTAATAGCATATTTTGCCACAATAGCTTTTTTCATAGGACCGAGATTTCCATAATTCTTCTCTGCAATACTCATTTCTAGAGATTCATTCCCATAGACATCTAGAGCTAGTTGCATCATTTTTTTTACATTTTGCAATTGTTCTTTGCCGACAGCAGCATGATAATCAATTCTTTTTTTTCCAAAATCCACCGTAAAATGTTTTTCTAGTATATTAAACCCCATAGTAGCCGCCATAATGCTGATTAATTCATTATTGGGGTCGTCAAATGCTGTATGATCTGCATAACCAACTTGTAAATTGAAAAGATCCCTAAATTTGATCATTTTTGACAAGTTAATTTCCTCATAATTTGTCGGGTAACTCTGAAATCCGTACATAAGTAAAATGTTGTTTTTCCCTCGTTTTTTCAGATATTGAATAGCATAATCAATTTCATCCAATGTAGAACCTCCCACTCCTAAAATAATTCTTCCATCAAATTTTGAAGCAGCTTCTAGCAAAAAATGATCATTCAAACTTACAGCATGTAATTCAATAGAGTTGATCGGCTTATTACAACTTAATAAATAGTCTACACTTTCCACATCATCACAAAGAGCGATAATATCCAAATTTCTACTTACTGAGTGTTCTAAAATTTGATCCCATTGGTTTTCGGTAAAGATCCAATTTTTTAATTTTTTGATCAATGGATGATGTTTCTGCATATAACTTTCTGGTTTCAACAATAAATGGTATTTAACGGCATGAATACCTATTTCTGCCAATTCATCTATCATTTTAAAAAGATAATCAATATCTCCTTCATGATTATATGCTGTCTCTCCAATTATGTATGGGTAAAGATTACTATTAGCTCTAATTTCCATTGTAACCATCTTAATATATATAATTTCTTAGATATCCAGTTCGATCCGTAATTTGCTAATAATTCTTCAATTGAAAAACAAATGATCAATTAATTAAATAATTGTTCTTTAATAATATCTTCACTCATGAACAAATTTTAAATTCCTCCATTTTTCATTTTCATTGCCTTCTTCTAAGCTGCATTCTCATTAAAATAGTTTTAAAATAGTAATAAAATGAAAAAATGTTTAATCCTGATGATTTCAATGGTTTTCATCCGATTATCTTTATCTAGAATTTATACAAGGGTTAAAAAATCTGATATTTTTGAGACATTAAAACATTCTCAAAATTATTTTATTGCTCAAATAATAACCAATGGATTAGCTTTTATTTCAATCCCGATTTTTACTCGATTCTTTTCTCAAGAAGATTACGGAATTGTGAGCGTTTATAATTCTTATCTAGCATTTATAATAATATTGTTATCTGCTAATGCTTCTGCTTCTGTAAGTCGGTATTATTTTGAAAAAAAGCAGGATTTTAATGAATTTCTCGGAACAACTTTGATTTTGACTGGAGGGATTTTTTTAGTCACTACATCTCTCTATCTTGTGTTTTACGATTTTATCGCCAGCTCAATGAAGTTACCAGGCTTTTTACCTTTATTGTTGATCTTCTCAAGTTTTATAATGATTTTTAACACTATCTATTTCCAAATAGTCCAAGCACAAAGGCGAAGCTTGGAATCAGCCATAGTAAGCATTCTAAAAGGTGTTTTGACTCTTATTTTGGCAATTATTTTTGTTTTATTGATTGAAAAAGAAAGATATTTAGGTAAAATAATCGCTACGTTTATAATTGGCTTTGTTTTTGCATTTTTTTTCATTTATCAGATCTTAGCAACTACGAAATTTTCCTTTAATAAGGATCATGTTAAATACATATTAACATATTCTATTCCTCTAATTCCTTATGCTTTGAGTAGCATAATCTTAGCTTTTTTTGACCGCATCATGATAAACGAGGTTGTTGATGCAGCTTCTGCTGGATTGTATAGCCTGGGCTATAATATAGCAATGCTCATCGCGCTTGTTATTGGTGCAACCCAAACAGCGTTATTACCTGATTTTTTTACTTTCCTGAATCAAAAACAGTATTCACGATTAGATGCTTTGGTTAGCAAAGTTTTTGCTATCATAACATTTGCAGCGTTAGGTTTGATTCTTTTTGCACCTGAAATTATCCTAGTTTTTGTTGATACCAAATTTCATGAAAGTTTATCTGTTATTCCAATAATTATTATCGGATATCTATTCTTTGGTATGTTTACAGTTTATTCGCGGTATATCACTTTGACCAAAAAAACCATTTATTCTTCATTGATAATGATAATATCAGGATTGTTAAATATCGTTCTTAATGCAATTCTTATCCCTCAATTTGGGTATATTGCCGCTGCCTATACAACAGCAATTTCCTATTTTTGTCTATTTTTATTATCCTGGATTGTCTCAAAATTTGTATTAAGGCAAATTACGACTCCTTTGTGGAAAATTTGGAAATCAGCTTTTCTCTTGTTTATTTTTCTTGCAATTTATACTGTAATAACTTTAATTCCTATGAATATTATATTCCTAATCACAGTTAAGTTAATTATACTAGCTTTATTCTTTGTACAAGTGTTTAATCAGGAATTGAAGAAGTTGCTACTGAGTATGAAGATGCAAGAGGTAAAAAATTAAATATCACGTTTATTATGCATTATAGCAGAAGATTTATAATAATGAAGGTAACAAATCGTCCTCTAGCAGTTTCTTTGCTCATTTATATAGATTTAATACATTTAAATCAAAATTAATATTTAAGAACATGAATATATTGGTGAAAATAATGTTAGAGAAATTTTCAATTCTAGACTTCAAGATAGGGGGGTCTCGAACTTTTATTATTGCTGAGGCTGGAGTTAATCATAATGGAGATATTGATCTAGCCAAGGAACTTATAAATGAAGCAAAAAAAGCCAACGTTGATGCAATCAAATTTCAGACCTTTATTACTGAAGAACTGGTAACTAATTATGCACCAAAAGCTGAATATCAGAAGAAAAATACAGCATATGATGAAAGTCAATTTAATATGATTAAAAAACTCGAACTTTCATTTGAAACATTCGGAGAATTAAAAAATCATGCCGATAATCAAAACATTCTATTTCTCTCAACACCCTTTGATTTACCAAGTGTTGAATACTTAGCAAATTTAGGTATTCCAGCTTTCAAGGTAGGATCAGGGGATATGAATAATACTGTTATGCTAGAGCGGATTGTACGTGAGAAGAAACCAATTTTATTGTCCACTGGTATGGCCAGTCTTGACGAAATATCTGAAATTTTCACTTTTCTAGTAGAAAATGGTGTGATTGAACTTTTATTATTCCATTGCACAACCAATTATCCCGCTTCTATTGATTCACTAAACTTAAGATCAATATCAACACTTCAAAAACTTTTTAAAATACCAATTGGGTTTTCGGATCACAGCCTTGGGATAGAAGCTCCAAAACTAGCAGTAGCTTTAGGAGCAAAAGCTATAGAGAAACACTTCACTCTGAATAAGAATTTAGCTGGGCCTGATCATAAGGCATCAGTCGAACCTGAAGAACTAAAAGAGATGGTAAATGAAATACGAATTACCGAAAGAATGCTAGGTTCTCCAAATATAATTGTTAATGAAGTTGAAAAGCAAACTAGAATAGTTGCACGAAAAAGTATAGTAGCTAATAGAGATATTTCTAAATCAACGATATTATCCCGTGAGGATCTTACAGTGAAACGTCCTGGAGATGGAATTCCTCCTAAAAACATTGATTTAATTATCGGAAAAATCGCTAATAAAAATATCCAGAAAAATGATCAAATTTCTTGGGAAAATCTTGATGACTGAGGAATATAATACATAGGTTGAATAACTTTGAAAAAAATAGCAGTTGTCACTGGAACAAGAGCTGAATATGGTCTATTGAAACCTATAATTCTAAAAATACTAGATGAACCTGATTTCGAGCTAAATCTTATAGTTACAGGGACTCATTTATCAGAGGAATTTGGAAACACGATTAAAGATATAGAAAAAGATAAAATCCCGATAAAAACGACTGTAAAAGCATATCCATTAACTGATGATGGATTTGGAATGGTTAGAGCCATTAGTAAATTGATAGATGGATTGGTTGAGGAGTTTTCAAATGATAGACCAGATTTTATTTTGATACTCGGAGATAGAGGAGAACCACTGGCTGCTGCCATTGTGGGGGCTTATTCTAATATTCCAATAGCTCATATCCATGGTGGTGAAGTTTCTGGGAGTGTTGATGAATCAGTAAGACATGCTATATCAAAATTAGCAACAATTCATTTTCCTGCAACTCAATCATCATTTAATCGTCTAATTAAAATGGGAGAATCACGGGAGAGAGTTTTTCTTTCTGGCGCTCCAGGATTAGACTCTATTCTGAGTGAAAAATATCAAACTCGGAATAAATTATGTATAAACCTGAATTTCAATCCAGATGAGGATATAATTGTAATACTTCAACACCCTGTAACCACAGAACATGTTAAAGGTCGTAGTGCACTGCAAATGAGATCTACATTAAATGCAGCCTCCCTTTTAAACATTCAAACTGTAATAATTTATCCAAATTCGGATGCAGGAGGAAGAGAAATAATTTCTGAAATAAAAAAGCATGCTTCTAATCCAAAATTCAGAATTTTCGAAAATCTGTCTTCTTATGATTATCATAATTTATTAAAACATGCATCCATATTAATAGGAAACTCAAGTAGCGGAATAATTGAAGCTCCATCTTTTAATCTTCCAGTAATCAATATTGGAAAAAGACAAGATAAAAGAGAACATGCTGCTAATGTAATACACGTTGATTATGATGAAGAGGAAATCTTTCAGAATGCAAGCAGAATTTTGACTGATAAGGAATTAAGAAGGAATCTTCAGAATGTTCAGAATCCATATGGTGATGGTACGGCAGCAAAAAGAATTATTGAAACATTAAAAGAGATTAAAATTACACCTGAATTACTTCAAAAGAAGATTTCTTATTAATAATCAAATATTTAGATCTTCACTAGTTTATAGCATTATACTATTTTTTTAATGATTTTTGACGGATTTCCTGCGACTATGACATTATCAGGAACATCTTTTATTATTACAGCTCCAGAACCAATGATGGAATTGAAACCAATTGTTATTCCTGGATTAACAATAGCTCCCGTTCCTATAAAAGCATACGTTTGTACTGTCACCTCTCCAGCGAGATGAGCACCTGGACATACTTGTACGTGATCCTCGAGTGTATTATCATGATCAATACTACATGCTGTATTTATGATAGTATTATTTCCAATTTTTGACCCAGAATTAATAACTACTCCCGCCATAACTGCATTACCTTTACTAAAAGTTACATCATCAGCAATGGTTGCCGCAGGATGAAAAGCATTGAAAGGAACCATTCCAAACTTCAATAATTTTGTCAGTACTTTCTCACGTTTTTTATTATCACCTAGTGCAACAATACCTTGAAACTTATCCCCCAGTATTGATTCTTCTGAACCACAATACTGTACACCTCCAAGAATAGGATAATTTTGAAATTCTGTATTTGCTTTAGATTTATCATCATCCAAGAAACCTGTAATCTCAATATTATTTCTTTTTAGAATATCTAGGATTACTTTTCCATGCCCACCTGCTCCAAAGATAACAAAATTCATTTCTTTTCGCCATTGATTAGTATTTTATCAGCATGATTATGAATTGATTTAACACAATTTATTATTCTTTTAATATCATTTTCCTCCATAAAGTTATGTATAGGTAGTGATAAAACAGAATACGCGAGTTTTTCTGTATTTGGCAGGTCAGGAGGTATACTTGTCTGATAGGCTTTTAATTGATGAATCGGCGGGTAGAAATAGAATTTTGTAGCGATATTTTCTTTATTAAGAGCTTCAGAAAGAAGATTTCTATCCATCCCGAACTCTTTCGGATTAATAAAAATACTGAAATCTTTATATGACGAAATACAGTTTTGTGTGATTTTTTGGAATGAGATTCCAGGGATTTTCTTAAATTCATCTTTATATTTATTCGCGTAATTATTTCGATTGTCAACAAATTTAGGTATATCGGCTAGGGTTACCAACCCTGTTGCTGCGTGTAATTCAGACATACGGCCGTTCAATCCAGGTAATACACACGAATAATCTGGATAGTTTCCATAATTTCTACCTAGCATTATTTTTTTCTTAACCTTATCATCGTTTGTGGCTACAAATCCTCCCTCTATTGTTGTAAATAATTTCGTTGGGCTTGCACTGAATACATTTGCAAGTCCTTGTGATCCAATAGGCTTATTCTTATACTTTGATCCTAGAGCGTGAGCTGCATCGAAAAAAATCGGGATATTATTATCACTAGAGAATTCTAGAAGCTCTGTTATATGACATGGATTACCATACATGTGCACTCCAATAACAGCTTTACTCTCTAGGTTTAATTGTTGCTTTAAATCCTCAAGATCAATTGTTAATGTATCCAAGTAAGAATCAATAAATCTTATTTTTGAATTGTTCCAATAAGCCATATGAGCGGTAGCTGAAAAAGAAAAACTGGGAAGGAGTATTTCTTTAGAACGCAGACCTGTTGCTTGCAATGCGAGTATCATTCCAAGTGTACAACTGGAAACAGCAATAACATGGTCCACTTCAAGAAATTTAGCTAATTTTTCTTCCAGCTCTTTTACAAGGATATTAACACCAGAAACCATATTTGATCTTAATACGCTATCGATTTTTGTTAAAATATTATCTGCGTACTTATCTATATTAGGTTTGATAATAGGGAACCATTCTGAAAATTCGGGTTCATTACTAAGAATCGCGGGTTTATCTGAAGTCACAGAACCATCTTCCAATTAAATAATAGTTTAGGAATACAATTTAGTTGATTTAGTCAAAAAAATAAAAAACTATCTTAATATCCAAGTGATTTACAAGAAATAGATCTAAATTAACGTAGAATAAATATTAAATATGCTCTAACTGTCTTATCTATCATAATAATAAAAGAATTCGATCACGATAAAAATTCCCAGATTCGGTCTTAAATTCTTTAATATAAAATTTATTCTTAATCTGTAAATAGCAATAAATTACTGGAATGAAATGAATAATAAATGATACAAATTATATTAATTAACGGAGATGAATTTTGAATAATGCCCTCTAATATAATCTTGACTGTTGGAAATGAATTAATCTCTCCTGAAAGGCTAGTAGTTAATTCTAGCGAATCGTTAACGTCAGTAATGCGCTTTATAGATGCTCAAGAAACAGGTATGGTTATCATTGCTAATGACCAAAATGAACTTATTGGTATAGTTTCTGATGGAGACATTAGGAGGGCTATTATAAAAGGAATTAAATTATCTACTCCTATTAAAGAGATAATGAATGATAATCCTTTATATATACAAGCTATGAAACCATTTCATTTAAAGGATACAGAAATGATACGCTTATTGCGAACTAAAGTGCTTAAAAAATCATTCTACACTAAATTAGTTGAACGTGTTCTTGGTGCCACGTACATCCCGATAATTGATGAAAGCTCTAAAAAAATTCTAGCAGGAATCTCGGTCTATATTTCTCAAAGTGAGGGAAGTCCACCAAGTTACTCCCAATCCCTTGGAACTGTGAAAAACTTATCTGGAGCTATAAAAACGGTTCTAGTAGTTGGTGGTGCGGGGTATGTAGGAACTAAATTAGTCGATCTATTAGTTAATGAAGGTTATAGTGTTAGAGTGTTAGATAATTTTCTTTGGGGTAAAGATACCCGATTTAGATGGGAAGATAATCCTCAAGTTGAAGTAATCGAGGGAGATGTTCAACACATCGAAACAGTTGTAGAGGCTATGAAAGAAGTCGATGCCGTATGTCATTTAGCAGCATTAGTTGGAGATCCTGCTTGTAATCTAGATTTTTCAACAACTCTGGCTACGAACTATCTTTCGACAATTGAGATTGCAGAAATATGTAAATACTTCCAAATCAACAGATTTGTTTTTGCATCAACATGTAGTGTATATGGAGCCTCTTCAGGAATACCAGAATTGAATGAAGCTTCTCCATTAATTCCAGTATCAACATATGCTCGTACGAAAATAGATGCTGAAAGAGCATTATTACAGATGACTGATAGAAATTTTTCTCCAACAATCTTAAGAAAATCAACAGTTTATGGAATTTCAGCTAGAATGCGGTTCGATCTCGTAATTAACCTCTTTACTGCAATGGCCTACCATAGAGGTGAGATTAATATATTCGGGGGTGAACAATGGAGACCCTTTATTCATGTTGAAGACGTTGCTCAAGGGTATCTAGATGTCTTATCTGCTCCCATATCAAAAGTGAAAGGGCAGATATTCAATCTTGGAAATAATGCTGGAAACTATCAAATCAATCAGATTGGAGAGATAATTAAAGAATGTCTTCCTGAAACAAAGATAAATCACAAGATGAATGAAGAAGATCCTCGTAATTATTTTGTCAATTTTGATAAAATCCATTCACAATTAAATTTTAGAACAAGATGGAAAGTTAAACACGGTGTTCAAGGAATAATCGAAAAATTAGATCAGGGTTATTATTCAGATTGGGAAAATCCAAAATACAGTAATTTCAAAATGTTTAAAGAAATGAAGGCTCCAGTTCTGTATTAACGGTCAGAAATTTATTTATTTCTCTGGTTAGGGAAAAAAAATTCGTTAAACTAATGATAAATACGTTTTTTTCTATTATGACAATTTCCAACAAAGAAGGAGTAGTATTCGTTGAAACAAAAGGATTTAATCAATAAAGATGAGGAAATTCTTCTTTCAAAGCGGTTTCAATATCCACGGAAACCAATAGTTAAGTTGAATTCACTACAACTAAGAATTAAAGAACTCTTTGAGAGAGCTTTAGATGAAGGAGACCTTATTTTTAATTATATACCGTGCAATTGTGGAAAGGATAACGCTAGTGTGTTAGCAACAACTGATCGGTATGGTTTTTGGGTGAGAACAGTAATTTGTCATAATTGTGGATTAATAAGGACTAACCCCCAATTAACACCCGAGTCATCTCAGAATTTTTATAAAAAATATTATCGAAGTCTCTATACGGGAAGTAAAATTCCAGATACAAGATTTTTTGATAACCAAAAAAGAAACGGTGAAAAAAAGCTAAGTTTTATCACACAATACACGAATTTAACGTCTGGGAATGTATTTGAGGTTGGAACAGGAGCTGGAGGAATCCTTATTCCCTTTAAAAACGCAGGATTTGATGTTTACGGAGTGGATTATGATATTGAATACTTACAAATGGGGAAAAAGCTGGATTAACACTTCTACAAGGAGGAGCAGAGGAACTTAGAAATTTAGATGTCAAAGCTGACATTATCATATTATCACATGTTCTAGAACATGTATCTGATCTTGATAGAATGCTCAAATTGCTAAAGGAGTGTTTAAATCCAGAAGGGATGATTTATATCGAAGTACCTGGTATTTATAGTATTCCAAAGAACTACCCCGATTTTTTACGATATTTACAAAATGCTCATCTCTACTATTTCACATTATCATCTTTAACACAGATAGTAAACAAGAACGGATTTGAGCTGGTTTTTGGGGATGAATACATAAGAGCCATTTTTAAACAGTCAGAAACAAAAGTACATGCAAGTTATAATGAAAAATCAGCAAATAAGGTCATTTATCTTCTACAACAACTTGATTCTCGAAAAACTCGAACGATAGCAAGGTTTCGAAGGTTTAGCTATAGGTTTATAGTAAGATCGTTGGAGGTTTTTCATTTGAAAGGGGTAATGAGACGAATTTTTCAAAAAAAATGAGCATATCCGTTTTTTGCTATATTCTACAGGAAAATATGCAATAAGCAGATATTTTGATCCAAAAAATGAATTTACAAGTTATCGCTAAAAGACCGAGATATTTCTCATTGAACTCCAGGGCTGATCTGTGCCAATATCAGATCACATAGTTCCCTCACAGCTCCTCTACCTCCTTTTTCTTTGCAGATATAATCAACTTGGTTTTTAATCACCGCTATTGCATCTACAGGACAGGCAGAAAAGCCTACATCTGTGATACAGCTTAAATCATTTAGATCATCACCAATAAATGCTACATTCATGAAAGATATCCCTAATTCTGAGCAAAGATTTTTGAGAACAGGTTGTTTATCTTGAATACCGCAAAATACGTGCTTTAACTGCAATTTTTTGCCCCTTGCTTTTACAATTTCAGAATCTTCAGATGTAATAATTACAGTTTCAATACCCTGTCGTCTTAAAAGCTCTATTCCTTTTGCATCCCGTGTATTAAATTTTTTTAATAATTCCCCTTGATTTGAGTAGTACATTCCAGCATCGGTAAGTGTTCCATCAACATCAATGGCTAATAATCTAATATTATTCAGCAAATTCTTTAGTTTTCCAATTTTCTTATGGATAAGAATCCTTTCAACTAATTGCCAATCTTCAGGTTCATCAATATCGGTAATTGTTTCGGGAGCCATTTCTAAGATGCAAATATTACCTCCTAAACGGAAACCTGTACTAATCAAAAGTTTTCGTGTTGTTATATAAAACGCACCATTTTCTTTAAACCATCCCTTCATTTCTTGTCTTCGTGGTCTCTTCTTGAAGTCATAATTAACAGGTTTTGCCTCAATCGTCCAAAAAAGACTTTTTACTCGAACCCCTGTAAGAAGAGAATCAAAATTCTTGGAGAAAAAAAGGTCTAAACCACGACTGATATCCTCAGATGTGGTTAATGGGGATGTGGCTTGCAGAGTGACCAAAATATCGAAATCTACTTCTTGTGAAAAGTGCATCATAACAGATTCTGTTGATGCTTCATCTGTTGCGAATTCAGGGGGTCTTTTGATAATTTTTGTGCCTAAACCTAATGATTTCACTTCTTGCATGATTTCCTCGTCCTCTGTGGAGACGTAAACATCATCAATTTCAGAAACAGTGTGAACAGCTTCTAATATCCAAGCACAAAGAGGTTTTCCTGCGATTTTCTTGATGTTTTTTTTATGAATGGATTTAGATCCACCCCTAAGAGGAATTAAGGCAACAATTTTTCTTTTACTCATTATTCACGTCACTACTCCAATGAGAGCTCCTAATAATTAATTTCAGAATTGGTTTACCACGCTGTCCATCCCCCATCAACTAAAATATTTTGCCCAGTTATATAGGAGGATGATTCAGATGCTAAGAAGAGAGCCACTCCCGTAATATCATTAGGTTTACCCATTTTACCTAAAGGAGTGTGTTCACCATATCTTTTAACAAAATTACTATCTTGATGGTTGAAGATACCACCTGGACTGATACAATTGACCTTTATATTATATTTTGCAAAGTAGGTGGCAAAATATTTTGTCATTGTAATGATTCCTCCTTTTATTAATGGGTAAACAGGTGGACAGGTCATTTCAGTATTATTATAAATTGAAAAGTTTGGGCCAACAACCCCGTAAATCGAGCTAAAGTTGATAATTGATCCCAATTTCTGTTTTTTCATTAGAATAGCTGCTTTTTGTGAGCACAAGAAATATCCCCCCAGATGTTGAACTAGATTTTGTTTGATGGATTCAAATGGTACTTTTTCAACATTTTCCATCCAATCGTCTGTCTTTGGCCAACTACAATTAATAAAAACATCTAATCTAGAGAACTCATTTTCTAAAAAGGAGATCAAGTCCTTTACATTTTTTTCTTTTGAAATATCAAGTTTAAAATAGATCGATTCTCCTGTCTGAAGTTCGTTCAGTTCTTTTTCTAATTGTTTTCCGTTTTCTTTATTTCTTGAAGTAATTATAAGAGTTGAACCTTGGTCAATAAAACCCCTACATAATGCTTTTCCAATTAACCCAGTAGCTCCAGTAATTACAACTATCTTCCCTTTAAGATCAGAGAAATGCATATTTGTCATTCTAATTACCTAAGTTCCCAGAAAGGTTCATGTTTCCCATAAGTTTCATATCACATGCCATTGAACATTTTATTCCTTCGGTTAATAAGAAATGATCTTTCCGGAATTGCAAATACTTATCTCCATTCCAAATGTCAAAAAGAGAATCTACTTTAGCATCTCCTAAAATAATTTCATTATTATAATCTTCTACACACATCACAGACTCTCCATTGGACTTTATCGTCATTGAAGACCAAGGAAATTGGCAAAATTCTATCCAATGTAGAGATAGTGTCCCCTCATACTTATCTTGATACCACTGTTGATCCTGACTTTTAAGATAGATGTAAACATCCAAATCCTTAAATTTCTCTTCTAATAGTTTGAATTCCTTTTTTTGGTTTTGTTTTTTCAAATCTAACATTGTGATGACAATTTCTGTGTCATAATCATGCTTTTCTTTCATTTCCAATAAATGAACAATTTTTTCATATGCATTAGTGAAATTAGACGCTTTTCCACGAATTTCTTTGTGTGTAAAGTCATCCACACTTTCAATAGAGTATTTGATATAGTTTAATCCATTTTCGAACAATTCCAGATTTTTATCGACATCGATATTAGCTGGATTGCAACTGAAATATGAAGGAATACCATTTTCCGTCAGTAGTTTTACTCTTTCAGGTAACTTCTTATCTAGTAATGGATCACCATACCCATGCAAAACAATTACTTGTGGGATAATGTGTAAAAAAAAGTGATTTTCACTCATGATATTTCGATCAATGTTATATTTTTTTTCCACAAAAGTTTGCCATTGCTCCCATTCTTCCTTAGTATAGGCCTTAATTTGATCAGCTATTTTTTTAAAGGTATCTGATTCCATAGTCATTATTTTTCTTGTCATCTTGGTTGTTCTAGGACACATTTCACATCTCATATTGCAGGCATTTGTCGTTTCAATGTTATAAATGACTGGATCCTTTCTACGATAGCTTTCAAATTCTTTAAAAACAAATTCTTTACTAAAAGATTCGCCCTTCAAAATTCTTTGTTTTAGGTCATAAACACTCATGTAAAAATAAATATCCATCAAGTTATTGTCCTCTTCTGTTTTTAATTGTCGTATTTGTCCTAATGGAATTTCAAGGATCTTAAAAGAGTCTTAATATGATTTTTATTAATAATTATTGTTGAAATAAAAAAGTAATTTTTCTTATTTTTTAACATTTCACAAGAAGATTCTGAAAATGTAAGCATAAAATTAGGGCATATTGTATTAAATAATTTGTGATATACCGCCAATGATCAAACGAAAGTTTCTCATGTGGTTTCAACCGTGGTTCAGCTGATACGTAGGAAAACCCTATTTTTCTTTGTATTGGTGGCTTATTGACTTTCATTCCTAGTTAAGCTGGAGATGAGTATTTAACTTCCCTTTTGGAATCATTGTGTTTGTGAAGTTTATTTATAATTGGAATTTCGCTCACTAAACAATTTTCTTTCTATCACCAAGTGTTTGTCCAACTACTCGTATGTCCCTTACCAGTCTTCAACCACATTCGATGAGGCCCCAGTAATAGTATTCACATCTTTACTTATCATGTATGTACTAATATTCAGGTATTTGTATCATCTCGACGTCTTAATTTTCGTATAAGTGGGATTTCACTATCGAACACAATTTTCCTTCCATTTCCAAGTGCCTGTCCTACTACTCGTATATCTCTGACTAATCTTAATAAACCAAAAGGTTCCACTGAAGCAGCCTGATCAGTGCCCCACATAGTTCTGTCTAATGTTATGTGTCTTTCAATAAGTTGTGCTCCTAATGCAACAGCAGCATAAGTAATTTGTAATCCGACTTCATGACCCGAATAGCCTATTGGACAGTCATAATTTTCTAATAAATAGGTAATAACTTTGAGATTGGTCTCTGCTGGACTTGTTGGGTAAGTACTTGTGCAATGCATCAAAATCAGATTATCAGTACCTCCTAAAATCTCAATGGCTTTGTCAATTTGATCAAGAGTGGACATACCAGTTGACATAATAATAGGTTTGCCTGTTTCTTTGACCCTTCTTAGAAGTTTAAAATCAGTAATACAAGCTGAAGGTATTTTATGAGCAGGAACATTCATTTGTTCCAAGAAAACTACCGAATCTTCATCCCAAGGAGAGGCAAACCAGAGTATTTCTTTCTCCTTAGCATATTGATCGATAATGGAGTATTCCTCTTTCCCAAATTCAATGCGCTTTTTATATGAAAGATAGGTCATTTCACCCCAGGGAGTTGATCTTTTCAAATTTTTTTGATCATCAGGAACAGCTATAACAGGGTTTCGTTTTTGAAACTTTATTGCATCACAGTCGGCGAAAACAGCGACATCTATGAGTTTTTTAGCATTATTGACGTCCCCATTATGGTTGATTCCAATTTCTGCAATGATAAAAGTGGGATATCCTTCTCCAATCGCAATATTTCCAATTTTAACAGTTTTTCTTTCCATGGATATACCTTCATGCGTCTTAGAACTATCTGCGGTATTTCTATACCATGCTTCTCTAAAAAACCTAGGTTTTCCAATTAATTTAAAACTCTTCATGTTTGTTAATAGCAGAGTTGGAGTCATAAAACATGCTAAAAGGGAAAAATATTATCGAAGGCTCTATACGGGAAGTAAAAATCCAGACACAAGATTTATTGATAATCAAATAAGAAGCGGTGAGAAAAAGCTTTTCGAGAATAGTGAATTGATAAATGACTCCACTTAAGAGAAAAGAAGAGGTAGTACCTTGTTTTCTGCTCGCTGTAAATCTCTCGAAAAATCAATTTCTACCCAGAGTTCTGGTGAAATCGTCTGAGTACTAATTGTGAACCCTTTATAGATAAGACGTTGGATTATATCTGTGAAATAACAATCTAGAAATCCATCTTCATGAGCCATTTCTTCTAGCGTTTTTTTCAGATGTTGAACCCCTTTTGGTGAGAATTTAGCAATACCCACGTATTCAGAACAACTTGAATCATAGGGAATATCTTTTCCTATTTCAAGTACAAAATTATCTTTTAATAACACTTTTTCTGCTTCAGTATCCAAACTAGTAGGGGAAATTGCAATTGAAAAATCGCTTTCATCTTGTATAAGTTTCTCAATAATGTCACTTTTAAATATTAAATCACTGTACAGAATGAGAAGTGGGCCTTCTAGTTCATTATATGCAGTCCAGACGCTAGCTAGGATATTTGAAATGTTGAAAAAGGGGTTGTAAATGTATTTTACTTCGTTTTTAAGAATTTTTTGCATTTTTTCATCTTGAAAGCCTGTATATGAGTATTATTATCAGGATTACGTTTTTAAAATTTTACCTATGATTGCGAAAGAAAGCACAGTTCTTTAGGGCTGTGATGAATTTCATCGATTTAAATCACAGATGGCCGAAGATGAAGCAGGCAACTAATTCAAAAAAATTATGTGTTTTCGTGCAAGTTTATAATGAATATAAACTTCTAGAAGAACTTGTACATTCCTTAATGGAACAAACACTAAAACCAGCAAAGGTAATCATCATTGACGATGGTTCACCGATGCCTGAAGTACTACAAGAAACAAAACGCTTAGCAGATAATTATCCAGCCTTGAACATCGTACCATTAACTCTACCTTTGAAAGAAAAACCTAATTTGGACACTGTAGGGAAAGGGTTAAAGATCGCATGGTTATCGATTAGAGATAATGATTTCGACTATGTTTCGATCCTTGATGCAGATGCTAGAGTTACATCAGAGTACTACAAAACAATCATCAAAGAAATGGAACAAAATTCTAGAATTGCTTGCGCATCAGGAGCTCTTGTTGTTAAATCTAAAATAGAAGAATATATCGAAGAAATCAATATTGGAGCCAAAATAGGTAGAAAAGACGCTCGTGGTACAGGTAAAGTGATACGGACTTCATTTTTGCAAACCATAAATCCAGATGTCTTTCCTAATGTTACCTGGGATACATGGATCAATACAAAGGCTAAAATTCGGAAATTCAAAACACCACAAATAGATAAGACATTTTTTTACGCCAAACGTCCTACCACTCGTGTTATCAAGAAAGACCTTTTTAGAAATGGTCGGATTACTTATCATTTTGGATATAATCCAATTCTCCTTCTTATGAAGGTCGTACTGGCTGGAAGAGGTGGAATAAAAATCTTGAAAGGATATTGGTATGCAAGAAAAATGAAGTGGCGATTAAGAGATAAAGAGGTTAGGAAATATTTTGGATGGAGATTCTTTTTACATTTCTAAACAAGTTCCTACCTACTTAAATAAAGGAATCAATAGATAAACTTCAAAATCTGAATGTTCAAAAACCATCCGAGGATGAAATAATTACTTAAAAAGAGATTTCTTCAATGGGTGACAAAATTATTGTATTCCTATTATTAACAACCGTAGTAATTGGTAGTGTGTTCTTATGGTTCGTATACATAAGACAATATCGTTTTGCTACTTTGTTATTTGATTTACTACCATTTTATCCTATTCTTGTTCTTTTAGGGTTAGTTACCAGTATTATTTGTATAGTGTTATTGGTAAATGAGGGTGATTTAACTCTTCTATTAAGTATCTTAGTATTAATGAATTATGTTGTGCAATTTACCCTATTTTGGAGATGGTTTTCTTCTTATAGGTTAAAAAATTATTCAAAATTCCTCCAAAAGTTAGCGAATACATCTAAAATCCGTGTAATCAGTGTTATTGAGTGGCTAGATCAACCACAAAAAGATCCGAGTGCTATTCTAGTCCTAATAAGACATGATATTGATATTAATTTGGTTAGGGCTAAAAAAATGTTATCTGAAGAGAAGAAACATAATATTTCTTCGTGTAATTATTTTAGAAATAATGCAGAACGGTATTCATTCAACCAAGCAAAGAAAATAATTAAAGACATCGCTAAAACTGGACAATCTACAATAGGTTTTCATTACGAGAGTATTAGAAACGCAAATGGAGACATTTCCAAAGCAAAAAAGTTATTTTCCAAGGAAATAGAGGAATTTCGGCTAATTTATCCAATTCGAATGGTGGCTGCTCATGGAGATAGATATCGTAATAGACGTTTAGTTTCTGAAAAACTAGTCGATTTAAAATCATTAAACCTAGAATCCTCTTACTTCCTTCCTCATGATTATTATTTATCTGATGCTGGAGGTTTTCATCACTTCAGCTACCTAAACAATAAGAAAGAAACAATTATGGAAAAACTACAGATACTGGACGAAATAGCTCTCGGATCTCTAGTTCAGATTTTAATTCATCCAGATTGGTGGTTTTAACTGAACTTTCAAAAAATCCCTTTCCTTCAGGTAGAGAACAAATGAGGGTGAAAGAAACGATATTTCCAATTTTTTAAGAGCAGCAGAGTTAAAATCACTGAGAATATCATCCAAAGTTGTATGCTGTTTCTCCAATAATGTATGGTTGAAGATTTTTATTAAATTTCATATTCATTTTAGTCAGCTTTTCAAGTGTTGTTTGATGATATCAAATTATAACAAGACAGAAGTCATTTTTGATATTGTCCTCGTCCTACCGACCTGAAGATAAATCCTAGCTCAATAGCTTCTTCAGGATTAAAAGTTACTCGGCCATCAATGATTATCGGATCATTTTTCATAAGCGATTTAACATGCTCCAAATCTAGGTTTTTATATTCCTGATGAGCTGTAATGACAAAGATTGCGTCTGAATCACTAATAACAGCATTAAGATCGTCTGAAATGGGAAATTCAACTTCCTCTTGACGTACTAGTGAATCATGGGCCATCAGTTTAAATTTCTCTGATTTCAATAGATTAAATACAACTTCGGTAGGAGTATTTCGGGGGTCGTCAGAATCTTCAATAAAAGCAACGCCTAACAGGGCAATTTTTAGCTTTTCAAATTCTATGCGATCTGTTTCTTGTAAACATTCATGTAACAAAGAAATGGTATGCTTTGGCATATTCATATTACGGAAACGACTCGCTTCGATGACTTTTAAATCCACAGATTTCTTTCCATGTTGGGTTAATCCATATTTAAGTAGCCATGGATCTTTTACAAGACAATGACCACCTACACCCACTCCTGGAACATGCATATTTCGATGTGGGTTACCTTTCCCTTCAATAAATGGGAGATTGTTAACTAATTTTCTTATTTCGTGTACGTCAGCACCTAAAGATTCTGCTACTAAAGCTACCTCATTCGCAAAGGCAATATTGACATCACGATACGTATTTTCAACAACTTTGGCTAATTCAGCGGTCATTGCCGTTGTTTGGACTATACTGTTTTTTAAGACTTGTTTATAAAGCCAAGATGCCTTTTCTGCACTCTCTTTCCCTATTCCCCCAACAATACGAGGATAATTAAGAATATTATAAATTAATCGCCCAACCATCACTCGTTCGTAAGCGAAAGCCAAAAAGAAATCATTATTACACTTTAATCCTGAAGCCTCTTCGATAATCGGTTTAACTATATATTCCGTGGTTCCAGGGGCACACGTCGACTCAATGATAACCACAGTACCGCGTGAAAGATTCTCTCCGACTTGTTGACTGACTTCCCTTAATGATGTGTATTGGGGAATATGATTTTCATCAGTCGGAGTTTGAACATCGATTAAAATATAATCCATATCCGTAAGGATAGAAATGTCATCAGAAACAGTAAAGGTCTTTTTGTCAATAACAACACGAGAAATAAGCTCTGGGAGATCAGGTTCATTTTTAATAGGGCATTTTCCTTGATTAAGATAATCGATCTTCCAACCTGATCTCTTTGATTTACGTTGAATACCAGTGACTTGAAAACTATCAGTATCTGCTAATAATGCAGCAATTGGGATTCCAACATAACCCATACCAATTACTGCCACTTTCTTTAACATTTTTATCAGTTAATCGCTAATTGGAGAAGAATTAATTAAGTCATTTAAAAACTAGCAGATCTTCAGATTTACAGTTTTTGCACATTTTTCTACAAGAAATTATCTTAAAGAGAATTTAAACTAGGGATAGGTTGATAACACCATTCAAATATCTAAAAACCTCAAATAATTGTATCAATCACTATATAATTTCCTCTAACATGCCAAAGATAATATTAGTTACTTATAATTCCCCTTGTTTAGTGAAACGATCAGGAAGATGGTTGTAAATATCTTTTAATGGCAGAACTTCAGCAATATTTTCTTTCCATATGTCCCCTTAACATCAAACAGATCGAATATAATCGACCTGTAATTGCCGTTATAGAAAAAGATATTGCTCATTTTACTCTTTCATCAACCATTATCATGTATTTTTACCATATATATTAAGACAGTTACTTTTAAAGCTAATATGTAAGCTACTCTTCTAAGTCGTAATTTTAAAAGAAAGTATAGTAATTTTCGAGTGGTTCTACTACCAACTGGATTTTTTCCAAGAAATTTGTTTTCAACATAAATATAGCTCATATCAATATATTTTAGATTGAATTTGTTGAGCAACTTCTTTACTCTCTTTCTTGTATATGGCCAATAATTAATATAATCAGCACCAGTTATTCTCTTGCATATTGGATGCCAAAAGATCCTAGGTAACCAGGTTAAACATGGTATTAATTTATGTGGCTCTAATAGCTGCCAACGATTCATAACGCTAATATAGATTAACCCATCTGGTTTTAGTACACGTAATATCTCGGGTATTAGCAACTCGATGTTTTCGTATGAAATATGTGCAAGAACATCATTTAATATAATTGTGTCAAAATAAAAATCGTCAAATGGAAGATGAATACCATCATAATGATGTAACTTTAATTTAGGTAGTTTTTTCTTTATAGCTCTTTCATAAATCTCTTTAGATACTTCTACACCACTTACGTCTATTCCAAATGATGAATAATATTCAGCAATTGCACAGTTACCAAAACCAATATCAAGTAGTTTTTTCGGTTTATGTTTACATAATTTAAAAAGAGCATTAATATCATGGCTTCTTTTCAGTCGTATGTGTGATTTATCTTTTTTTTGACTCAAATATACCTACCTTCATCAAGATTCATTACCTATAGCTAATATGATATATTAATCCACTCTTCTTTGACTCGAAAGCTTTTCATTATCGTATTTCTAGAAAGTTTTTAAATTCTAAGCATTTTTTTTACAAGTCTTGATCAAACAATTTCATTAATGATCGGAATGATTTCAAATATCAGATGTTCACTAGATATGGGGTCGTAACTGGTACCTAATTCATCTTAAATTCTAAAAAAGAAATTAGTAAAAAGTTGAAAGTCTTAAATGCTCTTACCTTCTTTTACCTTCTTGGCCAGTTTTAGCTAGGATTAACAACTTGTCAGAGAATAAAACGAAAATTTCCTTATAACAAACCAAGAAAAGGTGAATTGATAAATGAATCTACTTAGGGGAAAAGAAGAGGTAGTACCTTGTATTCTGCGCGTTGTAAATCTCTCGGAAAATCAATATCTACCCAGAGTTCTGGAGAAATTATTTGAGTACTGATCTTAAAACTTTTATAAATCAACCGTTGAATTACATCAGTGAAATAAAATCCCAAGAACCCCTCCTCATGAGCCATTTCCTCTAATGTTTCTTTAAGATATTGCACTCCATTCTTAGAAAATTTAGCAATACCTACGAATTCAAACCCCTTCGAATCATATGGAATATCTTTTCCTATTTCACGAACAAAATTACCGTTCAAAATTACCTTTTCTGCCTCACTATCCAAGTTATTAGGAGAAATTGCGAGTGAAAAATCATTCTCATCTTGGATAAGCTTATCAAGAATCGTTTTTTCAAAAAGTAAATCACTATAGAGAATGATAACTGTACCCTCTAATTCATTTTGTGCCATCCAGATGCTTGCTAGAATATTTGAGATACTGAAAAAGGGGTTGAAAATGTATTTTACTTCACTTCGAAAACATTTACGCACTTTATTATCTTGAAAACCAGTAATGATAATTATTTCGTTAATTCCATAATTATGAAGCGATTCAATAATGTAGCGGAGGATAGATTTTTTACCTACAGGGATAAGTCCTTTGGGTAGATCTTGAGAATGAGGAAAAAGACGAACTGATTTACCTGCTGCTGGAATAATAGCTTTGATTCTAGTAAACTCGAAACTAGGATTATCCTTCAAAAATGAATCAATAAATTCAGGATCTATGGCTTCTTCATAAGTGATTTTTTTTATTACTCTTTGACGGACTTTTCCATCTAAACGAAAACTTTGCATTAGGTAATAATAAGTGTTCGAACCAGATTTTACTTTTTT
>Ga0114925_10000092_pt1 | contig 31505 bp, 30 predicted proteins | sample SumtaG_2_FD_87287 | JGI IMG/M metagenome (GOLD analysis project Ga0114925, IMG submission 87287) | Deep subsurface microbial communities from Indian Ocean to uncover new lineages of life (NeLLi) - Sumatra_00607 metaG | ecosystem: Environmental > Aquatic > Marine > Oceanic > Sediment | place... | reverse complement strand
TAGATTTTGTAGATGAAAACGCGGGTAGAACCTTACCTTGTATGCATAGATTTCATGAGCCGTGCATTTCTCGTTGGTTAAGAACTAGACCGCATTGTCCTGTCTGTAGAAGAAGAGTAAATGGTAGAAATGCTCGTGCTCGCGCACCAAACAGAGTACGTATGACAAATAGCTCACAAGCTATTATACGAGATGCAAGACGTCAAGTTTCTGACTATCAAAGACGAAATAGAAGACGAGAATATAATAGAATATATGCAGGTTCGCGCGTCGGATTAATAGGATAAAAATCCTAGCGTACTTTAAATGGGAAAAAACAAAAAAAAAGGCACCAAGAGGGTCAAAAAAGAAATAGTATATAGAACAAAAGAGCAGCGACAAGAAGAAGTAAAAGAAATTATTAGAAAACTTAGTGAATTTCAATTGAATATTAAATACGACCCAGTGCGAAAATTATACGAGTTATTTAAAGAATATATAAGCGAAGGGCGTCGGATTGAAGTCAATATACCTTTTCCTGATATTAATCGTAGAATTAAAGGATTGCTTGCTACCTCTGTTCGCGAAGAGGTTTGGATAAATCTAAAGAACGAGAAGTTTAATTAGAGCTACAGAAGCGCAAATATCGTCAATGTTACTTGTTGGGAATTTAATGTTTTCGATAATTGTATGGGTATTATCATGAGCCCAAGCTTGTCGCCAACGAGAATCCGCGAAGTCCACTAAAGCAGTAGCATCAGATTCACCACTGATGAATTCCAGATCATGGTCGCAGGTCATTCCCCAGAAACCATCTGTGGCTACAACAATTTTGTAATCTTTCCGATTATCCATTTGTAAAATATAATGCCCCATTACATTCCCAGTTTTTCCTTCATGTCCCAATGCATTTGTCATATTAATGGCATCGCCCTCGCCGAAATCAAATATTGCCGCAGGAACAGACTTAATAAGCTGCGAATTTACTACCTCTATGTCCCACTGACCGCTTCTTTTAATTCCCCGCATACTACAATTCTCTGAAATACGCGTTATCTCCTCTTTATTATAGCGATCATGGTCCTTTGATTTATAAATTACTTCATTGTCTGAATAAATTTTAATACTCGAATCGCCGATGTAACACAATTCAATAATACCTGGCTCTACACCGCAATCGCCGTGTCCTCCGGATATAACTTTATGATCGGTAAACCGTACTATGGAAAGACAGGCACCATCATTAATACCTTTTAGTTTGTTAATGTCCTCGCGCAACCGAGTAATGAGATCATGTAACGATTTTGTATCTATAAGTGTAGACCAGATTTGTGAGCGCAAGTACTCTATTGTTCTTGACGTGCGCCCGTGACCGTCTGCCGCAATGCAAAAGTGCCATTTTCCACTATCGGAAACCCCGGAAACTCCAAAGTCCTGTTTACTAGTTGCCTGTTTTATGGCTGTGGAAAGTCTTATTCTTTCTGTAGCAACAGCTACAGATTTTTGTTCGCATACCGCGGAGTTATCGTGCGTGGTTTCCGTGAAAGCCGACATAGTTGTTGTGCGTGTGAATAATATTATATTCTATTGATATTATTCACTTCAATTTAATTGTGATGTATAAAGGGGGAACGTCTAACCTTCCTATTTTCACTGGACATGAAAATATTCCCCGTGTTGGCACTTTTATAGTGTGGTATATTATTCTGTTCACACCATTGTATACACTTTTGAATATTATTATTTTTAATTTGTTGTATTTTTTCCCCTTTTCGTTCTTTGTTTTCAATGAAACGCAGTGTTGTAAGTATGTTATCAATTTGCTGTGCCCCTAAGATTGCATTTATTTCTTCAACGCGTTTTATAAAATGATATGGTAAATCTACATCAAGTAAAGCACCTATCGTTAGATTATCAATGCTTGGATTGTTCAAAATGACAAGCACCGCTCTTAATTTTTTTACTAGCGCCTCAGAAGGGACTTGTTTAAATCCCTCGCAAACAATATATCTTTCTGAATTTGCTGTACGACTAGTGCAGGGTTTCGTTATAAAAACCGATGTATAAAAACAACTGAGTATGAAAATAATATCAATCGTACCTTTCAAAAACGTATCGAAGGTTTTTAATATGAAAGAGCCCCCTATTTTTTGCATAGTAATGGCATAAATAACTTCAGCAAATATCAATTTCATCGCCATCAATTCCTGCTTATTAAAGTCTACAGAAAAATCAAACCCTCCATCTGCAGTAATAACATCAATCTGATTTTTATATTGACTATAACAATGATCTAGATTTTCTGGAGTATATAAGTTACCCGTCCCGTCGGCACCAGCCTCAATCGTTATATTCGGATTTTTTCTTAAAAAAAGTGCACTCTTTTTCCATCCCGGAACATTCTCATTTTTATTATCTACAAGTGTCATACCATAATACATATCCTTGGAATTATATCTCAAATGTGTCATCGCTTCTATAAAACCACCGGGACCCTCGGCTAAATGAAAACTTTTTATAGGTTCGTTATCGTAATCTTTGAATATATCTTGAGAATTACATATTTCTATTAATTTAAAAAAAGCTCTGGAAAGCGGTTTAATCTTACTAATTGCTTGTTTCCCATTAGGTATTTGAGTATGAATATACTCATATTGATTCGTTACGCGTTTTACATTATCCCACTCCTGAGGATATTTATTTATTCGCAATTTAACCATATTCAAATATTGCGAAAGCGTCGTGCTTAAAAAGCAGGTTGTTACCTTATCGTCTGCAAAACGAATTCTTATATGATCAGGGAGTATATGAACTGTACCGGATGGAAGTCTATATGCATTCATTCTTATTATAACATAATAATGGTGACTATTTATATCATTTGGATATTTATTCATCATCGGAAGGCGGTTTCTTCACTCTCACCTCCCCCTTGGGTTTTTTTACCTTTACTTTAATCTTCGCCTTTTTCTTTTTACCCACTTTAACTTTTACCCTCGTGCCTGGCGCGATTGCTACAACAGGTTCTTCAACAGGATCTGCTATCTCTGGAATCACTATGGATGGTGTTTGCGCAACCGTTCCTATCTTAATTTTATTTTTCATTTTCTTTACTCTTGGTCTTTTTGCCGCCTTGGCAGTTAAAACCAGATTAATTTTACCTTCCTCTGCTTGTATTTCAGCTGCCGCTTGCGGTGAGCTATCAATTAACATCCTACTTACCTTCTCAGCATTTACGTCACGGACCTTTTTAAATATAAAGTAATTATTCAAGAATGAAATTTTCTTTTCATCCGTAGTTAGCTCTGCGGCTGTACCTATATTATTTTTACGTATCTTTCTTAATTTGAGTTCGGTTTCCATCTGATAAAACAACTGATCAAAGCCACCCATTGATGCAGGCAACCCTAACGAACGCGCTTCTTCTGTAGTCAAAAGGGTGAAACCATAGTTCTCCATAATGCGAACTAAGTATTGATAATTGACGAGATATTCGGAAAATGTCTTATTGATAGACTCCTGGAATACATCAATTTGATACCCCAAAGAAGATGAATCGTTGTTAAATTCCTGAGCAGAATACTGTTTTTTAATTTCCCACATTTTGGTACCATCCTTAGTACGAATAGATATGCTATCACCCAACCGTTTCTTTTGAAGTCGTCTGAACACCTCGCGCCCATTATAACTTGTTCCTATGAAATAGCCTCCAACAGAACAGCATTCGGAAACATTTCGTAAGAAGTTATTGAGTGTATTAGCATCTTTGAAGAAGTAATGAATAGAGAACTGATTCGACACCACGTCAAAACCATCACGACCCTTTCCATATTGTCTATAGACTCCTTTACCCAATTTGGCTTCATCTTTTGGTCCATCACCGAATACGGCGCGAGTTATCTCCTTTCCTTTATCTGAAAATATAGCCTCTGTGGAGCGAATATTTAATCCACTATTCCCATGAACAAATAATGCATAAGGCATGGAACGAAATTGTTTCCTGTAATTGAGGAAACGAGCGCAAGCACCGTTCAATCTATTTTCTATATTATCCCTAGATAGATCAAGTCCAAACACAAACGATAATTTTGCTGCAATCCATTTTGGAAAATCACCTCCTTTCCCAACCGTCATATCAATAAGTGTCCCACCTCTTTTTGAGGCTGAAAGTATCAGCGCTCTCTTGACATATAGATTGTGGAAGTCTCTCAAAGAGCGTGTGACAGTCCCCGATGATTTCTTATTATAGTATATATCATCATCCGCAATCAAATCGGGAATCCCGATTCCAGTCGTTATCATTTCTTCCGTGATAGGATTATGAATAGAATTCCATACACTTTGCGCCACATGATATGCGTTTCCATAATTTCTTCCACCGCTCCTATAATCAGCGGTTTTGTCTAAACGAACTTTAATCGGAACCCACTGCCAAAACTTATCCTTCGTCTGGTCATATTTAAACTCAACAATCATTTCATCCTCAATAACCGCTGTCTTATCTTCCGTAGTCATTATTTTTATATTGCCAGTATCTTCCAGTACTATATTACATAGATATGCGGGATATTGTGGCGTTGGATTCATTGGATAAAACGGAACTGGTTTATATTGCGAAGCCTCTTCGCGCGTCGTTTGTCTTGGTAATCTGTCTTGTATAATATCTTCACAAGGATTTAAATAACCGTCACGTCTTTCATCAAATCCAACACGCAATTGTAATGTTTTGTATTGTGTCATATTATCCACTGCTCTCATGTCATCGCCTTGCTCAAATATATTTTTCACAATATCGGTACCTCCTTCTGTTTTCATAGTAGTTACAAGGAAGTCAATAGTATTATGTTCAGGAGGTTTCCATTTGAAAGAAGCGCGCCAAGTCCTTTTTACCGGATCCAAAACTTCGCCTACTCTTTCACTACCAACACCTGTATTTGCGGGGGTGAATATTAATCCATCCGTCTCATATTCAAATAAGTCGTCGCGGACTCGCTCAAGGACTGTTCGACAGTTTTGGAAAATAGCATTGTTTTTATTATCTGAATAATGAAATTCTTTTGCTTTTATTTTAATTGGAATATCTGCAGATTCAATAACAGATTGTAACTTTAAATGCGTCATGAATTTCTTGAGAGCAACCAAGCGTCCCCGCTCATCCATATCCGTAACTACACCACCATCATCCGTCACCTCTGTTTCTTCGTAAAATGGTTGATCCCTTAGATCTTTTTTGTTGATATAGTAGATATCAAATGCGAGATAATTATTAATAAACAACCCATATTTATTATGCGGAACGTGTTCCCCATCCAGTATTGAATTGAAAACTTCCTTGACTTTGGTAATTGCACCAGTGAATTGAACATTCATATTCACATCTATCATATAAACCTTGCCTTTGTCGTTGATAAATAACAGTTTTCTAATACCATCTGCCTTTTCTGTTACGGTGTACGGGGATCTAATATTGGGAACCACCATATCATCCGTTAGTGGTGCAATATTGGGACGTTCAAGGGAAATAGACGATGGTCCTACAAAATCCCTTGTTCTTACCCGTCTTGCGGGTGGTTCCTTATAAAGTACATGCATGTACTCGCCAAGTATATTATCTTGTTCAGTATAAGATATTGGAAAATTAGAATTCTGGATACCAGACATCACGTATTTAATTGTCTCCCTTAGTTTACCCAGTAAATGTGCTCCACTGCCAATATAATTACTATTGTCTACTTCAATCTCAATCTCATATGTTTCGGGATTATTCAGTACTCCAGAGCTTTCAATTCGGAACTCGGGTACTAATCTGCGACCTATCTTTTTTGAAGAGCGAACAACACTACAATCTATACGAACAGGGAAATTTTGCGAATCCGAACCATAACCTCCCGTGAAGTTATGTTTTTTAAATGAGAATCTTTTTATTAAACGATACACCTTCTTTTTTTCATTCCATGACTGTAACAGATCTTGAACAATACCAAAGTCTTTTTTCAATACCTTTTCTTCTTTATAATTTACTCTAAATCTAAAGTCGTCAAAATTTATAGGGAATAATTTTTGTCCATTATGAACCTTGATAACCTTCTGCATAAAACTGACTGACGAAGGGGGGTTACTGAAATCAAATCCATTATTTTTACAATAATCCTGAATATTTTTAATACCAGCAATAGTGGTGCGAATATTCCCAATGCCGGTTTTCCCTGTTTTCTGATCTATATATTGATTTTGAATGTTTAAATGGTATTGCCCAGAAGCCGTAGTTGTCCATCCCAAAGATTTCAACTTTGAAATAACCGACTCGAATTCAATCTGCGTCAAGTCTCTTTTATATCCGAAAACAACCTCCAATTCATCATTCTTATGATTCTGATTAGCACCGGGTGCGCGACCAGCTGCATAAATATCCGTATATTCCACTAATTTCTCTGTGGGTGTTTTATCATCTGACATTGTATATATATAAGTTAATATAATTAATGTTTAATTCAATTTAAATTTTGCTACTGATCATACTATATAGCTGTTTTTTGGTATATTTTTTATCATTCTCATCCAAAAGTGGTATCTGTAGTTTTTTACAAATATCTTTAATTGTACCAACCTTATAGCTGGATATTGCTGCGAGGGGTTTATTAATATTATCTATTACCCAATAATCTACCATATACTCGTTTATTAGTTTTGCCCTACTTTCTTCGGTATGTTGCGATAACATAAAACCATGATCTGTTTCCATAATTAGAGAAAAAGGCGTTTTTTCAACATTTTGCTGTGAATATATTAAACGTCCTTTTACAACCATCGGATTTATATTTTTAATAGCACAAATACAGAAAAAGGTATTCAGAGAAATACGCTTTTCGGAAACCAGATCATTTTCAATGATTGTTTTTTTCCACTTATTTTTTTTAAGTAAATCCTTATGATTACGGATATCTTCTACCAATTTTATTTTCATCGCCTTTTCTTCTTTAAATGTATCACTCCCCAAGGTTTCATATTTGAATAATCCGCAATATAGGATATAAAAACACCAGAATAAGGTATCCGTTTCGATTGGTAGTAAAAAATCGGACTCCTTCTCCTTCTTTGGTTTTTTTTGTTTCGCCCTCTTTGTCTCTTTCTGTTTTATAACAACCTGTTCATCGCCTATTATCTTCATTATATGCTTTCCTGTAAACATATAATGTTGCAAATGTGTTATACTAGATCGTGGCATTATGATCTATAAGATCCTTTACCTTTATTATCTTTATAAAACTCTTTTTTGATTTCTTCCTTATCTTTTTCAATCTTATCTAAGTGTTGTTGCTGCAATTTGATGTATGCGATATATTCTTTTATTTCTGAAATGATATCAACATTTAAGATAGACATATTGATAAAAACACCATTTGAATTTTCAGTATAGTCTATATTGCCTTTTTTAATAATTTCTAGTATTCTCAATTGATGTAAATGATCCATGTCTTCTATTTTATCTCTAAGCGTAGTCAACTCCGAACCGTTCATTTTATAATCATGATTCGCAAAGTTTAAGCATTTTTCTTTGTACTTATTATTATTTTTGGTCGTTTCTTTACCTTGCGCGGCGGCACAAACTCAGCAATGACTGATATATAATTGTCATTCAACTCAAACCTTATACCTATAACGCGAACTGTAATTTCATCATCAACTTTAATACCTGAAAATTCTTTACTTTTAAAGTGATGATCTCTTGCAATGAACACTACCACTGGCGAGACCTCCTCCTTCGTTTCGCAGCGAATTCCAGCTTTTGTAATATTCTTGGCTACGACTCTAAACCGCATGCCCTCAACGGGTCTACATACCAAGCATTCAAATACTACTGTAAATATAACATACTTATCGGAGATAATCCCGGCTGAATAACTAAGTAAGCGTATTGAATTCGGTTTAATATATCCCTCTTTAATACATTTGCCGGAGATTGTTTCTGTCAACTTCTTTTGAATATTTTCCGCAATGTTGCTACCTACAACAGTGTAGGGGAGTTGTATTTTTTTGGTCAATACATTTTGTTGATAAATTCCCAAACCTCGCTGTTTTTTCTTTGCAACCTTGGCTTTTTTGTCGGACATGGTTATATACTACTTATATAATTTCTTAAATTATTTTTCAATTTATTATTTGCGCCCCATTTTAACTATATTATTTATCAAAGTAGATATGGTTCCAAAGAACCACCGCTTACCTTCAAACCCTGTACTATCGTAATATCTCAATAACAATTCAGATTCGATACATAATTGTAGTCCAGTAATCTTTACCTCTTTCTTTTTCTTACTTGACCCATCTACACGTTGTTTTATATCCGTATTGCCATATATAGACATTATTGTACTTTTGTTCATCTTATATTTAATGGGTTGAACTCCGCGTGATAATAACTTATTCAGACGTTTAATGATCACCCCCTTTCCTTCACCTCTATCGCATCTGCTACCCGAATTTGTTCGCCCTTTTCCACTTAATTGTAATTCTTTTGTTTTAAAGACGATAAGCTGCGCTTTGAAAAGTACCATAAATCCAATAATATCATTTATACTATTAATGTCTTTTACTTGGAATTTTTCAAATAGTGGCGTCACTCTGTCAGCTGTTATCGCCTTTCTATTGTTAACCCAACGCCCTCCTTCCCAGGTAAGTATTGTATACGCAGACTTCTTTGATGACTTGGAAAAATCTGCTAAAACGACCCCTTTCCAATTCGCGGTAGATAGCATATACTTTTGAAAATAATTATTTATATACACATCTAGATTATTCGCCTCATCGGACTCCTCCGTTATATATTGCAATAATGTCGCTTTTTTTGAAAATGGCATAATATCAATTAAATGATCCACTGCCAGAGATAATAATAAATTCTTATCTATCCCATTGTATAGATTTAAACTCCTAATCGCCCAAGCAGCTGATTTTGTCCAATCTTCTTTGAATCGCGCTGTTATGTATTCCGGGTTTTGTAGTGTTTCATATTCTCTTTTTAATTCCTCATATACATCTGATTCCACAATTGCCTCTTGTGGGTCTCTTTTCCCTTCGGGTGCATCTTGAACGCGATATTCGGGAATTTTTTCTGGCAAATTAAATACCAATTTATTTCTCTTGTAATCTATAGGAATTTCTCTTTCATAACGTGTCAATGCGTCGGAAGGGTTAATTTCAACTGGCGTAAACATGTAATAATTTCCTATATTAACCAATCTACCCAGTCTCCCCAGCATGTCAGTTATATATTCATTCTTTTCTGTAACTAAATAATTCAATGCAGTATAAATTTGATCTAACGGGTATTGTTTTATTTGTATTAGGGCTGCCACTAAAGAGCTCTTTTCGTAAATATATGCTTCTTTAAACAACAGTCTTATTCGCTGTAATATCTTATCTAAATTCATGATTATAAAATTTTCATTATATGTTGTAGTATCCACTTCAGCAATTTCTTGTACTCTACTATTACAAGTATAATCGCAAGTCGTAAAATCGCAAATTTGACTTCCATCCTTATCCCCAATGCGATATTGAATAGTTTCTCCCGTAGACAGTTCCTGTTTTACAACCTTATTGACTTTACTAACTGAAAAATTTTGACCCTTCCTATTCAGTAGACAATCTACGGCATTTTCCTTCAGTACACGCGTCACGGTTGCTATCTTTCGCGCTTTCTCCTCTGCTAACCGATAAATATACATATCTACAGCTTCTACGTCTACCGGTAACCTTGTTCCATATAGAAAAATACTAACATTTCTTGATTCGTATGGTAGTGCGCAATGACTAAAATTTCTAACTGCCCTACCAATAATCTGATCCTGTCTATTCAAGTTATACCACGGATCTAAAATATGCGTTTGGCGAATATTCTGAAAGTCCAATCCCTCAGATCCTGCACGCGATACAATAATTACTTTTACCTTCTCTCCATTTATATTTAAAGGACCGGTTGCAGCCTTCAATTCAGTTCTAACATCATGCGTTAAATTCTTATCACCTGTTATCATAATATACTTAGCCGGTTTAAATGCTTCTCCAGGAACTGCTGGTCGCATTGTCAGAGCGTCTATAGGCGCCGTTGGTGCTTTTGCAAATAAGGATTTACCTGAACCATACCGCGTTATCCCCATCTCCTCTAAGGCTAATGCGATTGGTACGGCTCCTCCTGAGATATATTGCGAGTATATAAACACAATACCTTGTGATCTTAATACAGAATCACAAATATATGCTATTTTTGCACTATAATTCCCAATATTTTCTGGAGCAAATATTCTACCAAATTGCTCTAGTGTTCTATCATCATAACTGAAATTTGAAGTATACCTTTCGTCATATCTCATTACCCGATCTAATCCTCGCTTTCCATATAAATAAGTATAAAGGTCTCGTTCCTTTGATGTTTCAAGGTCTGCATGGGGGTAAATCATATTTAATGCCTGAAGAGGAGGCTCCAATACAGTATATGACAAACCCTTTTTAGGATCAATCGCCCCCTTTTTCTCCCGACGGAGAGATTCCAGTATAAAATTATAACCTTTATTTTGATAATCGCCAATATCTGTAATCGTTAAATCCAGTATATCAATGGGTGCCACAATTGCCGCACCATTCACCTGCACGTTAGGGTAATCCCACTGATTTGTTTTTAGTAATGTTAATGATGAACGGGGATTTCCGGCTTCGCGAGGATATATGCTGTAAGGAAAGGTAAATGGATTATTTCCTCTAACATATGAAACATAACCAATTATTTTTTGTATCAATAATTCTTTACCCACCTCTGTACCATCATCACTTTGTAAGAAGTTTCCATTTCTATCAAAAACCTCCTTATCTTTAATGGGAAATCTTTTGTCATTTAGATTTAATAGATTTAATAACCAGATAATTTCTGAATAGCTGTTAAACATAGGTGTAGCAGATAAAATTAATAACTTTAAATTATCTGTATTGGCAACTAACTGTAACATATTTTCAGAACTAGGTTTAATATTACCATCGTCGGTTATACGTAAATTATGAACCTCATCTATTACAAGCATCCGGTTGGAGAATTCTTTTTTTAAAGCCCGCTGCCTCTTACTAGCTGCTACTTCAGGACTATCCCCTGACAGGGTTGTTCGATCCATGATCCGAGTTATATAATTAGAGAATTCAATATAACCTTGAAAATGGTAGGATTGTGAGATAATACGTTTTATCTGCCTTACAACCCGCCCTCTATCTAACCCTTTCATGTTCATTGGATTTATCTCCTTCAAAAACTTATTTCCAGTACAAGCTTTAATATTCCACAAGCCATTTACCTCTTTTAGTTTACGTTCGTCAAATAATTGGATTTTAAAATTCTCTTGAACTGCCGGGGAAGCTACAATGATTATTCTTTTGGTAATGCCTAGCTGATTTAAATAAGTCCGCATTTCTTCGCATACCGATATTGCAGAGCATGTTTTTCCAGTACCTACGCCATGGAAAAGGAGTAGCCCATTGTAAGGCGTTTGGAAAGATAAAAAGTTCCTAACAAACATTTGGTGTGGTGCCAATTCAAATTCCGTATTATCGCATAATTGCTGTGCAACTTCCTTAATGTTATTAAATTCTTCCGGCGTCTTTTCCTCATATCGGCTATCATAAAACTCCTTCTTTTTGGTTATCTTCTCGTTGAAATTTGGATCTTCTAAAATAGGATATAAATAATTATACTCTTCTTCATGTTCTGCGATAGAAGCACGATCCTCATTGTCCATGCATTGAATGAGCGATAGGTCATCTGGATTTTCCATATTTAGGTTTCGTTTATCCTTAAATTCTGCTTTTAATTGATCGCAACTCTTCTTGATCACTACTTTTGCCTTTCTTCTTCTACCTTTTACTTTTTTCATATTAGTTAATATATTATGAGATTAATCTATATTGTTCTAGCGTTTTATTGATATCCGAAAACATTTTTAGTTTTTCTATATTATACGGACGAATAAGGCGAACTGCTTCCTCATAAGTTAACCATTTCATATCACTTACTTCACTCTTCTGATAATTAGTAGTAGTATCCGGACCATTGTATTTTGCAATATAATACTTGTGTTTGTAGGTCTTGAAATTTGATCCCATGAATATTTCTTCAAAGGGAGAAACATTTGTTACGAGATCCATCATCTCTTTATCATACCCAGTTTCCTCATTAAATTCTCTGAAAGCACATTTTACATCCGATTCCTGATAATTACGCCTACCTTTCGGAAATCCCCATTCCGGGGTCTCCCAAGATGTTTTACTATCTTTTATCAACGACTCCAAATCATAATTCCCTTCATCATACATCTGTATACCACGTTTTATTTGAGTAAATTTATCATTGGCATGTCTCTCCTCATTTCTATATTGAACGCCTATAAACTCGCCCCATAGATGTTTCCAAAGCGTCTTAAAATCTGTTTTCAATAGCATTTCCTTCTCTCGCATAGTCATTTCATCGATTAGATTAAGAATATATTCTTTATTATAAAGCGGATATTTTCCACGCAAAAATTCAATAAACCCAAGACTATCCTTCCTACAGATTAACAAATACTGTACTCCTTCCTTTGTTAATCTGAAAGCGACAATTCCGAGACTTATAATAGGCAATTTACACGCATTAAAGACGTGTCCTTGTTTTCCGCAATTATTACAAAAATGATATGTACGATGACGATTCATATTATTATTATGTTCATAACATTTACTTTTTATGTTCATTTGTTTATATAATGCCACTTAATCCAGACATATGGCTTCCACATTTGTACTTTACATTACAAACTATATCTGTGCTATATCCAAAATTCCCGAATGACGTCACGAAAAAGAAATATTATGATACAATTCACAATTTACCCCTATTCTTTCCCATGAAACCAATGGGTGCAGAATTTTCTAAACTCTTGGATAAATTTCCCGTCACACCATATTTATCGTCGCGAGAATCTTTTATGAAATGGGTACATTTCATCATTGATAAATTAAATGCAAGGATGGGATGGGAACAATATGATTTTTACGATAGTTTAGAAAAATACTATGAAGCATACAAGCCAAAGGAACTAATAGATAAAGAAAAATTTAAAAGAAGAAAGCAGTACATTATAATTGGAATCGTCGCCTTCCTTGTACTAAGTATTGTGTATATGCTCAAATCCTAATATAATTTAATGTTCAAATAACATATAGATGCGTGCTGATTTACTAGTCCTAGGTATAACGGTATTTTTAATATTTAACACATATCATGATGGAAAGTATACTAAAATGTTTCAAATTAGTAAAAAATATATGCAAATGGCACTCTATGGTTTTGTTGGATTATCATTGTACTTATTTATAAAAAAGAATCCTGAGGGATCACGGGGGATGTTTACCCATGCAAATAATATAATTAAATATATGCCCATCGATAAAAATACCACTGATATTCTCTCCCCTATTTTTGATTTTACCGCAGCCCAAGAAAAACTCAGTTCAATTGGCGGCGGCGGTATGCAAACACCTCAAATGAAACGAATGTTAAATTCCGGTGGTAAATCTAGCAATAGATCGGTTAGTGAAACGAAGAAAAAATATGTAGCGTCACAGCAAAATTGGAAATGCGGCAACTGTGGGGAAAGTTTAAAAGCTACGTTTCAGGTTGATCATAAAATAGATTTACAATATGGAGGCAGTAATCATGTAAGTAATTTAGTAGCATTGTGTTGCGAGTGTCACGCCACCAAAACAATGAAGTCAAATTTATAATATGATTTTAATATAATATAATAAATGACAAAATCAAGTTCAAATAGCAAAGGATTATGGCATTATCTAAAAAAAATCCCATCTATTAGCACGCTTTTACTTGGTTTACCAACAGGAGGTATGTCGGAAAGTGAAGTAATCACACTAACATTAATTAATATAATGGTTTATATCCCCCTATTTGTCGCTGGCTTATATTCTTTCGCAAAATTATACGAACATATATATCCGCCGTCCCCACAAGATCTTAGACAAGGAAAAACAGCGAGCGCTTCAATACTTAAAACGTATATGAGAGAAACTAATGAATTTTCTACTATTTTCGGAAAAGTCTGGAATTCTATCTCTTTCATTTTTAAGCCTCTGGTATATGTATTTATTGTATTTAAGAACCTTGCTATGTGGTTATATCAAAATCCTTTTAGAACGTTAATGATGATAGTATTGGCACTGTATATCACTGGATCCTTTTACTTCACCTCATTATATAAGACTCATTATCTACTAAAAAAATGGTCGGGATATACGAATACCATTATGATAACTCTGGGCGTATTACTAGGAATTGCCGTATTTACACTGTTCATTGATATTAAACCGGGGGACAAAGGTGATGCAGAAAAGGGATATGTGGCAGTGGTAGATTTTGAAAAGGATAAATCAGGGAAATCAAGATGGAAAACATATAAGCCGGCGGGATTGGAAAAATTAGAGAAAAAGGGAAATAAGGCACGTGGAAAGCAATATAGTCAACAAGCGGAAATTAATAAAGTACAACAACAGTTATCAGCAGATAAAATAAAATTGTCAAAACTAAAAGCAGCCTGGGATGCCGAACGTGCAAATAATCCAGAAAAGCAATATACAGAAATGAATTCAGCGTGGAATAAGGGCGCAACGCATTTTAAACCATATCAAAAGAAAAAAGAGGAGGTTGATAAATTAGAAGATCAGATTGAACAATTAAATAATAAATTAAAGCAGCTTAAGGGTGATGTAAGTACTGCAGATAAATCATCGTTTTTTGGAAAGGTTTGGTGGATGATAAAACAGTCTTTGGTATATTATAAATCATTACTGATGTTACTTGTTGTTGTATGCACACCTTTATTGATTTTATGGATAATAAATCATTTCTCAACTTTATCAACAACGGTATCTATTATAATTGGTGTAGTTTCTGCATTAGTACTACTGTATTTGATATATGATGAATTCAGAGGCAAGGGTGATGTTAATACGGACGGTTGGAAAGTATTCGGGCTTGGCGGGGACGATTTGAGTAGAAAAAAGTCGGCGTTTGAGAGAGGTAAAGATCAACGAGAAACAAAGGCTGCAACTACAATACAGCAGAAATACCGAGAACAACAGTATAAAAAGCAGTATGATAATGCCAAAAAGGCTTTAGGAGAAAAGATTACGAATAATGAAAAGGAATTGGGAAAGTTAGAGGCACTCATCAAAGTCTATCAAGGAAAGGTGGATACCGGTAAAGGAAGACAAGAAATTATGATTCCCGGTACCACGGGAGGTCCACCCATATCAACCGGGCAAAATTATGCTGGAGAATTAAAACTGAAAAAGGCTAAAAAAAAGGCACTGGAAACTAAAATATCAGAATTAAAATATCAGAATAAATCAATGACTTTTCCTCGTTGGTGGAAAGAAACAGAGGAAAAAGAGAAGAAACATGGCAGATGGTTTGGCGGTGGCGGAGGTGAGCAATCTCAATTTGGCGGAGGAAATATAATAGATATCCCACAAGATAATTATGCGGCAGCCAAAAAGGACTCGCCCGATCCATTATATACGGCAGTATTACAGAAAATACAATACAAAAGTGGAAATTCCACACCATCTGCAGCCGACAAGAAAAGAGCAAGTGAAATCACAAACGATATCCAAAAAAACTGGAAAAAAACGGAGATCCGGGAGCCCGGGACGAATAAAAAAATTATTAGATATGAGGAACCCAAGAAGGGTGGCGATTCAATATTAACCAGAATTTTCAAAATCATTCTAGGAATTCCATGGTTAATCAAAGATTTGATATGCACTATTTGTGAATTCTGCGGAATCAACAATCCGAAAGGATTACTAATACTACTCCTGATAGAAGTTGTGATTATTATATTATATTTCGTGATCCCCCTCATTCCAAAATTCCTCTACACGCACTCTGTTCACAAACATGATGATTTAATGGAGCAACAAAGTGAGTTAGCTGATGATAAACTTATTATTGAAAAAGACAAATATCTGAATCAGCTTTTAGATGGCGTTTCAATTGATTGGGAAACTGTACTATCGGATGGACTGTATAAAGCCAATATGGAAGCAGCATTAACCGAATATCTCAAAAAACGTGGTTACCAAAGTGTAACGGAAGGAAATCAGCGAAAAAATATATTTGGAAGAATGATGGCGGCAATTACAAAGACGCCTTTATCGTTGGAAGCTGCCGTGACTTATGTGCAGACGAATGGTCCAGTTATAATATCGCTACGCAATCAAATAGAGATGTTGAATAAGGCGCGCGTTGATTCCACAAAGAAGGAGAAAAAGGAAGCGAATATATTTAAAACAACCGTATTGTTAGATAAACCAATCTATACGGATAAAATGACAACTATTAGCAACTATAAGGACTTGGGTGACCGCGTGGGTACATTTAATTATAATTATGCTGTGTCCGCATGGTTTTTCATTCATGAACAGCCACCGTCACACCGAAAGGCTAACACTGAGTTTACCAGTATTCTTAATTATGGAAATAAACCAAATATATTATTCAAAGTAGAAACTCAAACATTAAGAATAACTGTGAATGATGCTATCGATAAAAATAGAGTTATTTACGAAATGCCGGACTTTCCATTTCAAAAATGGAATAATGTGGTGATTAATTACAATGGAGGAACTTTAGATATTTTCATTAATGGCGATTTGGTATCATCATCTACCAATATTGTCCCGTCCATGAATTATGACGCAATTACTACAGGCGCCGATGATGGAGTAAGTGGTGGAGTATGCAATGTAACGTATTTTCCAGCCCCTCTCTCATTATCTAAGATTAAGGTATTTTACAAAAGTTTAAAAAACAAAAATCCCCCAATTGTTTAGATAAAATTTCTCGTCCTATATTATACTATGAATAAGGCGAACATCATAACTGGTATTGTGGTTGTACTTGTTATTTACTTACTGTACTTATGGCTTTTCGGAGATAGCACGAGGACTTACCTCAGTGGTATGCACCATGCCACGAAACAAAAGATAATCTCTCCTCACCACCTTCCTGCAGGAGGATCCTCAGATTACACCTACTCCATCTGGATGTACATTAACAATTGGAATTATCGGGTTGGGGAAAAGAAAATCGTGTTTGCTCGCGGTACCGGTTCACAACCGGCGCCAATGGTTAGTTTAGGAGCAAATTTAAATAATGTTGAAGTTTCTTTAGGAACATGGCCTGGTGCCGGTGCTGGTGGCGGCGAAGGATCTACACATACTTGTACTTTAGATAATGTGCCATTGCAGGCATGGGCTAATGTAATTTTGACCCTGAATAATCGCTCCCTTGATCTCTATTTAGACGGAAAATTAGTTCGCACCTGCGTGCTCCCGGGTGTACCAATTCAGGTGACTGGCGATCCCCTAGTCCTGTGCCCGCACGGTCAAAATGGAGGCGCCGGTGGATTTGAAGGTTACATTTCAAACTTCCAATATTTCTCACGTGCCGTCAATCCTAGAGAAGCATATGCTATCTACAGAGAAGGTCCGGGAGGAAGCAACTGGTTGACCAATCTTATTAACAAATATAGAATTAAGGTTGCCTTCATGAAGAATAATAGAGAGATTAACAGTTTTGAAATCTAAAAATATCTACTATAATATATAGCAGATGGCGACAAAAACAAGCTGGAAAGATTGGTTTAGCAATTTAGGTACAAAGGCAAAGGACAGTGGAGCCGGTAAAGCAATGAGCGACCTTTGGTCAGGTGATTCGATATGGGAAAAGTTGGTTTTCCTTGTATTGGTTGTTATTGTTTTTATTCTTGCACTACGGGCAGGTACCAGTTTACTAACATGGTTATTTAGTCCAAACCCAAGCCCCCATTTAACGAGAGGTATGAAAGATGCCAAGAAACTTCTAGTTATACCACAAAATCCAAAGGTTGCACACTCAATTCCTGTAATGAGATCATCGAACCAGCGAGGTGGACTTGAATTTACTTGGACGGTGTGGATCTATGTAGATGATTGGGTATATAAGGAGGGTCAGCGAAGGCATATTTTCCATAAAGGATCCAAGGGAATGAATCCCGATGGCACTGCTATGGCTTTCCCAAATAATGGACCGGGACTGTACATGCACCCAACGCGCAACTCATTAATTATTGTAATGAATACTTTTAAGAATATTGTTGAGGAAGTAGAAGTGAATGATATTCCAACTCATAAATGGTTGAATGTTGGTATTAGACAGAAGGGGCGCGTGATGGACGTTTTCATTAATGGCGACGTCGTACTTAGACACGTATTTAACAGTGTCCCCAAGCAGAATTATGGTGATGTTTTTGTTAATATGAATGGCGGATTCTCTGGAAAACTATCAGATCTCTGGTATCACGATTATGCTCTTAGTGGAACACAGATAATGCAAATTGTACGTGATGGTCCTGATATGTCCACTATGGAAAGAAAATGGGCAGTACCCCCATACTTCTCCTTACAGTGGTACTTTGAAAATGCTAACGCGCCATATCAAGGAGCGCCAAGATGGCCGACCGATGCATAAAGAAATGTATATTATTGAAATCAAATAATATACATAACAACTATTGATTATTGACGGAGAGAAGGATTAATGCAGATATCCATGGTTGGGAAAATCTTTTTTGATTCACAATCGTCATGACTATTCACTTTAATGCAAGATCTGTATCCACGGTCTGTTCCTATATAACAGTATCCTGGTTTATGTTTTTCTTGGATATTATTGTCCTCACTATCTTCTTTATATGTTGGACCCGGTTCATGTTCGGGGTACTTATTAATACCCAAAATCTCTCTATTTTTAATGCCTGTCTTAACACCCTTATCTCGTGCGTTCCATAAATCTGTACGTTTAAGGTCCAATTCACGCTCTAAGACATCACCTGCATCTTTAACTGCTCCAGCCGTGACATCAACTCCTAAATCTACCCCCTTTACAGTTGTAGAGACTAAGTCCTTGGCTTTTCCTGGTAATACACTGGATACCTTCTGTACTACATCTCCCAAATAGTCTGTACCTTGCGCTAAATATGAAAATATATTGAGACCCAATACTGCTAATAGTATGACTATTAGAACAATAGTTATTATAGTCGTTGTACTCCATCCATCGGAAGAGCTCGTACTAACAACAGGTGAAGCCTTTGGAGCCGGAGGTGTGTACGAACTTACTGGTCGGAGTGAACTATTTGTTATGCCACTCGCTGGTGACCCACTTAATGAATTAGGTGTACCTGTAATAGCGTCCATATACAAATTAGCAATATTAAATTATTTAGATAATATATATTAAATGCCACAGACTCGTAAAAAGAGGACTCGTTGTCCGAATGGTTATAAAAAACATCCGACGACGAATAAATGTATAAAGAAGGGTACGACGATAAAGAAGAGGACGCGTTGCCCGAATGGGCAAAGAAAAAATCCAAAAACAGGTAAATGTGAAGCAAAAACAAAAAAGAGAAAGATAATTCGTTTACCTAAAAGTAAGAAGCAGCGCGTGACCGTAAAAATTAAAGTTAAAAAAAGGGGTGTCGTAAAAAAAAAGATTATTCCGAATACAACGCCGGACATCAACAAGCAAGTGCGACAAAGTCTTAAAAGACCCTTATTATATTCACCTAGTATTAACAGAAAGCTTGCAACCTTAAAATCTGCATCGCCTGTGGCGGTCCAAGGGTGTCCGGGATCATCAATTGAAGTCTTATTAAAATCTGGAAAAGGGAAATGTCTCGGTTGGGACAGCAAAAAGGCTCAAACGAGAATGTTAAATAATTTGGTTTCTAAAAAACCAATTGATTGTTCTACAGTCACTGCTCCTAAGCAGGCGCAATCTAACTGTTGGTTTAATTCCTTTTTTATGACATTTTTTGTAAGTGACGGGGGTAGAAAATTTAATAGGTGGCTTCGCGAGGCAATGATTACGGGAAAATTAGCAGATGGGCGTAAATTATCCAAATCACTTCATAGGGCACTTTTTACACTAAATAAATACATTAATGCCAGTCTACGAAGCTCCTACGATAAAACTAACTTTGCAGATTTAATGGATACTAATACTATTATTAAGTCTGTTTATAAAGCTATAGGTAGAAGGGTTAATATAAGACACAATGAAACGATTATAGCCCCAGTTGATGCCGCGTCTAATCCTCTAACCTTTTACAGAGGTTTATATGAAACTTTGGGTGGTGACCTTTTAAAATGGATAATGATTACTCCCGGTAGCAGTGATAGAAAAATGGCTGATTTAGCAGGACAATTTAAAATATATGAACGGGAAGCATTTGCAAAGGTTATCTATTTAGAGTTATTTGATAATGAATCCAGTACTTTTAAAAAGGTAAAATCATTTACTATTAAGCGCAAGGAGGCAGATGGAGTGTACGTATATACTTATTCGTTAGATGCTGCCATATTGAGAAATACAAGTAAAATTCACTTTTCGGCATATATAACCTGTAATGGGCAAGATTTTGGGTTTGATGGAGAAAGCTTCAGTCGTATGCAACCCTTCAAGTGGAAAACTAAATTAAATCGCAGATCATTATGGAGATTTGCCGATCAATATGAAACCTATTTTAATTTTAAACAGGGATACCAGTTGTTAATTTATTATTTAGTAAAACGGCAGTTGGTGAAGCGATAGAGTGCGCTAAAATTTTTCCGAAACTATTTAAAATTAGATATTGAATAATATTATGAGCGATCTTCAACTTAGGGGAAATAAACCTTGTGATTGCGTATATTTTATGAAAAGAACACTAACTACAAAATGTAGACGTTTTGCTTTACCTTTAACGGCAGCCTTTCCTCTCATTTTTATACCGCAATTTAAGGTTATCTTTACGTATATTTATTTTCCAATTATATCGGGTATAACGGGGTTTATAATATTTTGGAATTTCCCTTTTTTGGTGTATATGACCGCATCTAGACCTCTATATTATGAAGATATCTTCATTGACGAAGGTAAATTACCTAATTATAATGTTAATCCGCATATTAAGGAGAGATTTCAATGTATATTACTTTGGGTTCTTATTATAACAAATAGTCTTTTAGTTGCTGCTCTATCAGATTATTGGTTATATAAAACAGTTGGACATAAAGAGTTTTTGGAAATTATTGGAATTACAGGGGGTATAATCAAAATCTTTCAAATAGTAAATAATACTATCGGCAGATTGATGCTTAAAATTATTAAGAAAGAAATTGTTGGAGAAAGTATAAAGTACGTAGAAAGAGAGAGAGAGAGTATTGAAAAGATTGTTAATTTAAAACATGTTAACGATAAGCTTGCTCAATCCATTGAATTGACAACAAGAAATAAAAACATTATTATTTCAACAAAGTAATATCTATATAATATATACATGTCGAAAGAAAAACCGTCAACAAAAGATATAGACGCGTTACAGCAAAGAACGGACCGACTAATTTCCCATTTGGAACGTGAAACTCCGCGTCTAAAAAGGGCGCGTAACAAAACAAGGGGGGCAGCAGCGGTACTAATTCGGGCAGCCCGAGCCCGCGATGGTATGGTGGACACAAGTCCTACTAGCACGGGACAGGCGATAGAAATGAGTAGAGATGCACGAGCAACCTCCCCTCTGCTTGATCAGATGGAAGCTGAAACTTTAGTAGCTGCGGACAATATCAGACATGAGATAAATCGCAATCTAGCAATGATGCGGGCGGCACCGCACGTGATGAGTAAAAAACAACAACACAAAGCTGACAGACTTCATACTAAAATGGGCAAGGTATTAGGTAGCTGGCGCAGCACCAATAAGCCAAGAAAGAGGTCAGCGCCTTTGAAACCCATGCCTACAGTTGAGGAATATATTGATGATGCATTGGCAGCTACTCAAAGGCGCAGAGGTGTAAACACAGATACTGCTCAAAGTCGCGCGGCAATCCGGGGATTAGATATCAACCGTGGATATGTTCATCACCATAGACAATCATCTCCCGAAATTGCTGTGAGACGACATCTTGCAAACAAAAAATTCCGATCAACGCCGGAAAGAGAGGCTGAGGTAAGACGAATGATGGATGATATTGAGCAGAACCCTGATAATCTATTATTAATTGAAGCTGGGATATCGCCTATAAGAGATGACGACGATGACGAGGTAGAAGGCGAGGAGATTGTATTTCGCCCCCAGGCGGTTGCAGTGGCGCCGCGCTCAAAATCTCGCAAAAAGGCTAGTCCTAAAAGGAAAGCTCACGGTACTAGGAAATCAAAGGGTGCAGACTTGGATGCTAGACTTGCAGCCCTTCATGGTACACCAGTAAAGCGACGCGGGAAGAAAAGTCCGAGACAAACCCGCCGTAGACGCCGCAGTGATGATGATGAAACAAAAATGACTCCCCCATCAGATGAAGAACTTGATGCTATGGTTGCCGCGGCAATTGCAGATGCAGAGGCAGCCGACGCAATGTTAGATGCGGGTACTCCCACAGCATCACCTCTCCGAGAAGAGGAGGAGGAAGAGTTGGAGTTAGAATTAGGTCAATTACATGATATACCATCTGATGTATCGCCTATAGTGGAAGGTTCGGAAGAAGAAGCCGCGTTATTAGCCGAACTTGCAGAAATGGAAATTCAGGGCGGAGGTCGCAGAAAAAGGAGGAGGACGCATAAAAAGAGGCACCGTAGAAAAACGCGTAGAAAGAGGAAACATAAACGTAACCGGAAACGGCGCAAGCGTCATACGCGCCGCTAATTATTTATAAAATAAATCTAAAGGATTGAATATATTACGTAGTATAATGTATTCAATATTGCAAGCATTTTTCATGATTGCCTTACTAGGGCAGGATTTGGCTTCCTTTAATGATTGGGCGACACGTTATAATAAATCGTATCCAAAGGGTAAAAATATTACCCAAGAATTTATGAATTGGCATGAAAATGTCAAATATATCAATGAACATAATCGAAATCACGATGATTTTAAGTTAGAAATAAATGAGTTTGGCGACATGCGACACGATTGGCATTCGCGTAAAGCAACAAACAAACACATGAAGCGTAGAGTATTCACCGAGCCTGCTGAAAAAAGGGCACTACTTGGAGTTCCTAAAGCTGTGGATTGGCGAGAAAAGGGACTTGTAACACCTGTTAAAAATCAGCAGCAATGTGGTTCATGTTGGGCATTCTCTGCTGTAGGATCAATGGAAGGTCAACATGCGCGGAACAGTGGAAAACTAGTTTCTCTGAGCGAATCGCAAATTGTAGATTGTGATACCAATGGAACAGATCAGGGTTGCGAAGGTGGTTTAATGGACGGTGCTTTTCGCTATGTCATCAATCAAGGGGGATTGGAGAGTGAGAAAGATTATCCTTATGATCCCCAGAACGACCCATGTGTTTTTAAGAGTAATAAAGTAGCGGCGACCTTCTCTGGGTTTCACGATGTCACGGGTGGTGAAACTGGTCTTAAAGAAGCTGTTGCGCATGTTGGACCTGTTTCAGTGGGCATTGATGCTTCGCAACCTTCCTTCCAGTTTTATAAAAGCGGTGTGTACTATGAACCAGATTGTTCAACCACGCAGTTGGATCACGGTGTCTTGGTTGTAGGATATAATACCACTAAAAATGGCACTGATTATTGGATTGTAAAAAATAGTTGGGGGGAATCCTGGGGTCAAGATGGATACATTTATATGTCAAGAAATCGCAATAATAATTGTGGTATATCGACGCAGCCTTCTTATCCGATAGTATAATTAATATTTATAACAATTAAATTGCCAGGTATGAAATAGGAATAAAGTAAAATAATCGCGACGAGAATATAGATATTTACCCAACAACATATAATTTCTCGTCTAAAATAGTTATATGGTTGGGATACCTGTCATGAATTCAAAATTATATATCTATTGTCTTTTATAGAATACATTAATGGTTTACAATCATTATTAATGTTATTAGTAATCAAAAAATCTGAAATGTTTGGTTTTGCAGAAATACCCCTTGGACCTCTGCGACCCATATCACCGCGCGCGCCTCGCTCACCTCTAATACCATTATCACCATTTCTTCCAGGTATTCCTTGTGGTCCCGGTGGACCGCGAGGACCAGGTGGACCGACAACTGTTCTTTGACATTGTCTATGTTTTTTATTCTGTATGAAACCGTTATAACTAGAAAAAGACATATTACTAATAATTATGACATGTCTTTTAATATTGATTTGAGTTTTATAGTTAAAACCATGATGATGATTTTTTTGATTTTGAGGAAGAGTCTTTCTTTTTATAACTATCGGAATCGGATTTTTTATAATTGTCGGAATCAGATTTTTTATAACTGTCGGAATAGGAATAGGAACTCTTCTTTGAATCGGAGCCAAAGAAAGAACTACTACCGCTGGACAATGAAGACCTAGAACCCCCACTATAATTTGGCGGCGGTTTACCATTGTTATAATAGGAATAAACATCATCAATAGCTTGTCGCAGCTGATATTGTTGTAAAAGAGGCAATGCTTGTATCTTTTTCGGAGCATCCTCAAGAACTATACCGCTAAGCATTGCCAAATTCAAAAATTCATACACCTTCTCTACGGCGTCCATATTAGAAGGGATATCCACCAGTGCAGAATTTTGCTTAAGGGCGGCATCTGTATCTTTTAAGGCTGCCGCAGTCATTCGTTTATCCGCTGCCTTTGGATCGGTCTTTTTATCATTTGACTCGTATCCTTCGACAATGTTATGTCCAGTAAAAATATGGTTCAGTAAGCAAACAACTCCTAAAAAAACTAAACCCATCAATAAGATATTAGATTTATGAATTTTAAACATCTTCATTGTATATACTATATGCCGATATTATATACAATAATTCTTAGCTAAATTTGTTGATACATTCATAGATCTTTGCGGATTCATTGATCGCAAAGGCGCCGCGCTTTTGTGCTAATCCCAAAAAACCAACCATCACATTCAAAGCAGTATTCGGATCGTTGATCTCTACCTCCAGTAGGTTAATCTGTCCAAGAGGCGCTTTTTGCTCAGGCACTGCATCATTATTATCCTTATTAGAATCGGGCACGACATTGGCGTCCTTTACCTCCTCTTTAGTACACGAACTTACATTACAAGTATCACCGGTACATTTAACATTTACCGTCTCTTTCTCGTTTGGGTCACCGTAAAACTCACTCATTATATAATGATAGTGGTATTTCAGGTTTAAGTCGTTTTAATTACTTATAGATAATGGTATTCATATTATTTAATTTTTCTAGTTTTGATATTGTCTGTTCTAAGGTTTTGCTATTATTAGTAAATGAATTATTAAATAGGTAATCGGTGGCTGGTTTCTTTTCACGTTTCTTTTTTTCTTTATATAACAAATTTACCTTATCTTTTACCGTTTTAATTTTCATTTCATCCGTAGTTGTATATATAGGGGTTAGTATATTACAATGTTCGGTTAACAGGGAAATCGCATTATACATAATAAAACGCCTGCGCTTTTTTGATCCCGATTTATATCTTATTGCAAATAGATTTAACATTGAACTTATTATTCTTGCTATATTTTCTCCTTGCGATGCTGCTATATTTGAGAGTGTCTCCCATATCATCCATATAAAATCACCACTATATTTACTTTGTATTGGTGCAATATACCGTGATTCCGCAGTCAAATTGTTCTTCTTGTCTTTTTTACATATGGTTTCAAATTCTAACATCCATTCTAACCAAAAGCATGCTTCTCTGGCACTTTTGGTTTTTTTAATATGATATATAAACTCATTTAACGCAATAAATAATTCTTTAGGATCATTTTTTTTAAAAATAGCCTTAGCATAAAGTATATTATCTGCTTTTAAATAATCTGATAACGTTGACATATTGAAGTTTTCCTTACTTACTTTAATTTGCGATAAATTATGTTTTTTCGTAGATAAGCATAAAATACACATTATCTCGGCGAAAAGTATTCTTATTTTAGGATTGTTTCTAGATTTTAATTCCGCTCCTACATAACCATTTTGCATTATATCTTTAAAATTTCCAAATCTTAACTCTAAATACTGCGACAGACGAGGATTTCCAAGATGAATACATTTACTAGAAAATAATAAAATTAATTCCCACAAATCTAATAAATGTCCCGCGCAAATATATTCTATGGACCAGTAACATGCTGGTTCTATCGATCCATTATTCAGTGCTTTTAGAAGTTCCTTTTTACAATCCGATTTTTTATAATTAGAAAATGTAATTCCTTTAAAATCCTTTGGTTCTCTTATATCTGTAATTTCTGAATCTGTCATTAAATAAATTCTATATAAAAAATATCATAATAATACATATAAATGACAGACGGTTTCATTAAAACATTATATAATTCATCAATATGGTGTAAAGTAGTTCTTGTCTTTGCCATAGTTATTGCCTATTATCTTATAAATAAAACACCTACAACGGTTGAAGGGTTTATTCAGCAACAGAAATTCCTTTTAAAACAGGGAAAAGAAGTATATGACCCGTTTTATGCTAGTGTATACGACGATCTTATCTATGATAGAGTACGCAATGAATATGAAGTTGGGCAAATTATTCAATCCACCAGACCTACTCACGAAAGTCTTATATTAGACGTTGGTTCCGGAACTGGAGATAACGTGGCAGCATTTGTAAATAAAGGGTATAATGCAGTTGGTTTGGATTTGTCACCTCCTATGGTAACAGTGGCGAAGCAAAAATACCCTGGAATGGAATTCTCTGTTGGAAATGCCGAAGAGGTAATGATGTATCCAGCACATACATTTACACATATTACCTGTATGCATTATACCATTTATGAAATTAAAAACAAATTTCTATTTTTCAGAAATTGTTATGAATGGTTGCGTCCAGGAGGATATTTAACTGTACATATGGTAGATAATAATGAAATGAGTCCAAATACTAAAATAAATATTTTATCTAATGCCAATACTATTAGACAAGGGAAAGGGCGAACATATCTCCGATTTAATAACTTTAAATATAGATCTAAATTCAGTATTGAAAATGCGTTAGGTATTTTTGAGGAAATTTTCACAGATTTAAATGGAAAAATTAGAAAAAATATCCATAGATTCGATATGCCGTCACAAAATAAAATAATAAACTTAGCACAAGAAGCAGGTTTTATTCTTGAAGGAAAGATTGATCTGCTGCCTGCTAATTATGAAAATCAATATATTTACATTTTTTATAAACCAGATTAGTTAAATATACGGATAATATACAAAGAGGGAGAGTATGAAATATATAATAATATTTAGTTATTATATATGTTATTAGATAGAAGAAAGAGGCGTAGCAAAAAGATAAGAAGGAGGCGGCGAGCGGTAGGTACGCGAAAACGCCGGGGCGGAGCTCCAACATCCCCTGCATCGTCGCCCGCTACCTCGGCAGCAGCATCCCCGACAGCAGCATCCCTGGGAGCTGTTGATGCAGCCGGACCTGCTGTCACTAGACGCTCATGGGCAATGAGAGCAGCGTTGCACAATCTGGCGCGGACACCTGGCGCGGATTCGGGTGCAGTCGGTGATGAGGAATTTGCTGCCCACATGCAGCGAGTGAAAGATTCAAAAAAATCTGTGGTAGCCAACCCATCTCTTGGTAAAAGAGCAGCAAAAACGAGCCGTATGAAAGAAGCGCGGAGAGAAAATCAAGGCAAAATTCAAAAGGGAATGAATGTAGAAAATGCAATGATTTATGGAGCCATTCAGGAAGAAATGAATAACGCTACTGCTCGCAGATTATTTGGTAATGATAGCCCATGGGAGAAAAAAGCTGCGATTGAAAATGATCTGATAGATAGTATGAGTAAGGGGCATTATTGGATGGTAGTATTAAAAAAGCTTGGAAGCGAAAGGGCACATGGATTAACACCAGAAAGAGCGCAACTTATTCAAGATTATTACTTAAAATTATTAACCAAGATGGGATCGGATAGAGAAGAAGGTGCTAGTAGAGGCGGAAATGGTTGTGGGCGACATACAAAACGCAAAAAGCGGGGTAGAAAACGGAGAAAACGGCGCAAAAAACGTACCCGGCGGCGGCGCAAATAAATTTAGCAAATGGATAATTTCGTATTGATTGAAATATTCCTATAAAAGAAGATTGTATGTTGAAAAATACACTCTACTTTCTAACAATAATATTCCTGATAAGCTTTATTTATATTAAGTTGCGTTACCGTTTTTGGTCTTCACAACCGATATTTCGTACCTATAATCTTTTGTATTGGATAAAGGCACCGGGTATTATTCAACACGAAATTATCAAACAACCTAAATTTTTTGATCACCGAATACAGTGCTCGCTACTGAAGAGCTTAGATGCTCAAAAAAAGGCACTGCTGTTGAGTTTTATCAAAATGAACTATAAATCATTATATGACACAAATTATAATATTGCAAAAGACAAGTTGTTGAATATATTTACTAATGATACTACAGTTTCTCTCCAATATAATCTTTTGCCTAAAAGAATCGTATCTTGTCTATTAGGTATACCTTTAATATGTAGGACAAATGAGCAGCGTTTTGAAATATCATACTTAGACCAATTATGTATTCACCGAGATTTCAAAGACAATGAAATTCGGTCTAGAATGATTCATACGCATTATTATAAGTCGAGAAAGTTGAAGGGGGAAGCCATTTTTCTATATAAAAACTACGGACTACCCGGTATAAGAGTTCCCTTAACCATTTATAAAACATATTTAATTCATTCTGAACGATGGTGTAAGCTAAATATGAATATTCCGAATAATATCTCAACGCAGCTTGTTACATCTGCGAATTCAGAGTTATTGGTACATTTTATAAAAGAAGTTGTTAGACATTTTGATTGTGTTATACTTCCTAAAACTTATCATTTGGCTAAACTTATTAAGTTAAATTACTTAATGCCCACTGTAATAATGGATAAATTAACAGTTGTTGCTGTAATATTTTTTAGAAGAAGAGGATTAACTTTAAATGGAGATAATATAATTGAATGCGTGGGGTCGTATTGTAGGAACGGTTATGAAGACATGTTTATTGAATCATTTCAAAATAGTATTGTGTTATTAAGCAAAAGATATAAATTCTCAATGTTGAGCATTGAGAATATATCGTATAACTATCTGCTCTTGAAAAGACTTCTGGAGAGAAGTATTCCTAAAAGAACTGATATTACCGGCTACTATTTCTACAATTGCGCACATTCGCCATTATTCTCTCCGAATGTGTTGGTAATCAACTAAATTATCTCTTGTATTTTCCCGAGCGTGAAAAACTGTCAACAATAAATATGACAAAAACACCTAGAAACATGTACAATACCAGTTCTTCGGTAACACTCCCCGTTTTTTCGTCATGCTGTTCCTCAAGTAAGTGTACTACGTAGTTTAACTTTTTCATCAATTCATCGGGGGCTGTATTTTGCAGATTATTAGTATCGAGAAGTTGTGAATAATAAGGTATATTTTGAGGGGTTCCTGTATAGGATGGTACATATTGATTATAATACTGATTTTGCTCGGCATGGTATTTTTTTTGTTGATCTAAACCTTCTTTTAATAATCCAAAATTTTCAGGAGGATTGTAATCGGTCATTTCCTCCTCAAACCCTTCCACCTCAGACGGCTCCAACTCCCCCTGTCGGTTGTAATATGGTGTACCGCGCGTGGACTCTTCAGGGGTACTTTCATCTTGATTTTTAGTAGTCAACCCCTCGCGCACTGGCATTGAATTTAGGAATGTCTCTGCCTTTTTAGAAGGAGTCGCCTTTCTTCTTTTATATGTTTTATTTCTCGCCACTTTTGGCTTTTTATTATCGGAAGATTCATATGGGGAAAATGCTAAACTAGACATTTACTTATAAAGAAAAGAGAGATTATTTTCCTAATAGTTTCATAAAAAATATATCCTATTATTTATATAATGAAAGGTATTACAGAACTCGCCCTTGGTGCAGTACTTCTTATGCTTGTATATGATAAACCTGCGTTATTGACTGAATTATCAAATAGTCTTTTAGGAAAGTTAGTATTAGTTGTATGTGTAATAATGATTGCTAAGAGCCGTGGTCTTGCCGCTGGCTTATTGGCTGCCCTTATAATGGTAACCCTGATGCATTCCACAGTTGAGGGTCTCGATGCTCACTCACCCTCTGGCGCACACTGTCTACCTAAACAAAGTGGAAAACCTGTATCCTGCTTAAGTGGAAATCCGGCTAAACCAGATGATACTAAATGTGGGGTTGCTCGTGCGGTTTGTACAGAACAGGGGCAATGTAAAGCTATCATAGATCCAAAATTTGAAATGCTGGAAACGGAAGCTGCTAAGGATGTAAGTACGTTTGATGTAAGATTACATGAAGGAATGAATAATATGGCAGCGCGTGCTAATACAATAGAAGCAATGAAATTCCAAAATGGCTTCACGGGTAACCGTGAACCGTTTAAAGGTTTTCTATAAATTTTATTACTATAATATAAGATGGTTAAAAACTGCTTTGACTGCATGATGAAGGGGTTTGATATGAAAATTGCTTATATTATATGCTTTGGAATTATATTATTTTGTTTATCTGTCGTACCTTCTAAGTCGGAAGGATTCATCGGTCAGGCAATTAGAACGCATATTAATAGGCGACGGCGAGGTGTTCGGCAAGCGCGTAGGCATTATAGAAGAAAAGTTGAAAATTATTTAAACCGATTGAGACGAAAATATCTTTAGAAATTATTTCTTCCGATAATATAAGATGGCAAAAAAGGCAGCAGTAATAAATAATAAATTCAGTTTTGGAAGCATGTTACACAGTATAAATAATAGTAAATTTTTCGCAGGCTTAGTAATGATCATGTTGAATATTGGGTCAAAATATATCACCATTAAATTAAGTAAATCACAAGAGGCGTATCTTGGTGGCGTAATTGCCAGACAGATGTTAATCTTCTCTATTATTTGGATGGGTACAAGAGATGTTCTTATTTCTCTTGGAATGACAGCTGTATTTGTGGTACTTACAGATCATTTATTTAACGAACAAAGCGACTACTGCGTCATACCACATCATATGCGTAAATATGAAGATCTTTTAGATGGTGATAAAGATGGGAAGGTCACCGACGAAGAAGTTAAAAAGGCAAGGGAGGTTCTTGAAAAAGCCAGGAAAAAGGAAATTAAGGTAAATCATTTGAGGCAACTTGAAAACTTTAGAGCACGACTTGTTTACTAATTATATATTATTAATCTTTATAATATATATAAATGTCTACACAGCAAGCAAGAGACTTCATATTTAACTCCTTAGTTACAGGTTTAAATAATATACAAAGCATTGGCAATTTGGGAGTGAGTGTACTGCAGCAAGTTGCAAACTCGGTTCAACCCGTCGCAACAACCAACGAGGAATTAGCT
>Ga0114925_10000091_pt1 | contig 31755 bp, 19 predicted proteins | sample SumtaG_2_FD_87287 | JGI IMG/M metagenome (GOLD analysis project Ga0114925, IMG submission 87287) | Deep subsurface microbial communities from Indian Ocean to uncover new lineages of life (NeLLi) - Sumatra_00607 metaG | ecosystem: Environmental > Aquatic > Marine > Oceanic > Sediment | place... | reverse complement strand
CACGTTTGCCACAAAATCTTGCCGAACAACCTCTAGTCGCTCTAGCTCCGTAACATCGTTTAAGACGATTACGGCCCCACCCTCACCAGACGGATCTCGGAGCGCTGTACCCTGAGCACGAATCGTTCGTTTTGGTGGCCCTGTAAGATCGAAATCATCCTCTATTGGCTCACGACAATCAATTGCTCGAAGAACAAAGTGGCGAATCGCTGGATTTCGCACAATACTCTGAAGAGGCTTTCGTAGAGCGCCGTCGATATCGGTATTCAAGAGAGTTGCTGCTGCTTGATTAAGACCAACAATTTTTTGCCGAACATCGACCGCAAGCACACCCTCCATCATGCTATCGAGGACAGCCTCTTGTTCAATATCTCTTCGCCCTAGGGTCAAGCCTCGCTCTACAAGTCTTTCTTTAAGAATACTGGTTGCTTCAGCAATCGTTGCTAATTCTGCAACTTCCGGCTTTGGTATTGGCTCTGTTCCATCACCACTTACAACACGTTTGATTGCACGAGCAAGATCACGTGCTGGTTTTGCGACCCAAAGAGCAATCAGCCATCCAATGAATAGAGCAAACAAGCCAACAGAAATAAAACCAAACAAAAGCTTTTTGAGAGAACCCGACAGAATATGGTCTGTCTCATGGGTATCTGCCGCCAGGCAGAGGGCCCCTACCGGAGCATGCATGGGACCGAATGGAACAGCGACTACAAGAAGACGACTATTTTTATCCACATTGTACCTGCTTGTCTTGGCAATTCTCCCAACTTCTGTTTCGCCAAGAAGGTGCTTGAGGTCGGGCAATGTGTCGATGACAGTATCGTTTAATGACTCTTCGGAGGCTGTCATCCCTAAACGATTTCCTTGAAAATCAAACACCCCTATTCTCTGTTGTTCTGAACGAATGATTTCATTCACGAGCGATGTGATTTGCTCTTCTTGAGATGGATCGACAACTTCTCTAAGAGATTCTGCCAAGCCAACAGCAATTGACACCATCCGCTTGAACTCCGCTTCTTCCGTGACAGCAGCTATTCGTACAGTTGAGAGCCAGTAGCAACTGGCTAGCACGATCACTAAAGCTACTGCGTAAGTTCCAAAAAGCTGCCTTGAAAGACGGGGTTTAGGCATAATATTACGAGGGGTTTAAGATTTATGCCCGGAACCGATACCCTACGCCCCGAACAGTCTCAATATTACCACCAAAAGAACCAAGTTTTTTTCTTAAACCGGCTACTTGCACGTCAACTGATCGTTCTGTAACTGGATAATCCTCTCCCTTAACTGCATCGACAATCTGACTTCTGCTGTACGCCCACCCTGGTCGTTTTGCGAGGAACTGAAGAAGAGCAAACTCGGTATATGTCAAGTTTATTGACTCACCCTGTAACTTCACCTCATGCCGACCAGGATGAATTACAAGTTCTCGAATCTGGATAATCGTATCGTGCTGAGTACGTAATTCTGCATCTTTACGACGCATTAAAGATTTTACTCTGGCAAGCAAGACGCGTGGACTAAAAGGTTTCGTGACATAGTCATCAGCACCACCATCAAGGCCAGTAATGACATCTCGCTCTTCACTCTTAGCTGTGAGCATGATGATTGGTACTTCACGTGTTTTTAAATCTCCCTTGAGACGCCTACATACTTCAAGACCATCAATTCCAGGAAGCATTAAATCAAGGACAATAAGATCCGGCAAACTCTGCCTGACTGAATCAACAGCCTTTTCTCCGGTATCGACGCATGTAACTGAATGTCCTTCCTTCGCAAGTGTATATCGCACTAATTCAAGAAGGTCTTCCTCATCATCGACAACAAGTATGTTGTGGTGAAGTACTGAGTCGTTGCTGGACATTTTGAGAGTACGCAGGGTTTGTACGATTTAGACTTCTACAACTTTAAATCAAATCTTTGATAACCAGCAATGAGACATATTTGCTTGTTATTTCAGTTCTTCGGATGCGATAAATCCAGGATTGATTACGCAGCTAACACGCTATCCTTTACAGGTCATATCTGCAAATACTTACATAAATATATTTGGTTTATGTGAGGTCTCATCTGTCGAAAATCCCACTTAAGACAGTAACATTTCGACATCTTCGGTTGTCAGTCCTGAAAGAATGCCTGTATCTGCAGAAATGATTGATGCTGCGAGTTCACGTTTTTGATCCTGAAGGGCAAGAATCTTCTCTTCAACTGTATCTCGGGCAATGAGTCGATAGGCAAAAACAGGCCGTGTTTGACCAATGCGATGAGCCCGGTCAATAGCTTGGGCCTCCACTGCCGGGTTCCACCAAGGATCAAGAATATAGACATAGTCGGCCGCAGTCAGATTCAAACCCTGTCCTCCTGCTTTCAGGCTAACCAGAAACAGCCGACAATCTGAATCTTCCTGAAACCTTTCAACACGGCTTTGTCTATCAGTGGTCTTGCCGTCTAAATATTCATACGTCCGACCTCGCTCATCTAATTTTTGTCGAAGAATCGCAAGAAAACTTGTAAATTGACTAAACACCAACACCTTGTGTCCTTCATCGAGCACTTCATCAAGTTGCTCCAAAAGCGTATCTAGTTTTGTAGACGGATCATCAATTCTTTTTGCATCTATCAAGCCAGGGTGACACGCTGCTTGACGAAGTCGTAAAAGAGCCTCCAGTACGGCAATGCGACTACGACCGATTCCTTGCTGGCCAATTCGAGTTGTAAGTTCTTTGCGGTAATGCTGACGAAGATCGTCATATGCTTTTCTTTGTTGGTCACCTAACTCACAGAATAGTGTTTGCTCCGTTTTTTCAGGCAGGTCTGTGAGCACCTCTGTTTTTGTTCTTCGAAGCAGATAGGGCCTTACTGCTCGTGCCACAAGTTCTGACCCGTTCCCACGACCACCGGCAAGAAATCTTTTTAGGCGGCCAGCCGTTCCGAGCTGCCCTGGATTCAGAAACTCAAAGATACTCCACAGTTCACCGATATGATTTTCAACTGGCGTACCCGTCAGAGCCAATCGCTGTCTCGCCCGTAGCAGCCGGCATGCCTTCGCAGCCTGACTCGTTGCATTTTTGATTGATTGGGCTTCGTCAAGAATGACATAATCAAAATCAGTTTTTCGGTGCTGAGCTATGTCACGACGGAGGGTACCGTACGTTGTAAGAACAAGATCAAATTGGTCTATTTTCTCCGCTGAATCAGTCCGTTCTTGACCTGTGTAGTTAAGTAGACGTAATTCTGGCGCAAAACGTTCGGCTTCTTGCATCCAATTAAAAATCAAACTTTTTGGCACAATAACAAGTGACGGTCGCTTCGCTATACCAGCTTCCTCAAGCACCCGCTGCCTCCGCACCAGTAAAGCGAGCACCTGAATGGTCTTTCCAAGACCCATGTCATCTGCAAGACAACCACCAAGGCCTAGTCGCTCAAGAAAACTCAGCCACCCAAGACCTTCTTTCTGGTAGTGTCGCAAGCTACCGTCAAATCCATTCGGCTCATTTTCCGGTTCAGGCCTACCACCCGCAGCCAGTTCATCACGAATCACAGAAAATGCATCATCCACCTGCGACTGTGGCATTCCGGCTATAAGTGCATCAAGCAGAGCTGCCTGCATTCGGCCATACCGTAGACGGCCATTTTTTTCCTGCGCGAGTGCAAGGAGGGGCTCCAGCTGAGTGGCAAAGTCAGCTGGCAAGATTCCACGAGAGCCATCCTGCAAATCAACTGCTCCATCACCTCTTGCCAAAGCAGAAAGGAGTTCAGGCATATCTGCGATCACACCACCAAAATCAATCGATCCGGAAAGTTCAAACCAATCAATCCCGCTATTTACATTCCACGCTACATTTCCAGCCGGCCGATATCGTCGTCCAGATACCTCTACTGCCCACCCCACACTTGCTAATTGTGACACTGATGCATCGAGTCGTGAACGAGGAATCTCAACATGGTGCGTTGGGGCTGAATCATCTTCAGTGGCACTTGCGTGTCCGGTGCGTACTGGAGAAAATCCAAAACGTGGCAATGCTTTGAGCGCTTCTCGCTCTGCTATTTTATTTCGGCGAACAAGTCGACGCCTTGCTGCATCAGCAGCACCACCAGCTGGATCATCTGCAGCTATCTGCATGCCACCGTAATCAAACCAAATGCTCCCTCCCAGCTGAATTTTTGATTTGCTTTTACGTGACTTACGCTTCGGGCGGCCGAGCGATTCCTCCGGATCAACAGATTCGACTTGCTCTTCGTCTTTTACACTAGGTGAATCATCTAGCACTAATTTCGGCTGCGGCCTTCCTGACTCGACCTGCCATCCTGTCCATCCCGGCAGTTCTAGTTTGGGTAAGTCCGCAAGTGAAGCAAGCTGCTCAATGAGCCCATCGACCTGTGACCCAGAAAGTTCAATTGGACCTCTTCTATCAAATTGCTCCATCCAGCCTCGAAGACCCACTTGTTCGTCTTGCTCTGAGAACTCACCCTGATCTTCCTCTGCAGAAGCGTCAATAACGAGTCGACACAGCCGATCTTCAAACACGAGAAACCCAGCTCGCAGAATCAATCTCGGTGTTTGCAGCGACTGTCGCTCACTACCCCTGACAAGAAGGCCATTGAGACTGGCCTTCTTTGGACAAACTCGCTTTTCCTTTTTCGAGACAAGGTCATTCTGTAGACAGGCTTCAAGACCCGTATCGTCACCGGGCTCTATGATTAAGGCAAATTCCCATGGTCGACCGGCATCCCACACTAATGGCACGATTGCTTCTGGTGCGCGACGGGGCTCTGGTTGGAAAACGAGCCGACCTTCTGCACAAAGCATCGCTAGATCCCTCGCTGCAGATTGTCGGCTGAGCAAAAAGCGACTCATGGTACGTTCTTCAAGTGTCTGGCCACCATGATGTGTTTCAGCAGACATTGTGCCAGCGAGCATGGAAAGGACACGCTTTTCATCAGCATCAAAATGACCAAACGAAATCGCCTGTGGACCAATAATGATTGGCTTTGGTTGACCAGAAGGATTACCAGATTCATCAATCGGCATACGACATGGCTGCAATGCAACAAGTCGACTATCAGCCGATGCTGCATCAAGTAAAAACATCAGAGTGCCAGTACTTTTTCGTAAACCACCTAAGGCAACACTGGTTGTTCGTAATGCTGGCTCAACCAATCGCCGACGGTTTTCAAGTTCAGTAGACCATGCTGGCTGTCGTCCTTTTTTTTGCCCCGAGCGTCCCTCACCATGTCGATTCCGATTTAACTGCAGGCCATCTGACTGTGATTGGCCTGAATACGCCACATCGTTCTCTTGTCGCGATGCCGAGAACTTTTCGGCTTCAATATCTTCAAGGTCATCTGCCTCATCAACAACTATATCGAGTGTTACTGGTGTCTGCTCTGCAATACCACTAAGCAGGCCACGTCGATCAACCTCAAGCAGAACAGCTGCGACGAGTGCACATGGTTTACCAGCTCGTCCATCGGGACTTGTACAACGACTCTCGAGGATCATGCCGCCCCGTCGATTTGCAGAGAGTTCAAGAAAGACTTCGTGGTTTGTCCCATCATCACTCGAAAGTGTTGCCTGGACTTGGCCAACACGGGGACAGACAACTTTTTCTGGCACGAGATGCCGTGCTCGCTTGCGGTCACGCGGATCAAAAAGATGAAAGAGGCGTTGCTCCAAAGTGGTCATATTTATTTTTGTTACTTAGCGAATGGATAATAAATAAATCAAACAAATGCTCAAACGAACTGGCTTGGTAATCGTGAAAGCCAACTCCTAGTTTTACCCCAATTCGCACAGAAACACAGACGAAAAATATTCAGAGAATTTGCCTGTGATACGACAACGAGTTGACTGGCTCTCTATTTTTGTTTAACAGTTGAGATGAACTCCAACACATTTTCGACTGGAGTTTCTGGCAAGATGCCGTGACCAAGATTCATGATGTGTCCCGGGCGGCCCCCAACACGTGCAAGGATATCTTCCGTCCGACGACGTACAACATCGGGTGTAGTATGCAATACGGCCGGGTCTAGATTACCCTGCACGCCACGATCGTACCCCACCTGCTTCCAGGCATGATCCAATTCCGTACGCCAATCAATACCCATGACAGTGCCACCTGCTTCGGCCGCATGCGGCAACAAATCCGGATTCCCCGCTGCAAAATGAATCGCTGGCCCCCTTCCTGCTATTGATTCAAAGACGGCGCGGCTGTGGGGTAAAACGAATTCCTTGTAGTGTTCCGGTGAGAGACAACCTACCCAGCTATCAAAGACCTGTACCGCATTTGCTCCAGCGTCAAATTGAGCATGAAGATATCTGGCAATCGTTCTTGCAAGTCTTTCCATGAGTTCGTGCCAAGAATCAGGATCGGTCAACATCAATCGTTTTGTATGCAACCAATTACGACTTGTTCCTCCTTCGATAGCATATCCTGCCAAAGTAAATGGAGCGCCAGCGAAACCGATGACAGGCAATTCTTTTTGAAGACCGGCACGTGTTAAACGTACCGTTTCAAAAACAAAGCTAAGTGAATCAACATCAACGAGCTCATGAAATCGATCGAGATCTTCCCTGCTACGAAGTGGATTATGTATGATGGGTCCTTCACCAGCAGCAAATTCCAAATCAAGGCCCATCGGCTGCAACAGTGGCAGCAAATCACTAAAGATAATTGCTGCATCCACACCAAGTCGATCCACTGTTGCCAACATGACTTCAGAAGAAAGCTTTGGGTTTTTGCATAGCTCTAAGAATGTAGTCTTATTACGAATGGCCCGATATTCTGGAAGATACCTGCCTGCCTGCCTCATGAGCCAAACTGGTGGACGAGATACCGGTTCAAGCCGACATGCCCTCATAAAAAGGGAGTCTTCAACGATGCCAGTGGCTAGCTCTTTTTGTTCTGGTAAATGAGAATCATCATTCATAATAGCTCAGTATAGTTTGTCAGGAGCCGTTGTTGGCTCAAAGTCATCAATTTCTTGGATACAATAAGAATGTTCACAATGAGAAATAGTTTATTACTCTGTTTCGGGAATAAAGACTGGTCTTAGCCCTATATAACCAATGTTCATTCTGCGTGGGATCCTTCACTGACTTCATAATCATCGTCGATATTTGTGCATATAGTTTGTCCATGTTTGGAGTGAGTTTTTATTAAAGGTCTCTATGACTGATTTCATCTCGCGAATTTCTGTTGTTTGCTTTGCCGCCAGCTATGGTGTCGCACTCATATTTGAGGCAAGCCGGCTATGGTTTCGGTCGGGAGTTCGCGGCATCACAATGATTGGTTTTGTGACTGCCGGCCTGGTTGCACACAGCCTCTATCTTATCTGGAGATCGACCACACTTCCTTCGGTACCATTATCGAGTGAGTTTGATTGGTATCTTCTTGCTGCCTGGCTTTTAGCGGCTGGATCTCTTTGGATGACAGTCTCAAATCCTCGAACACCAGTTGGGCTTTTTGTGCTACCCGCCGTATTAGCTCTTATTGGAGTTGCTGAACTTTCAAGCCGAGAACCATTTCCACAGAGTCCTGCAACACAAATTTGGGGTGTTATTCACGGAAGCTTCAATCTTGTTATGAGCGTCGCTGTGGTACTTGGTGGCCTTGCGGGTGGCATGTGGCTTATTCAGGCTGGACGACTTGCGAGGAAGCAGGCCCCACTGCAAGGATTTCGTATGCCCAGTTTGGAAAAGCTATCGAACTGGTCATCACGAATGGCCGTGACTGCCGCAGTATCAGGCAGCCTTGGCTTTCTTTCAGGAATAATTTTGAATATTGTCAATCAGCAACGCGGTCTTTTGGGGAGCGTACCATGGACAGACCCTGTTGTTCTACGCATGGGCGCACTCGTTGCTTGGCTCACGTTTGTGGCTGGTACATCACGAGCGATGCGACAGCGGGCGATAGGCCGAAGAGTCATAGCACTGCTGTCACTTGTTAGCCTTACACTGCTCACATTTTCAATCTTATGGGGAGTACTTGGAACTACGCAGCACGGACTTACTCCTTCACAGAAGCATACTTCGGTCATAACCAAGCCTGTTGGAGACGCTTTATGAGCCTCGCCTTCGCAGGAGGAAGTCACCGTACTGTCCCAATTGAGCTACGTGAAAAACTGGCTTTTTCATCAGAGCAAGCAACCGAGGCACTGGTTCGCTTTCGGAAGCAGTTCCCCGGAAGTGAAGCGGTCCTTTTGTCAACCTGCAATCGCATTGAGTTGTACGCTGCCGACGAGGAACGCCGAGGGCCACCTCCACCAGATGAATTAGCAATGTTTTTAGCAGAATGCCGAGGTGTCGATCCTATCAATGCCGGAAAAGTTCTTGGTGGAGAGCAAGGATCGGCTGCTGTGAAGCACTTATTTTGTGTTGCAGCAGGACTCGACAGCATGGTTCTTGGTGAGCCTCAGATAGTTGCACAAGTCAAACAGGCATGGCAGCTTGCTCAAAATAGTGGAACAACTGGTCCTCTTACTGGAGAACTCTTTCAGGCCGCCTTACGAGCTGCAAAACGCGTAACAACTGAAACAGCTGTCGGACGAGAACGTTTATCAATCCCAAGTATCGCGGTCGCTGATTTTGCCAGTGGTGTGTTTGAACGATTTGATGACAAACAGGTACTTCTCATTGGTGCCGGCAAAATGGCGGCTGAAACCCTTCGTTATCTTCGTGACGCCGGGTCACAGAACATTCGAATTATTAATCGCTCCATGAAGCGGGCTCACAGTCTGGCACAACGACTTGAAGCTCAAATTGGTGATTTCGACAACATGTCTCATGAACTTGTAAATGCAGATCTTGTTGTGAGTACGACTGGTGCCACAGAACCCGTAGTCACGCTAGACCTCTTCCAAAAAATTCAAGATCAGAGAGAGGGACGCCCCCTTGTTGTTCTTGACCTTGCGGTTCCTCGAGACTTCGATTCACGCATCGGCACCCAGCCTGGAGTTTGGCTTTACTCAATTGATGACCTTGGTCAGGCCTGCGATTCCAATCGACGCAGAAGACAAAAGCAACTTCCTGCAGCACTCACAATTGTTGATGAAGAAACTCGTCGGTTCATGGGCGACATGCATCATCGGTCAACTGCTCCGGTCATTGAACAACTACGAGCAGGATGGAATGAAACAGGTGAAGCAGAACTTGATCGACTTTTTCGAAAGCTTCCAAATCTTGATTCAAATAGTCGGCAAGAAATACGACAGTCGTTCGAAAGGTATGCAGCGAAAATGCTCCATCCTCCTATGGCTTCCTTACGAAGTGAAAGTAAGGCTGGGCCACCTCACGGACTCCTTGAAGCGTTAAGGCGACTCTTTGATTTGAAAGAGTAAAGCGTGAAAGAGCATCTGCTAATACAGAAATCAGTGGACTGTTAACTTGTAAAACGCTTGACGCTTTCACGAATTTGCAATTCTGGATTCAACGCAGGCCACTCATAGTTTTTCTTGCCTATCAAGGCAATAAGGGCTTTAGAGGCAGCCACACCCATTTCGTACGAGGGCTGCCGCACCGTTGTGAGCGGCGGCGTCATAAAGGCTGCCTCCGCCTGGTCGTCGCAACCTATAATTGAAACATCATCTGGAACTCGGATGCCCCTTCGATAGAGGGCAAGTCTTGCACCAAATGCAACCATATCATTTGCAGCAACTATTGCACTAAAGCAAATGCCTTGATCAAGAAAGTAATTGATGGCCATGAGTCCCGCATGCCCACTAAAGTCACCTTGATAAACAAGTTCATCAGATAAACTGAGGCCTGCCTCTTGAATCGCTTCAACGTGACCTACAAAACGATTCTGGGCATCGGGGTGACCCTCTATTCCATGAATAAATGCAATCCGTGTATGCCGCTGTTCTAAAAGATGTTTCGTTGCCAGATATCCAATCTGTTTGTTATTGACTGAGACACACTGTTCTTCGAGGCCTTCTATGTCTCTCGCAGCAACAATAAGTGGCAGTTGTGTTTTGTAGGACTGAAGTTCTGATGCATCAATGTCACCACCAACAACAAGCAATCCATCAACTTTTCTTGAAATAAGTGTCTCAATTGCAGCCGCTTCTCTAGCGTGCTCCCATCTTCCGTCAACAAAAATTGGGGTATAGCCTGAGCCTGCTAAGCCTTCAATGGCTCCCTGGGCAATTGTATCGTAGAAAGGACTACCAATATTTTGGGTCAAGATGCCAAGCGTCATTGACTTTCCACTCGCCAGTCCCTGAGCAAACACATTCGGCTTGTAGTCTAGTTCAGCGATGGCCTGATGAACGGCAGATCGTTTCTGTTCATTGACGACAGCAGTCCCATTTAAAACTCTTGAAACTGTACTTTTTGATACATTCGCCCGTTTTGCTATATCATCAATCGTGACACCGTCTCGCACTGTCTCTGCTGATCGCGATTGGTGAGTCTCTCGATTGATCATGGTTATTTTCTTGATTGCCAGGCACAAAGCTCATTAGGCGATTTTCACTTCACTCCCTTTTTGGAAGTAAACCTTGCCGCTATCTGGTTACTGAGTGTCATTCTAAAATAGACTGGAACCGGTTTCATAGCAATCTAATTCGTCTGAAAGCGCATTAAGTGGCAAAGCAAATGCCCTTTTACTTGTCACGGGGCATACGTGGAACAATCGCAACTGTTTCCTGACGTGGGGAACAATGCTTTCATGCTCTTCATCAGAACATCTGCTCATCATGTTAAGAATGTTCGGATGGGTACACAGCTCTTTAGGGACTCACAAAGAATGGCCAATTTTCACTACAACCAGATCCATGTCCATCACGAACAGTCACAAATAGTCGATAACCACCCGTTTTCTGTGGCGCCTGAATTCGTATCTGATCAGAACCAGAGCCATCAATAACTCGACTCTCAATAATGTCTGGCCGTTTTTCAGCGTCACCTCCAATTTTCCGATCGGTACTTTCTTTTACGATCTCCCATATGTACGACAAATCGTCACTGTCAGGGTCACGGTATTCCACATGTGCATCGAGAATTTCACCGGGACCTACTCTCTTACCGGCGAAAGTGATCCTGTTGCTCTGCAGAATCGGTGCTCTATTTCGAGGCCATGATCCAGTCCATGCTTTGGTCATCGCATCGACGACAAGTGTTTTTTCACCAGTAGGAAGGAGCATGCCGAACCAGGTTGCCGTTGTCTCCTGTTTGTGCCCCCACAAAAATGCATAACCACCCAGACAGTATTTCTGTCCAACTTGCGTACCATCTTTTGAAGTCGCATCCAAGATAGAAGATGTTGCAGCAAAATAGGTTGATGCCTTACTTCGGCTCGACGGCTCTAGAGGTGCTTTCCAGGTTGTTGACGCGACCTCCCAAGGACCAGGAGGACCATATTCACTCACACAATATGGTTTTTCCCACCCAAGATCTCGAAGAGTCTTGTCCATTCCAACTGATCCGGAATAAACATTCACTCCAAGAATATCGATGAGTGGTGCATACTTTTTTATGGTGGCTAACTTCGCATCATTCACATTTGCCACCACAGTCATTACGGGATGGTCCGGATCGTGTTTCTTAACGAGGCTGGCGAGTGTGTTTACCTCTTTCCAAATCTGAACACTGTCTCCCTTGCCATCAGGGCCTTCCATTTCATTTCCCAAACCCCAACATAGCAGTGCTGGGTGGTTCTTCAGCCTTTTTATCGCGTTAACTACCTCATCACGTTGCTGAGTAATTGAATTTGGATCGTCATAACGAAAGCCATGTCGTTCATGACCAAGCCACAATCCAACTGTGACAAAAATATTCTTGTCATACGCATGATCGAGGAGAGACTTACCGTCAACTTTCTTCTCTGCTGATGCAGCATCCCATGTCCGAATCGCGTTACCACCACATGAAGAAAGTAATTCAATATGTGATGTCCCACCAACACCCCTGATCACAAAGTGTTCTTCATTGACGTACAGTTGGTAGCCATCTTTGGCACTGCCACGAATCCTGACCCGTGATCCATCAGCAGCTACACTTGTTTGTGCAACAAGAGCGCAGAGAAACAGAAATGTAACGTTGTCGAGGATGCTTTTAACTATTTGAGTTCTAATCATCCAGTTGTGCGTCAAAATCTAATTCCTTTATTTTTGCTACTGCAGCTTCTGATGGCTTCCAAAACCAGCCTTGAGGGTCCCAGCACTGACAGAACCCGTAGTCATCAACAAGGCTCTTGTAAGCCTCCACTGCCTCAGAAGATTTTCCTTGCTGCGACAGTGACTCTCCTTGAATAAATAAGATTGTTCCTACATCATTCAGAGCCCAATATGAGTGAATTGTATCGTCGTCCCCACCTGCAAAATCAGAGAGTGAACTCTGCTGTTTTTTTGCTTCGTCTTGGTAGAGCTCACAACACTTCTTTGTGTACGCAGTAACATTGTCATGCTCACCTGCTGCCAACGCTTCCCAAGCTTTCGTCACCAAAGTCGATGATTTACTATCACCGAAGTCTTGTGCCAGCAAATCGGATTTTACACTTGATAGAACTGCTACAAGAACGAGAAGAACACACCAGCGAAGTTTCATCCGGTTTAATTTTTGAATCATTCCACTATTCCTCATCTTTATGAAAAGCTAAACATAACTTTTGTGATCAGCCTCTACCATCACCCTGCGGGCACTCGACACCCACATCAATTCTTACAATGTTACCCGTGCGATTGAAGATCGCCTCTGACTCCTGCTTTGTCAGACGCATACGGTTTCGAATCACCTCTCCGCCTGATCGTGATATAACCCGAATACCCCGGCCTCGACCATTAGTTGCGTAAATTATCGGGACCTGGCAAAACGTAAATCCAAATAATCCAGCATCAAGATCAATGCTGGCTCGATTCCCGTCAACGTCGTAATATTGAAACTGCCCTGGCATGCTTTGAAATTCAGAGTGATCCAGAATTACATTTTCAAAATGAATACGGCCTTCACAAATAACAATACCGAGTTCTAGTAGTCGTGTAAGTAAATCTTCTTTTACCTGTCCTGTCATACCTGGTTGCTGGGCACCTGCATGAGCTGGTGTATGTGAATAAGGATCTGAGGGAAAGGCACCATACGAGCGAACAGATTTACTTTTCCAAACACCATTTCGAATCTTAAAGAAGTGTTCTTTAAGTTCTGGAATTACTGGCTCACCTCGAAACTGTCTTGTTTGAATTTGTTGGGCAACTGCGTGGACAAGCTTTGAAACCATGTGCCAATAAATACTTCCAAGGCCTTCATATGCATAAAAATTTGTAGCTCTTCCAGAAAAAGTTTCATGGTGGAAGACGGCTTCCCAAAGATTTGATATTTGCCTGCGATCCTCTTGTGTAAATTCCCACTGGTTCTCTGTGTTATTCCACAAGTCTATCTTCGCATTCAGATCGGCATTGTTTCGGAGATCACTCGCAAAATGCAATCCCCCATCTTCGTTTTGGCAGAGCAGGTCACAGCCCCCAGCATCAATCACTCTTCGTGCTATTGAATTATTTTTAAACCACTCTTGAGGAATCTGATTTTTTTCAGAAAACTTTTTTTCTGCTTGGTTCGGGTACAATAAATAACTGTCTTGGTCAGGACGATACAGATCACTTTTTTCCAAGGCATTCAGAAGTTCAACAACTTCTTTTTGGCAAAGCACATTGGACTCCAGAATCGCTACCTGACCCTCTAACATAAGCCCAACTGGAGCAATATGAATTTCCTCATCACCCACACAGACCCAATTGTAGGATTCATAAAGACCATCCGAACGCCGGTTACCTCGTATCGTCTCCTCAAGGACATGAATCGCTCTGAGACAGAACCGCCGAATATCTGCTATAGCAACATCGGTTCTCTTACCAGAGAAACCACTGTACACCGTTTCCCTATAAGTCTCTGCAGCTTTTTGTAGGCCAGCTAAAGTAAATCGACGCGTTATCGAATCTATCGTTCTACCAGAAAACAGTCTGCAACCATCAAGAACCGATATAATGGATTGCAGAAATTGAGAAACTTCATAAGAGATTCGAATACTTTTTTCACTCACGTCCTCAAACAGTTCATCAAGTCTCTCAAGAAAAACCTTTAAGTGGCATGCCGTAATAACAGATGCGCCCTTACCCGCAAGTGCATTTAGGGCATCGTTCCACTCGGGTCGCTGTGTACTAAGCCAGATCCCTGCCCCGGGAACAAAATTTGAAACCTTTACCAGCGATGTTAGCAGTAACTTCTCAGCGAGTGACACATAATGAATCTTCTTATCAAGGTTTTTCACAAGGACTGCATCTGATCCACTCGACTGTATGTTCCGTCGAAGCGAATCATTCGCCGCAGCGTCAAAAATTACTGTATCACCTGGCGTTTTTAGAATCTCTTCAAATGGCTTGAGTCGGTAGGGCACATCAACATACACACACCGATCAGCGGTTAAATCTTGCCTGAGATTTTCTGGAAAGTAGTTCCTGTAACGTGAGAGCAAACGATGCAAATAAATAATTTGATGATCGCCCCAGTACCCAATCGTTGCCCAAGGATCATTCGGGTCAGGCTGTTCCCAATCGATACCATCAAGTTGGATACGGTATGGATTATACCCATCGACTGTGGACGCATTTACGAACCGATAAACCATTCCCTCCAGTAGTTGAGGAAAAGAATCGGCGAGCGCTTCCCAATTTTGAAAGACATCTCTCCAGTTGCCCTCAAAACCGATTTGTCTCTCACCATCTTTATTCCGCGACGGAATAGAGAAACTATTCCAGGGCCTTGATGGGTCACCGTGACGTCTGCTTAGAGTAAGAGGTAAAAACTCAGTAGCAATTCGATCAATATCTTTACAACTCTGCCTCCTACACTCATCCAGAAGTTCACTTTTTTGGAGCGATTGCGGGAGTATTTCCAACCAGTTTCTGTTCTCTCTAAAGCAGTCTTTATTCCGCTTTTCTACATGCCGTAAAAAATCATTCCGTCGTATAGTGTACCCATCAAGTGGAATGCCGCCTCGCATAATGTTTAGTAACGCATTCGAAAGGTGACGATGAGACTCTGCCTCGTCTCCTGAGTACTGAAGTCCATCAACTCGGCCTGCAAATGCATGTAACTCAGCATTAGTTTGTGATATATCGTCCTTAATACTCACATCTGAGATATTGCCTTTCTGCAGTGAGCGACGTAGATCGTGAAGGTCACAAGCATCAACAGCGACATCACAAACAATATTCCATTCTATGTTCTCGTCAGCAGACAAACTATATTCGTCGACCCTGTAGAAGGCTGGCTTTACCCCACGCTTTGTGCACTCAGTCCTGACAGTCATCCCATCACGAAACAGATTAATTTGATCATCTGAGAGGAGAAACTTCGTTGACGGACTCGACGACGGAGTCCAAGCTACAGTACTCCGCAAAGCTTCACTGGCTTCGGGCCGGTCAACTGGTATTGAACTCAACGAATGAACACTCACTCCTAAACCCTGGATGAGTTCAGATTGTTTATATGCATCAGCGAGGTTGCTGTATCGCTGCTGAAAAATATGCCCAACACCCGCTGGCAGTATTCCGTGGACACCATCGCAGACCGTTACTCTACAGTCCTGCTCATTATGGTTCGTTATTCCAGCAGTGCGCACAAAACCATAACGGGCGCTTACTGACCACTCATACCAGAAACTTAACCCAAGTGTTTCATTGTGCTCTTGGAAACAGACCTTGTCACCAATCAAATTTTTGGAGAGTTCACGGTCAACATGGAAAAGACTTTCTTGCTCTCCAAAGGGTTCCCAGCAGGTAACGTCTTCATCGCGATGAACCCAAATTATCGTCTTCGGCCCTACTGCATTTTTGAGAGCCAATAGAGCATCCGCTGGGTAGTACGGAAACAAGGCATGGTCTGCATTTTTCCGTCCACATGTCACCGCACCGTTACTATAGAGAAACATCCAGTGATCATCACTGCTAAGTACCGTCATGAGAAATGGAGGAATCTGATCTACCGCTTTAATGTTAGCAAAGCTATTACCAGTCTCTCCTGGCAAAACATAGCTGAGATACGGTTCCTCGTTATTTGTGGTAGTACCAATTTTTTCTGGAGACCGTTCTGATCTCTGATTATTGGCAATGCTCATGACCTACTCCAAATAACAACAATCTCAACAAGCGCACAATCGACAATTACAGCTGTGCATGCAGCATCCATCAAATAAGGCTACATCTGACAGCTCAAATAACCTGGCTTGATTCAAACGTGTTTCCTTTAAAACACGAAGAAACAAATCTGCAGATAGCCCACTCTTATGAATTCAAGTACGCGAAATCTATTTTTTAGACCACATTCAAAGTGAACTAATTTCCGCTTCTGTCAGCTCACGAACAACACGGCTTCCGAGAAAGCCAACGTTCTTTTTTCCATCAACGCCAGTTGTCTCAAAAATTACTGGCAACCCAAGTGATGCCAATGAAGGACCTTTTTCTCTCTCCTCCCGAGACAGCGTTTTTCCTTCATCCAGATCTCCCGGGTCTTCCGTAACACCCTTTTCGCGTTTCGGCCTCTCTCCATATGCGATGTCAAATTTTTGGGAATCTCTTTCGCTCACGAATAGGTTGTCAAGATTGTCTAAAGACACACCCATTCGATCTAGCCTTTTGTCACCAAAATTCTCAATGAAAAGACGGAATTCTTTCTCGTCTTTTGGACCACGATTTCGAATTTGGCTGAACTGGTTGTAAAGATTCGTTAGACGAAAAACATTACTCGGATTAGCGTTTTGTATACGTTGTTCCGGAGTAGCACGTCCGTCACCACATCCAGGAATCACAAATAACAATGAAAAAACACCCAACAGAAACTTTTTATTCATTTTTTTCCCCTGTAAGTTGGTGGCGTCAGCACGACAACTGACGCCACCGTAATCCCATGTTGAACAACTACAGATCATTCGCACTGGCTACATTACCATCGTTGCGTTTGGCCAGATTGATAAGCACTTGAATGTCAGCATTGAAAGGAATCGTTTTTACTGATCCATCGCTCATGCTGGCAGAGAAAACACCAGGATGTGCCGAACCGAAACCTTGCTCGACAATTCGTGTCTCGCCATTACTTCCCTGTCCATACTGGAACCACCAGCCCCAAGGACGCTCCTGAAAATCTCCTCGGGGAGTACCGAAGTTATTTGTACCGAAGTAACGAATAGAACCCCAATCACTCGGTGCAAAACGACCTGGATCTTCCCACCACATGGCGCCACCACCAGTCATCTGATAGTTCTGTCCCCAAGCTGACTTCTCAGCAAGCAGTATCGTATTACTTGAACCATCTGTAATTTCAGCAAAACTCACCCGTTTATATGGGACACACGTTGGTGACGAGCCACCAAGCCAAGCATTGTGCGTTCCCTTCTTAATTGTACCTGTCCAGACATTTGCTTCTTCATTGGGATCATTGGCCTTCCAGTTTTCCCAGACCCGGGCGGCTCCCGCCCAATCAGGTTCTGCAGTCATGCAGCCTGCATAGTCAGTTAAATGAAACACGTCTGCACCGTTGTCTGTAAAGCGAAGTCCACGGGAAGGACATGTGTGCTCAAGAATCTCGGCATCAAGAATCGCGTTCCATCCGCCACTCTTACGAAGTTCATAGACGTTCATTTGTTCCGTGTAGGGAAGAATCTGATAAGCCCAACCACCGTTTTCTCTGGATGATGCCGGGTTGTTGATTTCTCCAGTGCCCCAGAATGTTTGTGCTTGTCCTCCAGCAGAAGGAAAGCTTTGGTTTGTCGACTCATAATTCAAACAACCAAGAGAAAGTTGTTTGAGGTTGTTGCCGCAACTGTTACGCCGCGCAGCTTCGCGAGCCTGCTGCACAGCTGGTAGGAGAAGGCCAACAAGCACACCAATAATTGCAATAACTACGAGAAGTTCGATAAGCGTGAAGCCCCGTCGGCTCACAGTTTTCATCCCCATGATTTAGCTCCTTTGAGAAAAGTGAAGAACGCGTTAAATGCAGATTGAGACGTCTGGCAAATCGTGATGAAGTTCAAAGACGTGAAAAGGCCAAACTGCCACGACCCCGTTTGGAACCGTTTTCTTGCAAATACCCCTATTTGGTCCGCCGCAAGAAACCGGTTTCATTAAATATAGGGTTGTCGGTGAAGACGTCAAGTCTTTTTCTGATTTTTTTGAGTCCCGGTTACAATTTCACCCGAGGAAAACGATGCGACTTAAAATAAAGCTTTTTTCTATCGTCTAAAATTTAAGCCATAGGGTGTTCATCTCGCTCATTACCCACCAATTCGAGGGAAAATCTGTTTTTTTAACCGTCGGTAACATATTCGATTTGTGAAACCAGTTTCATGTTTATTTTTGCATGGAAGTGGGGATACATAGGGGATATGTCTCATCCCACACAATGTGACGATCCCACAGGCGTTCCGTGAATATAAGGCTTTGAACGCAGTAATGCTCAGAATGTGAGTCCACAACCTATGATCAGGCTCACTTACGGAACGACCAAATCGGCCTACTTACTGATAGATGGCTGACAGTAACTCAGTGCGAGCAGTGCGTAGCTCGTTACCAAATTAGCATCACCTTCCAGCCATCGGGAGTTGTTATTCACCCATGAGCCATCTTCGTTCTGGCTACTAAGAAGAGCACCCACCAGATCTTTTCGCCAGTCATGGGCTTTCCCATCAATACCTATAACTTGATCCTGCCCCAGAACATGAAGTGCCTTAGCAGCTGTGTGGAAATAGTAAAACAAACCAGCATCACCCATGCCAGGGTTTTCTGCAAAGGTGTAGTGTCGTTTAAGCCATTCTATCGCTGCAACCACACGGGGATCATCTGCTGAAACACCAGCATAGATCATACTCCTCAACCCAGAGTATGTCATTGACCCATAGCTGCGCAAACCACCAGTTGGTGTTGTGCCAGCCTGACTCTCACCCCCATTTGCTGGCGTATAAAAAAAGCCACCATCTGGATTTTTGTTTGCAACATCGAGTATGTCGTAGACGCCCTCAAGGTTTTGAGATCGCGAGACAAAAATCAACGCACGCTGAATAGCAGGGTCATCTGAACTGGCTCCCACACCTTTCAAAGCATCGATGAGAAAGGCAGTATTAGATAGATCTGGTCGCTCGTGTCGTCCGTATCCGGCTCCACCATACTCAGGATCAGCATACGTATTTCCTTCACTTTCATCCCACTGTATCACCGTGAGAAACTGCCTGGCTTTTTGGATTATTTGCTCGTATTGACCGGAACTATTGCACTCGTGAAGAGCAAGTATGGCAATTGATGTTTCATAATTTGCAACTGCTGATTCAGGCTGATAGATGCCACCATCCGATTGCTGAAACGTAAGAAGGTATGCAACTGCTCGCGACACCATTCGGCTATCAATAGCCGTTCCGGTCCGAACAAGTGCAGTGATACAAAGGGCGGTAATTGCCGGACCACTTTTGGGTGAGAAACTTCCATCCGACTGTTGACCAGAATCCTGCAAATACTGCGATGCTCTGAAAATCGCATGCTCAATTGCTTCAGGTGTGGTCGCTTTGACCTTCGCTTGGAAGGCACCACAGATGGTAAGTGAACAAATCAACGGCACAAGAAACAGTCTGTGAGCAATCATGACTAACTTCCTTCATTGAACACCCCGACCTCGTCGGCACACGGTGGGAATCAACGGCACCAAAAATTACAAACTCACGTATTATACAAGGAATACTGGTGTGAGTAAAAGTTGCGTTATAGCCTGTCGCAACATGTCTCATACTGGTGCGGATGGCATGGCTCGCGGGTATGGTGGAATCTCTCTTGGGGGAAGATCAATGCCATATTCAACCTCCCACTCACTTCGCTCAGCATTGTCGGCGTAGTACGTAAGCCAAATCAATGAATCGATCACAGGTTCTGGGTACCATTCGCCATCAGAAATTTCAGGAACTCGACCTGCAACGCTACAATCCCAGTGGAAATAATTATCCGGTAAATCAACACGCTTGATTGCCGTTGGAAGGATTTCTTTCCGGATCAGATTGTAAAGTTCATGATCTGAAAGATGGTCCGTAAAGTCGAGAATAATTCGACCTTGGTAGAGTCTTTCGATAACCGCCCACAACTCTTCCCGAAGATGTTCTTCACTCAGATTACAAGACGGTTGCAACACAAGTGAGGGATTGAACCAGCGGCCGACAGGCAAAACTGGCGCCTGCTCCCAAGCCAACATCGATTCAAGATAACGATTCTCTACCTCCGTAGGCATTTCAAAAAAATCGATATCACCAAATGTTTCATCCTCTAAGAATGGCTCGATTGCGTCTCGCAATGCTGCATTCTGCAGAAGACATGACACTTCTTCGGGAGTCGGTGCGTTTGTGAAATTCATGGTGCGACCTAATGAAGGCGGCGGAATCAAGGAATCGCAGGGAACAACAATGTTGTTTTTCCCTACCCCCGACATTACCAACGTGAGTTGGCGACGCAACAAATTGAAAGCTCATTTTAGTGAGAAAATCTGTCTGTGTTTCGGCATGACCGTTACGACACGACAAGTCTTCGTTGGCCTTCAAAATCAGCACATTTCACCGACGTTACCACAATTAGTTTTCTGGTACCGGATACTGCTATTTTGGGCAGATTTTGAGGCTTACCAGAGTTTCTAGGCACTCTGCTGACCGGACGCCGTTGCCTCAAGAGCAGAAATCTTATTCAATCGCCGTTCATGACGGCCGCCCTCAAAATCCGTATTGAGCCAGATTTCTGTCATTTTTTCCTGCTGTTCCGCTCCGACCATTTCTGCAGCCAGACAGAGAACATTCAAATCATTGTGCCGTCGGCTCATTTCAGCAGCAACCTCATCATGGCACGTCGCGGCGCGAACACCCGGAATTTTATTTGCGGCAATAGCCATCCCTACACCGGTACAACAGAGCAAAATTCCTCTGTCTACTGCACCATCGGCAACCTGACGGGACACATCAGCAGCAACATCTGGATAATCAACTGCTGTTTCATCGTAGCTCCCACAGTCTTTTACGGAATGACCGTGGCGCTCCAAAAATCCGATCAGACGACGGCGGGCATCAACACCTCGATGATCGCTTCCGATCGCAATTTTCATTCATTTAATCCAGGCTGCAGGCCATGGCTCCCGCATGAAAACATAGTTTCGAATCGCTCATCCTGCCCATTCGACTTACTAGAATTCCACAAAAGACTTACTGTTCCAGCGAACTTCGGAAATCCAGTATATCCATTCGCGCGTCAAGATGCTCACGGATTTGCTGAGCACACTGATTGTAGGCTTCTGCAGTCCCTCCAAACGGATCCAACACGTCTTGATTTGTAGGAGATAGCATGTGAACCCGGTCAGCAAAGTTCGGAAACTGGCCGAGAATTGCTGCCCGATGGGCAGATGTCATCGTCCACACAATGGATGCTTTTTCAAGTAACTCTTCTGTCAATATTTGGCTGGTGTGACCACTCAAATCAATGCCTGATTGTTTCATCGTTTGAAACGCCTTCTCGCTTGCCGGACTCCCTCCCCAACCAGATAAGCCGGCACTTTTGACCTCAAAACCACGGTCCCGGATTTCCTCAGTCGAACAATTTAATTTTTCCGCTATTTTCGCACGAAACAATGCTTCGGCCATCGGACTGCGACAGGTGTTTCCCGTACAAACGAAAAGTACTGTAAAGCGTGCAAAATCTTGAAGCTCTTCCTTACTGAACGTGTTGCCACGAAGAATCTGAAAACCAGTAGCATGGATTTCAATTGTTGAAACGAGTTCCTGAATTGGCTGTCTGCCATCATCTATGACAAGGAATGACTTCTTATCTTGTCCACAAAAATCCAAAAGATCTTTAACCGTCTTAGGCGGCTCCGTGCTTCCACTAGGCTCTGCAAGCACAACAGGGCCCGCAAAAAGTCGCATGCAGTCCTGCAGCATCCGATGCCTCGGCGCTCGCAAGCGAATACGGTTATCACACAAAACATACGGTTGGGTCGACACTGGTAGTTGATGCACCAAACCATCTGGATGATTCCCGGACACCAGCATCGACAAAGGACCTGGCCAGCATTGTCGTGCAAATCGCAAAGCAAGTGGTGTCATTGCTGGTGCCCAGTCAGTCGCTTCATCACTGCTCTTTATGGCAATAGTCAGTTGGGGCTCATGCTCTACAGCATCGGCGAACGCACAAACTTTTCTAACAGCAGTCTCATGTGTACCCGCAGCAGCTATGCAATAGTTCGATTCAGTTGGTACTCCAACGACTTTTCCTTCAGCAAGCGCTTGCACCACGCGATGCACCACATCACGCAGATCATCAGACTCCTTGAGATTAATAACAGTGGGTGACATATATTCCGTTATGAAGCATGGATACGCGTAGATTCTGAGCAAATTCCTCTTTTGCTGCCTAAGAGTCGTCGGCAAAATTCGGAGGCTACACCAATAGGTTAAGCATCGCAGACTGGGTAAGCCTACTTTAACCGATGTTTACGGGAACAAATTCGTTATTCCGGGAAAATAGGTTGTTGTCTCCACATCTGACAACTTTTCACCTTGTGGAGACCAGAGTTGCTTCGGTATTTCTCAGCGGTCCGGTGTAGAGGTCCCAAGTCCGCTTGGCTTGATACTCCATGCCTATGACTGACCAATTGACTGAGCCGTATCACCTATGCCGAACACCCGTATCTCTAAAGAATGCACCATTGCGGCTTCTCGATTCACCACATGCATGGTGATCGTTCGTCTGCTTTGCATTGCTGGATTACTGAGTGTTCTAACAGGATCAGAATATGCTTTTGCTCAATCAGGCAGCATCGAACAGCCAGACAGTATCGACCTGCTTCCTTCAACTGGTCGTGACACCAATCAAGACGAACGGATTGTTGAGGTACGAATTGAAGGAAATGAGACTGTTGAAATCTCAAAGCTACCGCAACTCAATACACGCGCTGGGCAAATTTTTGATCCGCAAGCCATTGAAGAAGATGTGCGAACACTCCATCGTACGCGAAAATTTATTGATGTCTTGCCTAAATATGTGCGAGTCCGTCAAGGGGTCGTCGTCGTCTTTACTGTAGTTGAGCGTCCAACATTACGTTATGTGAAATTTGTTGGTAACGAACGTGTGACAACTCGAACATTACGAAAGAAAGCGGAAATCGATGTTGGTGATTCCATTGATAGCTATGTAGTCGAAGAAGCCCGTCGGCGAGTTGAAAGTTACTATCATGAAAAAGGGTATGACAAAGCTCGTGTAACCACCGTTGAAGGAACAAAACCTGGCGATAGAGGAGCGGTCTTTCTGGTTGATGAGGGTCGTAGTCGTAAATCTTTCTGGACAACGTTTGTTGGGAACACCATCGCAACCGATGCTCGATTACTTACACAGATAAAATCTAAACCAGGATTTTTCTGGTTCCTGGGTGGCGACGTTGACCACGAAAAAATTGATGCTGATGTTGATACGCTCACTGCCTATTACCGCAGCCTTGGTTTTTTCCAGGCACGCGTTGGTCGTGAGGTGCAAGTTATCAATGGCATAGGCCGAGATTGGGCTTTGCTCACTTTTGTCATCAATGAGGGGCCTCGTTACCGCGTTCGAAATGTTTCATTTCTGGGCAACAGCCGGTTTAAAGGAGAATTCCTTGAGCGTGATCTAAAACTTAAAAGTGGTGAATTCTTCAATCAAGATCATATGGACGCCGACTTGAATCTGATTCGTGATATTTATGGCGGTCGTGGTTTTGTATTCGCTGACATCCAAGCAGACCCCCGATTTCTTGAAGAGCCTGGTGAACTCGATCTGGTGTACAAAGTTGCCGAGGGACAGCGATATCGGGTTGGACAAATTAACGTACGTATTGGTGGTGAGAATCCACATACTCGCCACAGCGTCATATTAAATCGGCTATCTCTACGACCTGGTGACATTCTTGATATTCGAAAACTGCGCTCTGACGAACGACGAATTGCATCAAGTGGTCTCTTCCTTAATGAACCTGCGAGAGGAGAAGGACCACGAATTGTTTTTAGTAAACCTGATCCTTCTGAACAATTAATAGCTCGTGAACCAAATCAAAATGGTTTTCGAGGTCAGAGCCCTGACGATGGTGATGCCGTGCTTGACCTCGTGCTCAAAGGCGAATTAGCTCCATCACCGTCTGAGCGAGAATCTGCAGAGTCTGCTGGTGAGCACGCTCCAAATAACAAGAACTCAGTCCACCCTGCTGAAATACGTGAGCAGCCACAATGGCGGGGACAAAGTCCGGCATACGGATATCAACCTCCTGCAACGACTACCCCAGCTAATGCAGGAAGCCCTCCGGCCTACAGACAATCTTTTCCTCAACAGGCGCCATCTGCTCTCCCTGAAGGTGTTCCCGGTCCATCAACCACCCAAAACACAAATACTGCTGCATGGGGGGGCTCTGCGATAGGGGCGACAAACCCGGGTGCAATTGACTATGGTCGAATTCCACCAGCCTCTCCAACAGCAACACCGATGGTTGCCCAGCAGCCTGTCGCACAACCTCAAGCTGCTCCCACCACACCCTCTGGTTATGCTCAGTCAGGTTTTGGTCAACCAGGTTTTTCAGATCCTTCTGGCTTTGATCCACTTCCAAATGTTCCTGGTTTTGGTCAACCAGGGCTTCCACAACAAGGTTTCGCTCAGCCACCTGTTCAAGTGTTTCCTGGAAATGAACCGTACGTCGTTGTTGATGTAAACGCTGAAGAAACACAGACCGGCCGGCTCATGATCGGGGCAGGGGTCAACTCCAATGCAGGCTTGGTCGGAAACATTGTTATTGATGAACAGAATTTTGATATCACTCGGCTTCCAACCAGTTGGGAAGACATACGAAATGGCACGGCTTTTCGTGGTGCCGGCCAAAGGTTTCGACTGGAAGCAGCACCTGGTACAGAGTTGCAGCGATACACTGCGACCTTCCAAGAACCGTATCTTTTTGATACTCGCGTCGGACTTTCAACGAGTGCCTCATACTTCACCCGTTACTTTTTCGATTGGGCTGAAGGTCGTGTAGGAGGCCGTGTTGGCCTTGGGTATCAATTTGTCTTTGCACCCGATTTTTCTGTGAATGCAGGCTTCCGTGGTGAAAGCGTTGATATCTTCAACCCTCGTGTTCCTGGGGTACCTGACATCGATAACATGCTTGGAAAAAATTCGGTGTACGGTTTCAGTGCCGGTCTTATTCATGACACTCGAGACAGCCCTTTTCTGCCTACAGAAGGCCATCTCGCCACGGTTGAATTTGAACAAGTAATAGGTACCTTCATCTATCCACGAGGTGTCTTTGAAGCTCGACAATATTTCCTTCTGAATCAGCGACCCGATGGTTCGGGCCGACATGTCTTGTCGGCGGGCACCATACTCGGATTCTCTGGTCCTGATACGCCGTCGTACGACAACTTCTATGCTGGTGGATACAACACCCTACGTGGTTTTGTTTTTCGTGGTGCAAGTCCACGGCAGCGAAGTACAACCACAGGCCAGGAAGCAATTGTTGGTGGACCATTTGAATGGTTAAACACCATTGAATATATGTTTCCGATTACTGCCGATGATTCACTTCGTGGTGTTGTCTTTACTGATTTTGGTACCGTTGAACAAAACGTAACAATTAAAGACTTTCGAGTATCGCCAGGATTCGGCCTCCGAATCACTATGCCTGCACTTGGACCAGCTCCGATTGCCCTCGATTTTGCAGTACCTGTTTCATACGCCGAGTTTGACAGCCAGCAACTCTTTAGCTTCTTTGTTGGGTTCGCACGATAATCACGTGCTCTAACAGGGATTTCTTTCAATAACGGATTTTGCAGCTGCAGAGCCTGCGACATACGCACTTGACCAAGCCCACTGGAAATTAAAGCCTCCGATTCGACCATCCACATCAAGTACTTCACCGGCGAGGTAAAGACCTGGACACTTTCTACTTTCCATGGTTTCTAGATTCACCTCTGCGAGTGGGACACCACCGGCCGTAGCCTCGGCCACAGAGAAACCTCGATCACCAGTTACTGGTAATGGAGTTGCCACGATACTCTGAACCAGTTTTTTTCGAATGGGACGAGTCAGGTCGCCGACGAATGGAGCCTGTGACTCTAAACAGATGCGTCGAGCCAATCTATCTGGAAGCCGTTGTCGCAACACGCCCAATGCTCCTGTTCGCTGAGACTGCAATAGCTTATCGACAGTTTCAGCATCCAGTCCAGGCAACCAGTTCATGCTCAACTGAACATCAGAATTGGCATTTCGTTCAATCAGCCAATGACGACTGATGTCAAGAATAGCTGGACCTGAAAGACCGAGATGCGTGCAAAGTGTACTGCCGGAACAGGAAAAAATTCGTTTCCCCGATGCTGTAGAAAGTGTAACTGTTGTTGGAACGGTTACACCGGATAGCTGTCTTATCCAATGACTATCTTCTAAAATAAGTGGAACTAGAGCAGGAACTAAGGGTTTTGTAATTGTGTGTCCTAGTCTTTCAACCAGTTTATAGCCGCCACCGTCTGAGCCACTCTTGGGCAATGATTTTCCACCTGTACACACAATGACGTGTTGAGCCACCACCACACCATAAGTGGACACGACACGGAACCACGGCCCCTGCTTGACCCCCTTGGCTATCTCATCGGCTGTAAGTTGTTCAATTTCAGTAACACGTGCTGGATGTGCTAGTGACGCATGTACTTTTTTCGCCTGTTCAATTAACGCATGAAGAATTGTTCTTGCTGAGTCCGTAACCGGAAATAATTTCCCTGTCTCTTCTTCCTTGAGTTCAACACCTGCACTAGAAAAAAATTGAATCACCTGTGCTACCGTAAAGCGACGCAACACTTTGCGAATAGCCGCCGGACTGCTTCCAGCAAAATCGTGTTCTGTGACACGACGGTGGGTTACATTGCAACGACCGCCACCAGCTACGAGAATCTTGGCACCAAGTTTTTTCGCTCCATCAAAGACTGCGATACGAATTGGATAGGATTCTAAATTTTTCCCTGCCCATATTGTCGCAAAGAGGCCAGCGGCTCCCGCACCAATAATTGCAATATCGACCTGCTCTTCATCGCGCCCGAGTGACATTTTGTATGAATCCTACATCTCACTGTTTATTTTTGGCACTCTGGTAAGAGTTTTTCATTGAATAACATTACTTATGTGGACGAGGACCGCGATTGTCCGTTGCCAAGTTGGCTACCTAAGCATGAATATGCAGCAGTATTATAAATGTGCAGCAATATCATAGTGTGCATCCAGATTGAACTACCGCAAAGTATTCAACGTGTCTGCTATCAACTTCTACTTATACCGTTCTTTTATTCATAAACACTGATTTGAAAAATCACATGTCAAACAAAGGCACCAAAACGTTGCAAAGAAAGCTGACTTCTCTTTGTTCGAGCTGGTGTTTCCTTGCTCTCGTTCTCAATGGTATTACGGTCGCATCTGACGACACCACGCTTCAAACACTTGAATTTAATCGAGACATTCGTCCGATACTCGCTGAAAACTGTTTCTACTGTCACGGGCCAGACCCAAACAAACGAAAAGCTGATCTTCGTCTCGATCAACGACAATCAGCATTAGATGCTGGGGCTCTTGATCCTTCCGGGAGTTTGATCATCGATCGCATCCATTCCGATGATAGTGATCTTCTTATGCCACCACCGGACTCGAATCGGCATCTTTCTCAGCGTGACAAAAAAATGCTTACGCGATGGATTCATGAAGGGGCCACGTATCAAACACACTGGGCGTTTGTCGCTCCTGTTCAGAAAATGCCACCATTGATTGACACCCCAACGCTTCAGTATTGGCCAAAAAATTCCGTTGATAATTTTATTCTTGCTGAACTTGAAAACGTGGGTCTTACACCGTCACCGGAAGCCAGTAGGGAAACATTAATTAGACGTCTTTATGCTGATCTTATTGGGCTTCCACCATCACAAGAAGAAGTCGATGAATTTCTCACGGATCAGTCACCAGATGCCTATGAACAGTTGGTCGATCACTTGTTGGCCAGTCAACACTATGGTGAACGCATGGCAATGGCATGGCTCGATGCCGCTCGCTTTGCCGATAGCAATGGTTTTCAACAGGATGGTGACACATGGCAATGGATCTGGAGAGATTGGGTGATCAATGCACTGAATGACGACATGCCATTCGATCAGTTTTCAATTGAGCAACTTGCAGGAGACCTTTTGCCGGACGCAACACAACAGCAACAAATTGCTACTGCATTTAACCGGAATCATCTTTTGAATGGTGAAGGAGGTGCAATTGCCGAAGAACAGCGATTTAACAACCTTTTCGATCGGGTCGACACAACAAGCACAACCTGGCTTGGTCTCACGATGGCATGCGCACAGTGCCATGACCACAAGTATGATCCTTTGACGCAGTCCGACTATTACCGGTTGCTCCACGTCTTCAATCAGGTCTCAGAAACTGGGCGCCCCGGCCGGCAGTCAACTCGTATACGTGTTGCCACACCGTTTCTAGAAGTGGCTACAGCTGATCAAAAAAAACAGTTGTCACAGTTTAAACAGAACATGAGACTCCTCGAGAAAGATGCAAAGCCAATTATTGACGTTGCATATACAGCGTGGAAGTCAGGCTTGTTCTCTGACGGGCAGGCTGCAGATGGAAAAGACCTTCCACGGTCACTCACACCGTTACTCCGAAAGCCAAAAGACACGCTATCCGATGCTGAAAAGAAAAAAATCGAAAGTGGCCTGCGAAACTTTTTTGATACGAAAGTGAGGAGGTCAGTCACAAAACATGTCTCAGTCGTTACTGAGTATGAAAAAGCCAAGCAGGCTCATGATGCGTTTAACGGTGATAAGATTCCACGAGTCATGATTATGAACGATGACAAGCCACGAGAAACACGTGTGCTTGATCGAGGTGACTATCTCTCACCAATCGGTGACGCTCTTACTTTCGCACCGCCGGCAAACCTGCCACCCTTACCTGACACGTTTCCAAAAAATCGGCTAGGACTGGCACAATGGTTGTTTCTCCCAGATCATCCGCTTACAGCTCGTGTTCAAGTCAATCGGATGTGGCAACATTTTTTCGGCACTGGTCTTGTCAAGACGACAGAAGACATGGGCGTACAAAGTGAATACCCACGGCACCTTGCTCTTCTTGATTGGCTTGCAATTGAATTCCAAAAACAAGGCTGGAGCCAGAAGTCCATGCATAAATTACTTCTCATGAGCGCAACGTATCGGCAAACAAGCAAGATAAATGCCGACCAACTAGAGAAGGATCCAGAAAATCGACTTCATGGGCGTGCCAGTCGTTTTCGGATGCCTGCAATGGTTTTACGTGATTGGGCACTCGCGTGTAGTGGTCTACTCAGTGAAGAGATTGGAGGCCCTCCGGTATACCCATACCAGCCTGATCAGATCTGGGAATCACTGGCAATTACGAAAGAACGGGATTTCACCTACCCTCAATCGACCGGAACAGACCTCTATCGCCGAAGCATCTATACCTTCTGGCGACGAACTGTTGCACCAGCCAATATGTTCGATTCTGCCAACCGTCGCACATGCACCGTTCGTCTCAACCAAACATGTACGCCACTCCATGCACTGACGACTCTAAACGACCCAACATGGGTTGAGGCAGCCCGCTCTCTTGCCGAGCGGTGCATTGCAAGCCGGAATACGCTTGATGAGCAGATTGCTTTTGCATTTCGTACCGTTCTATGCCGGCAGCCAACACTATCGGAACATGCCATTCTTGCAGATATGTTCACAAATCAACACTCTCAGATAAGCATTGAGTCAGCACACACATTCCTTGGCGGAGATACGCACGCAAAAGAGAAGTTCTCTGACCCTGTGCCGCTCGCTGCATTATCGCATGTCTGTCTCGCAATCCTGAATCTTGATGAAGCACTCACGCGAGAATAGAAGCTTAAACTTTATACACGTCTTTATGCCGGTAAAGTATCGATGAAAGGGCTCGAGTCATGCATGAATTATTGAGTGAAAATATAAAGCGTGTTACTCGCCGCCAACTCTTTGGATCAGCACGACAAGGAATTGGGCTTGCTGCTTTGGCATCGCTCTTTCAACGGAATAGTGATTGTAAAGGGAGCGAGCTAGGACTCGCTGGCCTTCCACACCACGCTCCGCGTGCGAAACGAATGGTGATGCTTTGGCAAGGCGGAGGACCTTCTCATGTTGATCTCTTCGATCCGAAAGACACACTCTTCAAACGATCTGGTGAAAATGTTCCAGATAGTGTTCGAGGTACAACTCGTCTGTCAACAATGTCGAGTGGGTATTCCCAATGGCCCGTCGTTGCACCAATAAAACAATTTCGACGGTATGGCCAGTGTGGTATGGAACTCAGTGAAATGCTTCCGGCAATTGGCGAGCTAGCTGATGATCTATGTCTTGTTCGAAGCCTTCATACTGAGGCTGTCAATCATGCACCTGGTGTCACATTTTTTCTCACAGGAAGCCAGGTTCCTGGACGTCCAAGCCTTGGCGCATGGGTATCCTATGGCCTCGGATGCGAAACTGAAGAGCTGCCTGCTTTTGTTGTCATGACATCGTCCGATGAAGCAAAGAGCTGTGGACAACTCTTTTTTGATTACTACTGGGGTTCCGGTTTTCTTCCAAGTCGCTTTCAAGGAGTAAAATTCCGAAACACAGGAGAGCCTGTTCCGTATCTTGCAAATCCACCTGGTATCAGTCGTGCTGCTCGTCGAGCTTTACTGGATGACCTTGCCGTCATGAACGCCAAGCACCGGGCAGACTACGGCGATCCAGAGATTGATACTCGAATTGCCTCGTATGAGATGGCCTTCCAGATGCAAGCAAGTGTGCCAGATCTCATTGACTTCTCAGATGAACCAAAACATGTACTTGAGCGGTATGGACCTGATGTGCATAAGAAGGGTTCATTTGCTTTCAACTGTCTTGTAGCGAGAAGACTACTGGAACGTGGCACACGATTTGTTCAGTTAATGCATGCCGGTTGGGACCAACACAGTAATCTACACACTCAACTTGAAATTCAGTGTCGCGACACACAAGGACCATCTGCTGCACTGGTGCAGGATCTTAAAGATCGTGGATTGCTAGAAGATACACTCGTGGCGTGGGGTGGTGAATTTGGCCGTACTCCCTTTGGACAAGGTGATCCAGTGAACCCAAAGGGCCGTGACCATTTTGGAAAGGCCTTTTCATGGTGGCTAACAGGTGGAGGAGTAAAAAGTGGATACGTGCACGGTGCCACAGATGAGTATGCCTGGAATATTACGACTGACCCAGTTCACGTTCACGACATGCAGGCCACAATCATGCAATTGCTCGGCATTGATCACACCCGCCTGACATACCGATATCAGGGGCGTCAGTTCCGACTCACCGATGTCCACGGCAAGGTTGTCACGAGTATTCTCCGTTGACAGTGGGCAACCTTATTTGAAGCAATGATTTCCATTTGTGTCTGGTCAAAAAAACACCCGGAAAACGGTGCTTCACATTACTATGCACTGATCAAAGGCATCGCTTCTCAATCGTTCCAAAAAGAGTCCGAAAAATCGCTGCGAAAATTTGTTTCATCACACGCAAAAACAGGGCAAGAAAAGCCCACCTTTGAGGGGTTAAAAGACGAGTAATCGGGCTAAATTCGTTACAAATCACCCAGTCTACGTTTATCCGGAAAAATTGCAGGGTTGTCTATTTTCAGCGAATCGAAGTGCTT